>Cebus_capucinus_imitator_PRJNA485217_SSR118__coassemble_109_pt1 | contig 51904 bp, 44 predicted proteins | sample Cebus_capucinus_imitator_PRJNA485217_SSR118__metabat2_low_PE_001 | metagenome-assembled genome bin Cebus_capucinus_imitator_PRJNA485217_SSR118
CCAAACGACGTTCCAAAAGAAGCATGAAGTTGAAACCAAGGATTCCTTCTTTGATTTTAGTTGCTTGTACGAAGAGGTTACGGAATTGTTTTTCACCTACACCGTAAGCAAAACGAAGTTTTTGTTTTTCAGCCAATTGCAAACCGTATTCTGAAAGTTTAGAACGGTTGTTTGGTCCGTGTTGTCCTGGTACGTAGTTACGACGAGCGATTTCTTTACCAGTTCCTGAAAGTGATACACCAAGACGGCGTGATTGTTTCCATGATGGTCCTGTATAACGTGACATGTCATGTCCTCCAATAAAAATATTTTTTATGGAAATAGTCACTTAGAAAACCCTGATTCGTGTAGGTGTCCTTCGCCCAAACAGCCAAGGTTACTTGTCTTTCAAGACACCTGGTGACGAGCTTCATGTTTTCCTGCTGCTATTTCACACAAATTTTATTTTAACATGAAGCATGCGCTTTGTAAAGAAAAAGAGGATATTTTCTCAGATTTTTCTCGTTCGAAAGTGATCATGTCTGAAGTAGATCAACATTCAACTGGTTTAGAGTATCGGTAGCTGCCTCATTCGAAAGCTCTATCCCAGACCTAAGCCTTCTAAAACCTGTCTCTTCAGTCGCGCGGCTTGCACATCGCGATCCTCCTGCTCCTTCCATTGGACCTCTATAACCTGGCTAAAGTGACCTGGCTGTCCATTCAGAATGTAAATTTTATCTGACAGCTCTAGTGCCTCTTCAATAGAGTGCGTAATTAAAAGTGTTGTCAAGTCCAAATCCTTGTGAATACCGCGATACCACTGGTAGAGAGACAACTTGGTCATTTCATCCAAGGCTGAAAAGGCCTCGTCCAATAAAAAGACATCATGCCCCATCATATAGGTTCTTAAGAGGGCCACGCGCTGCCTCATCCCACCAGACAAGGCCTGCGGAAAGCTCTCCGCAACCCCTTCTAAGCCAAACCGTTTCAAGGCAGCAAGCGCCCGCTCTTTGGCCTCGCTTCTTGGAACCCCCGCGATTTCTAAAGGCAGCATCACATTTTCTACCGCCCTCTTATGTTCCAGCAACAAGTCCTTCTGCAGCATATAAGAAACCTGCCCACGAGGATTCTGCTGACCATTGATGACAATCTCCCCTGATTGCACTGGCAAAATCCCTGCAATCAAATGGAACAAGGTGGTCTTTCCAACCCCACTTGGTCCCAGAATACAGACAATCTGTCCCTCTTCAATCGTTAGATTTAAATCCTTGAGCACCTCCTTGTCGCCATAGCGATAAGACAGCCCCTCCATTTTCATCTTTTCCATCTTTTTTCCTATTCTACATAGTCATTGGTAAAGCCTTTATTTTTTAAATCCTTCGAAATTAAACCGGCTTCCCGAGCCCAATCATAAAAAGCATTCCAACGATTGGCATCAAAGACACCCCACTTGTCCTTATCAGATGCATATTGACTAGATAAATATTTCTGTGATTGAACAACAAACTCTCTTTGTTGAGCCAATTCTGGCGCATGTTTTATGAGAATGTCAGCTGCCTCTTCTGGATGATCCATGGCAAACTGATAACCCTTCTTAATGGCCTGCATCATGGCCTTGGTTTCTTTAGGATGTTCTTTTACATAATCATCATTGCCAATAATCACCGGAGAATAGTAATCAAAAGCAGGGACGTAATCTCTCATATAAAAGAAGTTGCTCTCCATGCCTTGTGTTTGGGCCATCAAGCCATCCCATCCATAATAAATCCAGGCCGCGTCAAAAAGACCGTTTTCGATGGGCGTGATGGAATTGGAATCGTTGTTGGGGACTAGCGTTACCTGCTCGTAGGATGCCTTCTGACTTTCCATCAGTTTCTGAATCATCCCCAGTTCAATGGGATCGTTCCAAGTGCCATATTTTTTCCCCACTAAGTCTTTGGGCTCTTTGATAGCGGAAGATTTTTTCGAAATAATTCCTGAGGTATTATGCTCAACAATAGCCGCAAGAGCGGTGATTCCCGCACCCTTCTCCAGCTTTTTAGCCATGGAATCTTGGAAATAAATCCCAAAGGGTGCTTTTCCATTGATGACTAAGTCTGAGCTTGAATCTTCTGGTGGTCGTTTAATCTGGACATCGATGCCTGCGTCTGAGAAATACCCTTTTTCCTGAGCGACATAAAGGCCTGTATGGTTGGTATTTGGAGACCAGTCCAACATAAAATCAATAGAAGCTTTGCTAGAGTCTTTTCCTGTTTGCCCACAGGACGCCAGGATGCACGCGATGGACATCAGAAGGAGAAGTCCAAAGAATCGAATCTTTTTCATAGAAAATCCTTTCTAACTAGTTGGAAGCGCGCCATTTCAGGGTATGCGCTTCATGCAGGTCGACCACTTTCATCCCTAAGAGGCTGATGACGGAAATGAGGATGATAATGGCAAACATGGTATCGTATTGGAAGAGTTTTTTGGATTGGATTATATAGACGCCCAGGCCTTCAAAGCCACCTAGCCATTCGGAGACGACAGTGGTGACAAAGGCATAGGAGACACTGACCCTTAAACCGGCGTAAAAGTAGGGAAGGCTGGCGGGAATTTTATAGTGCCAGAGGAGCTGCCGTCGGTTGGCATGCATGAGCTGAAAGAGGGTGAGGACATCGGGATCCAGGTTACGGAAGCCATCCAAAATCGAAATGATAATGGGGAAGGTCGTGGTCAGGATGATCAAAACGATTTTTGGAAGGATGCCATATCCTAGCCATAGGACCAAAATTGGTGCGATGGCGATAGTCGGAATGGTTTGCACAACGACCATCATGGGATAAATGAGGTCTCTGAGCCAGGAAAAACTATCCATGAGGATGGCGAGAAAAATAGCGATGATAATTCCCAAGGACAGACCTAATAAGGCTACGCGTAGACTGGCCCAAGAGTGAAAGAGGAGGAGTCTCCAATCTCTGAGAAAGGCTTGGCCGATTTCGATTGGGGTTGGGAGAATATATTTGGGCAGGAGATGGAGGAGTCCTGCGACTTGCCAAGTCAGTAGGAGGAGAAAACATCCTATCAGACTGATATGGCGTCTCATGAAAGCATACATAGGTGTCTCATTTCTTATCGTATTTTGGAGAGGCTGGTTGAATAAGAGGTTAAGTTTTAGCGATTCATGCCCTGTATGGTCATGGTAAAAGAATACAGAAAAAAGCGACTCCTCAGAGTCGCTTTGCATGATTACCACTGTTAAAACGAGACCAAAAATCTCGAACTTGAACATTTTCCTACGCTGGCATTACCCAGATCAGGTGCGGTCGAAGCTTACACTTCCTCTCAGACTGTACACAGACTCCCTCTTGTTCTTATTATGATAGCGTATTCATGATGAATCGTCAAGCCTTTTGTTTGGAGAGCCTTCGTTTACTAGTTCCAAGCGGATCCTGTCTTAATCCTCTAGATACTTGATGAGGTTCTTTTCTGTCAAAATATCAGAGTAAGTGTAGGACTCAACGTAAGTTGTTGGCTCACTTCCAGGCATGATGGCTTGGTTGGTGTACTCCACGATAAAAAGAGAAGGATAGACTTCAATGAGTTTTCCCACTTTTTCCTTTTGGCGTTTCCGACCATGTTCCAAGGTCATCTCGACCATCTTTCCTTCATGAAGACGAATGTCTTCTTTGATTTTTTTCATTTTTGCAACATCTTGAAATGCATCACTCATGGTTTATGTATCCTCTCTTTTCGAAATACTTGAAAACTTATTGTACTCTTTTTGAAAGATCAGTTCAACGGTACCACGTGCCCCTGAACGGTTCTTTTCGATAATCACTTCGACTTTATTATTGGGGATGCCTTCTTCTTCCTCGCCACCACGTTCATAGTAGTCATCACGGTAGAGAAAGGCAACGATATCCGCATCCTGCTCGATTGATCCGGATTCACGAATATCTGATAAAACTGGTCGCTTATCCTGTCGCTGTTCAACCGAACGAGACAACTGACTGAGGGCGATAACCGGTACTTTTAATTCTTTTGCCAGGATTTTTAACTGACGGGAAATTTCCGATACCTCTTGTTGACGGTTTTCACGTCCGGTACCTGTAATCAACTGCAAGTAGTCAATCAGAATTAATCCAAGATTGCCGGTTTCTTGTGCTAACTTACGGGAGCGGGACCGAATTTCCGTAATCCGTATCCCGGGTGTATCGTCTATATAGATACTAGCATTGGCCAAGTTGGCTTGGGCAATGGTGACTTTCTGCCATTCTTCATCCGTTAACTGACCGGTACGAATGGAATGTGAGTTGATTGTCCCTTCTGATGCCAACATCCGGTCAACCAAACTCTCGGCACCCATCTCTAGAGAGAAGATGGCTACTGTTTTATCTAATTTGGTTCCGATATTTTGAGCAATATTAAGCGCAAAAGCGGTCTTACCAACGGCTGGACGGGCAGCCAAGATAATGAGCTCCTCTTCGTGTAAACCGGTTGTCATCTTATCCAATTCTGGATAGCCTGTTGCAATCCCTGTAATGTGAGAGGTTTGTTGAGAACGAACCTCCAAATTTTCAAAGTTTAAGGCTAAAACGTCTTTAATGTTTCGGAAACCAGAGCGATTGGCATTTTCAGAGACATCGATTAAGCCTTTTTCCGTCCCTGCAATGATCTCATCCGCTGGCTTGGCTGCATCATAGGCTTCGTTAATGGAATCCGTTAGGCGAGCAATTAAGCGACGAAGCAGGGCCTTTTCAGCAACAATCTTGGCATAGTACTCTGCATTGGCAGAGGTAGGAACAGAATTAATGACCTCAACGAGGTAACTCAGTCCGCCGATATTTTGTAAATCACCTTGACTATCTAAAATGTTTCGTACGGTGGTCGCGTCAATGGCATCGCCGCGATCCGCCAGATCAATCATAGCCTTAAATATGAGGCGATTTGAGTATTTAAAGAAATCGGTTGGTTCAATATACTCCCGTACAAAAACCAACTTACTTTCATCGATGAAGATAGCCCCTAAAACAGATTGTTCAGCTAATAAGTCTTGAGGTTGCGTGCGCAGTTCTTCAACTTCTGGCATGAAACCCTCCTTTACAATGATTTACAATAGTGTCAATTATCCTTCATTGACACGAATTTGGATTTCACCCGTGATATCTTGATAGATTTTCACTGGAACTTCAATCAAGCCAATCGAACGAATTGGGTGCTCCACTTGAATGTGACGTTTGTCAATTTTAATACCAAACTGTTTAGCCAGTTCTTCAGCAATTTTTTTATTGGTGATGGAACCAAAGGTACGACCATCTGGTCCAACTTTTTCAGTGAAGACAACGACGGTTGACTCTTCTGACAACTTAGCTTTAATAGCTTCTGCTTCTGCAACCATTTCAGCATGAGCTTTTTCTTCGGATTTTTGTTTTCCACGAAGCTCACCAATGGCTTGTGCAGTTGCTTCCTTTGCCAAGTTTTTCTTGATCAAAAAGTTTTGCGCATAGCCTGTTGGGACTTCCTTGATTTCCCCTTTTTTCCCTTTACCTTTTACATCTGCTAAAAAAATAACTTTCATCTTAATTCTCCTCTTCTATTTTTACTTCATTTTGAATAATCTCTGTCAAGTCGTTGACAACCTCATTGACAGTTTTGTCAGTGAGTTCTGCTGCGGCTAAGTTAAAGTGACCTCCGCCACCAATCAATTCCATAATCCGTTGCACATTGACATGACTACGGCTACGAGCAGATACAGAAATCTTCCCTTTTGGATTTTTCGCAACCACAAAGGAGGCTTCAATACCTGCCATCTCCAGAATGCGATCGGCTGCTTTCGAAATGACAATCTTGTCATAGGCCTTTTCATCCTGACCATGTGCCACTACAATCTGTGGTTGGACACGCTCCCCACTTAAGATCAATTCATTAATAGTTTGATATTCCTCAAAGTCGGTCGCTCCGATTTCTTGAATGAGGACGCTATCGCTTCCTCTTGTTCTTAAATAGGAGGCAACATCAAAGGTTCGACTGGTTACACGGGCTGTAAAGTTTTTGGTATCCAACATGATCCCAGCCATCATGACACTTGCTTGCACTTTCTTCAAGCGATTTTTCTTAGACTTCTGGAATTGAATCAACTCGGTCACCAGCTCGGTCGCACTACTTGCCCCTGATTCGATATAGGTGATCACTGCATTGGTTGGCAAGGTTTCATCTCGGCGATGATGGTCAATGACAATGGTTTGATGGAATTGTTCAAAGAATTCCTGAGACAGTGTCAAGGAAACCTTAGAGTGGTCCACCAATATCAGTAGAGAGTTGTGGGTCACTCTTGCAAATGCCTCTGAAACCGGTAAAAGGTTGGTTGCTCCTTCCTCTTCCAAAGCAAGTATCGCGCGTTCAATATCAACAGCCATTTGATTAGGATCATAGACCACAAAGGCTTTCTCGATAATATTGCGTGCAAAAACCTGCATCCCGACAGAGGCTCCCAAGGCATCCATATCCAGATGTTTGTGACCAACAATAAAGACCTGGTCAGCTGCTTTTATTTTATCCGAAATGGCTGTCATCATCGCTCTGGTCCGCGTACGCGTCCGTTTTACAGCTGAAGCCGTTCCCCCACCAAAGTAGATAGGCGTTTTCGACTCATCTGTCTCTTTCACGACTGCCTGGTCACCTCCTCGTACCTCCGCTAAGTTTAGATTCTGAAGAGCGACGCGACCAATTTCATCATGTTTGTCCCCTCCATAGGAGAAGCCCATACTGAGTGTCAAAGGAAGTTGACGTTCTTTAGAAGACTCTCTGAAGGCATCAATGACCGAAAACTTATCAGCCATGAGGCGATCCAAGACTGTAAAGTCTGTGTAAAGATAGAAACGGTCCATACCCACACGTCTGTAAAACATGTGGTAACGATCTGCAAATTCGGCTACAAAATTCGCTACAAAACCGTTGATTTGACTAATATCTGAATCTGATATCTCATCTTCCAAATCGTCGTAGTTATCAACGGAAACCACTCCAATTACAGGACGAGTGGTTACCAGCTCTTCTGTCACTTGGTATTCACTGGAAGCATCGAAAAAATAGACCATACTTCCTGCGGTATCCAAATGGACCGAATACTTTTTCTCGCCAACTGTCGCATAATGGCCGGACGTTTCAAAGGGTGCTTTTAAAATTTGTTGAATAGCTTCATGGTCTAGCTCACCATCTTCAGTCGCAAAAATGAGCTCTGAATAGGGATTAAACCACTCCACATCGCCTGTATGCTCATCCACTTTAATCACACCAATAGGCATGTTTTCGAGAAGAGAAGCCAGACTATTCTCTGCTTGATCACTGACGTAATGGATTTTTTCTAACTCTTCTTTTTCATAGACACTCTGTTGATAAATCAATAAAAAAACGAGGAGTGCAATGGTCAAAAAGATGGCCAGTAAAATGGGAGTCGTATCCAGGCTAATTCTCGCAACAATGGCCAAGAGCCCGAATAGGATGACACCTACCATCACATAGTGAATGGGTGAAAATCGAAATTGTTTCATAAAAACCTCTTAAATGGTATTTTACCACAAATCGACTAAAAACGCGAATGATGAAGGAGCAAAAAAACGCTTAAAAACAAGGTTTTAAACGTTTTTTATCCTCCCTATTTCAGAATCAAATCTGCTATCTTGCACATTACTGATTCTCTAATTTTTCCGCCTGTTTCTTGGAAATCGAACGAGATTTCCCTTCCAGGTAGACCATCAAAATAGAGATATCGGCTGGATTGACACCTGAAATGCGGCTAGCTTGCCCGATGGTTTCTGGTTGAATCATTTTGAATTTTTGACGGGCTTCTGTTGCAATGGAGTCAATATCGTCCCAATCAATATCTTTTGGAATGCGTTTTTCTTCCATCCGCTTCATTTTGTTAACCTGGTCAAGAGCCTTAGAGATGTAGCCTTCATACTTAATTTCGGTCTCCAGCAATTCAATAATTTTAGGATCTAAGGCTTCTTGGGACGGTCCGATGAATGGAATCAAGTCTGCATACGTAACTTCTGGTCTACGTAAAAATTCCTTAGCAGTAACCGCATCCGATAGAGGTTTGAAGCCCATGGCTTCAACTTTTTCATTGGTTTCCTTGACTGGTTTGAGTTTAATAGATTCTAATCGAGCCATTTCTTGCTCGAACTGAGTCTTTCTATTCTCGAATACCGACCAGCGATCGTCATCGACCAAGCCCATGTCTCGACCGATTTCTGTTAGGCGCATGTCTGCATTGTCGTGTCTCAAGATGAGGCGGTACTCCGCACGGGATGTAAGAAGACGGTAAGGTTCCAATGTTCCTTTGGTTACCAAGTCATCAATCATAACGCCAATATAACCGTCGGAGCGCGCGAGGATCAATTCTGATTTTCCTTGGACTTTTCGTGCGGCATTTATCCCTGCAATAATCCCTTGGCCAGCAGCTTCTTCATATCCAGAGGTTCCATTGGTTTGTCCAGCTGTGAAGAGACCTGAAATCTTTTTGGTTTCTAAGGTCGCACGCAGTTGGTGCGGCTTGACCATGTCATATTCGATGGCGTAGCCTGTCCGCATCATTTCGGCATCTTCGAGTCCTTTGATAGAGTGGACCAAGTCTTTTTGAACATCCTCTGGTAGAGAGGTGGACAAGCCTTGGATGTAGACTTCCTCGGTTTCACGTCCTTCTGGCTCCAGGAAGAGCTGGTGGCGTTCTTTGTCTGCGAAACGAACGATTTTATCTTCGATGGATGGGCAATAACGTGGACCTACTCCTTTAACGACACCTGAAAACATAGGCGCTCGATGAAGGTTATTCTGGATGATTTCGTGACTCTGTGCATTAGTATAGGTCAGCCAGCATGGAATTTGGTCTTCCACATAATCTTGGTCTTTGGATAGGAATGAAAAGTGATTTGGTGTGGTGTCTCCTGGCTGAATTTCCGTCACATCATAGTTAATAGAGGATGCTTTGACACGTGGGGGCGTTCCGGTTTTGAAACGTCCGATTTCGAGCCCAAGGTCACGGAGATTGTCCGCCAAAGGAACAGAAGCCAGCGAATGGTTGGGACCAGAAGAGTATTTGAGGTCTCCAATGATGATTTCACCTCGAAGGGCTGTTCCGGTTGTAACGATAACAGCTTTGGCTGCGTATTCTTGGGAGGTGGCTGTTTTGACACCGACAACCTTTCCATCCTCTACAAGAATCTCGTTAATCATGGTTTGACGCAGTGTCAAGTTCTCTTGATTTTCGACAACCTTACGCATTTCTTTGGAGTAAAGTTCCTTGTCAGCCTGAGCACGAAGGGCACGAACTGCAGGGCCTTTACCAGTATTAAGCATTTTCATCTGGATGTAAGTTTTGTCGATGTTCTTACCCATTTCTCCACCCAGGGCATCGATTTCACGTACAACGATTCCTTTAGCAGAGCCACCGATAGAGGGATTACATGGCATAAATGCTAGCATTTCTATGTTAATGGTTGCAAGTAGGACTTTACACCCCATACGAGACGCAGCAAGGGACGCTTCAACACCCGCATGGCCTGCTCCAATAACGATAATATCGTATTCTTCTGTAAAATGATAGGTCATTTTCTTCCTTCCTTTTGTAAATTTAGTTTACACCAATTGTCAATTTTTGTTTACGATGTTGTCAACTATCTCCGTGTTTAATATGTATGATTTCCCCGTTCCACTGAGGAATGGCTTTCTTGAGAAAGCTTGGCACCCGATTGGTTTCCGTCAACTTGTCTAAAGGTATCCATTCACATCCTTGTTCAATTTGATTTTCTATCATGGTCAAGTTTGGTTCCGATAAGGGATTGACCAGATAATGAAACTCGATCTTTACGAAAATCTTGTGACATCTCTCCTCCTAAGCTCCTTACTAACATACAAAAAAGTCAAACCTCTAGAAGTGCAGGACAAAAAGACCTGCAACATCCATGAGCTTTGACCATCACGATATTGCTATTTTAGTTTATCAAATCTCTAGGAAAAGTCAATCAAGCTGTCTAGATATATTGCATGACTTTTCCATCTTTATAGGCGTTGTCAATTAATCCGCCACCTAGGCATTCATCTCCATCATAGAAGACAACGGCTTGTCCTGGAGTAATGGCCCGTTGTGGTTGATCAAAAATGACTTCCGCTTTATCTCCTTTGACATGTACTGTTACTTTCGAATCTGGTTGACGGTAGCGGAATTTAGCTGTACATTCCAGTGTAAACTCTTTAGGCATATCCCTTGTAAAATGGACTTGACTGGCTGTCAAGCTTGTTGACATAAGATTGTCATGATAGAATCCTTGTCCAACATAAAGGATATTTTGACTCAGGTCTTTTCCAACAACAAACCAAGGTTCATTGTCGCCACCGATTTGTCCTCCAATACCCAGTCCACCGCGTTGTCCGATGGTATAGTACATGAGACCAGCATGCTCTCCCATGTCTCTGCCATCCATGGTCATCATACGACCTGGCTGTGCCGGTAGGTAGGTCCCCAAAAATTCTTTGAAGTTCTTTTCACCAATAAAACAGATACCGGTTGAATCTTTTTTCTTAGCTGTCGCAAGACCCGCTTCTTCAGCGAGCCGGCGGACCTCAGGTTTTTCCAGATGTCCTAAAGGAAACATGGTTTTCTGCAACTGCTCTTGAGACAACTGACTAAGGAAGTAAGTTTGATCCTTATTGTTGTCTGCTCCTCTTAGCATATGGACAATGCCGTCTTCATCACGCCTAACTTGAGCGTAATGACCGGTTGCTACATAATCTGCACCAAGGCTCATGGCATAGTCTAAGAAAGCTTTAAACTTAATTTCTTTGTTACACATGACATCCGGATTGGGTGTCCGTCCCGCACGGTATTCTGCTAAGAAATATTCAAAGACACGGTCCCAATATTCTTTTTCAAAGTTCACCGTATAATACGGAATGCCAATTTGATCGGCAACTGCTGCTACATCCTTGTAGTCTTCTGTAGCCGTACAAAATCCATTTTCGTCTGTATCGTCCCAGTTTTTCATAAAGATACCGATGACATCGTAGCCTTGCTCTTTTAATAAAAGCGCGGTTACCGATGAATCGACACCCCCAGACATTCCTACAACAACACGTGTGTTTGAGTGATCACTCATGAGGTTCTCCCATCTTTCGTATAGTCACGATTTGAAGGTCGTGCCATGCTTAGAACGATTTGAAGGTCGAATAAGCAGGAATCATTATAGCAGAATTCAAGGGAGCATACAAGTATCTGAATCCACGTCTATCCGGTGAAGGGGACGATTTGGAGGGAAACGATGTTAGGAATTGTAAACTTTCTTTACAGTTGTGACAAAGTTGACACCTTTTTTTGAGGAGGGTTTTGGATGTGAGTGTATTTTTTAGGAGAAGATGCGGATGGATCCTCGGGTGGTTTTTATTGTTTAAGGATTGATGAGAGTGTTTTTTTCAAAAAGGAATTGACAGGTGTGTCAAGGACAAATAGGGATTAAAAAGTCTGGAGGCATGGTATAATAGGTATGAGGTGTTTTACTATGAAGTCTTTAAAATTTCAGTCTGTTTTTGATATTATTGGACCGGTCATGATTGGGCCTTCTTCTAGTCATACGGCTGGTGCGGTGCGTATTGGGAAGATTGTTTCTTCCATTTTTGGAGAGGAGCCAACCGAAGTTGAGTTCCAATTATTTAATTCTTTTGCTAAAACCTATCGGGGGCACGGGACGGATCTAGCTCTGGTTGCGGGGATTCTGGGAATGGAGACCGATGATCCGGAGATTCCGAATAGTTTAGAAATTGCGCATCGTCGGGGGATTAAGATTGTTTGGACTATTCAAAAGGACAGTAATGAACCCCATCCCAATACGACAAAAATTCGTGTCAAGAACGATCACAAGTCCATTAGTGTAACAGGGATTTCAATCGGTGGTGGAAATATTCAGGTGACGGAGCTCAACGGTTTTGCTATTTCTTTACATATGAATACACCGACGATTATCATTGTTCACCAGGATGTGCCTGGGATGATCGCTTTGGTGACCGAGATTCTGTCTTCTGAAGGGATCAACATTGCCCAAATGAACGTGACGCGCGAGAAGGCTGGTCAAAAAGCCATTATGATTATCGAAGTGGATTCACGAAACTGTCAAGATGCTGTCAACCGCATGCGTCAGATTCCAAATTTACACAATGTCAACTTCTTTGACTGATAGGAGAGTTTATGTTTTACAGTATAAAAGAATTAGTTGAGCAGGCGACTCTAGATTACAATGGTAGCGTGGCCGAGCTCATGATTCAAACTGAGTTTGAGTTGACAGGACGCGACCGCCAGGAAGTGCTGCAACTCATGACGCGGAATTTGGAGGTTATGAAGGCTTCGGTATTGTTGGGTTTGGATGAAAGCCACTCACGAAGCGGTTTAACCGGAGGGGATGCTGCTAAGCTGGACCATTATATAAAATCGGGTCGTGCCTTATCGGATTTCACTGTCATTACCGCGGCAAAAAATGCCATTGCCGTTAACGAACACAATGCGAAAATGGGCCTTGTTTGTGCGACGCCAACAGCTGGCTCTGCTGGCTGTTTACCAGCGGTTTTGACATCTGCCATTGACAAACTCGACTTGTCTGAGGAAGACCAATTGAATTTTTTACTAGCAGCTGGTGCCTTTGGTCTGGTTATTGCCAACAATGCTTCGATTTCTGGCGCTGAAGGTGGGTGTCAAGCGGAGGTCGGATCGGCATCTGCTATGTCCGCAGCGGCTCTAGTTTTGGCAGCTGGAGGGACTCCCTATCAGGCTAGCCAAGCCATTGCTTTTGTGATTAAGAATATGTTGGGGCTCATTTGTGATCCAGTGGCGGGTCTAGTTGAGGTCCCTTGTGTCAAGCGAAATGCTATGGGAGCCAGCTATGCTTATATTGCAGCAGATATGGCCTTAGCTGGTATCGAATCAAAAATTCCGGTTGACGAAGTCATTGACGCCATGTATCAAGTAGGCTCTTCTCTTCCGACTGCCTTTCGTGAAACGGCTGAAGGAGGCTTGGCTGCAACACCAACTGGACGACGTTTACAGCAGGAAATCTTTGGAGAATAAAATTACTGCTTGACAGTATTCTTTACAAGATATCTTGGCAAATTCACAGGCACTTTAATAAACGATTGATAGATAGACTGATGAAACAACATTTATTTTTTGATTTAGATGGAACAATCATTGACAGCCAAAAAGGTATTAAAGCAGCCTTTCGCTATGCCTTTGACAAATTGAACACGGTGGCACCGAATGATGCGATTCTTGACACTTTTATCGGACCACCTCTTGAAACCAGCTTTTCTTCCCTACTCATTGACAAAGACTTGACAGAAAAAGCTATCGCTTATTTTCGTGACTACTATGAGACAACTGGATACAAAGAATTTACAGTTTACCCTCACATTGTCAATCAACTGGTCAAATTAAAAGAGGCTGGATACCAACTATCCATTACGACCAGTAAACATGAAATCATGGCACAAAAAATGATGGAGCAAGTCCATCTTGACGACCTCTTTACACTGATTTGTGGGTCTCTGCCTGATTCTTATAGCAAGGCTGACGTTTTGAAACGTGCTATTGATCTCAGTAAGACATCAAGGAATCACGCTATCATTATTGGCGATACCAAATACGATATGATTGGTGGACTTAGTCTTGGTCTTCATAAAATCGGTGTTTTATGGGGCTATGGTCCTGAGGAAGAGTTGATAGAATACCAAGCTGATGCGATTATTAAAGAGCCTACTCATTTATTTGATGCCATTCAGGAGTTTGTCAATGACTAAAAGAAAGGCATTTTCCTTTTTGAAAAACTCTTCTCTATTTACTTCATGACTGACAAGGAGTTGTAAAGTAGAGAAGGTCATAGCCATACGGAATAAGGCTACAGATATTCATCCATCAATGATCAGTCAATAAAGAAAAGCGATTTTAGACAGGACGTCTAAAATCGCTTTTTATGTTAATAACCCCAAGCTGATAAACCTTGAGCATTGTAAGCCTTAACGGCTGCATTAATTTGATCTTCTACGGTCGCTGTAGAACCCCAACCTGGCATGGTTTGGAAGAGACCTGAAGCACCAGATGGGTTGGCAGCATTGACGTCTCCATTTGATTCACGAGCAATGATTCCTTCCCAAACGGTTGCGGATACTCCGGTACGCGCAGCCATTTGTTGAGCAGCATAACTACCTGTTACACCAGCTGTATTTCCATTAGCAAGTACAATTCCAGCATTCGATGCATTGACGGCTGGCGCTCCATAAACTGAGGATGAACCTTCTTCAGTGGCTGTTGCAGTTGCCTCAGATGCTTTGGTGACAGCTGCTTCAGCCTCTTGAACATTTTCTTCAGACACAGCTGTTAGGGCTGCTTTTGCTGCCTTCGTTGCTTCTGCATTTCCTTTTCCATCTCCTACTTCAAGTTTTTGTCCCACTTGAATAAAGGCAGGGTTAGAAATGTGGTTCCAAGCAACAAGATTCTCTACGCTAGTATTGTTTTCTAAAGCGATTTTAGATAAGGAATCTCCTGCTTGAACAGAGTAGGTATCCGCAGTTACAATTCCAGTTACGATAAGGGTTGTTAAAGCTGTTAATCCAGCCATTGTGTATTTCACGTTATTAGACATATTTTTCTCCTTTTGTCTTACCTGTTCTACTATACACATTAAATATTACGCTTGTTTTTTAATTGTGTTACAAATATTACACTGGTGTTTTAATTGACAGTCAAAAAGCCCATTTCATGGGCTTTTTCACGTTTTTATTGACGATTTCGTCAATTTTTCAACAAAAAGGTTGCGATTGACAAAAAGATAAAAATAAGTATAGTGGCTGTATCTAACTTGGTCCATTTTAAGGTACGATATTTACTACGTCCATCTCCCCCTTGATAGCCTCGGGATTCCATGGCTGTTGCTAAAGCATCTGCTCGTTTAAAGCTAGAGGCAAATAAGGGGATCAGTATAGGCAGTAAAGATTTTACCTTTTGAATAAGATTTCCTTCATCAAAATCAACTCCTCTTGCTCGCTGCGCATTCATGATGCGAGTTGTATCATCCATTAAGGTTGGAACAAAGCGTAAACTCATCGAAAGCATTAAGCCAATCTCATGCACGGGAAAGCCAATTTTTCTTAAGGGACTTAAGAGAGATTCAATGGCATCTGCTAAATTTAAAGGAGTGGTTGTAATGGTTAATACTGTCGATAAAAAGATGATCAAGATAAAGCGGATAAAGATAATGAGAGCTTGCGAAAGTCCTGTGTCTGTCACTTGAATCATCCCCCACTTAAAGACAACCTGATTACCTGGGATAAAAAATAATTGGAATAGAGTGGTAAAGCCAATGAAGAATAGCATAGGCTTGAGACCTTTTATAAAAAATGAAAAAGGAACACCCGTTAAAAAGATACTGAAGAGAACAAAAGCAACTAACAAGAGATTGGTTGCCAGATTATTGGCCCAAAAAATGAGGAGAACAAAAATAAATAACGACAGAAATTTACTACGAGGATCCATCCGATGAATCAGAGAATTACCAGGAATATATCTACCTAAAATAAAATTAGTCATGTAACATCTCCTTCAATTCCTCCAATTTAATTGGAAGCTCTGAAATTTCTAGTCCTCTCTTTTTTAGTTGATGAGCAAATAAGGTGACTTTTGGTACACCGAGTTGAAAAGACTCCATTTTATCAATATCTTGAAAGACGATTTTGGGTTGTCCCTGCTCGACGATACGGCCTTGCTCTAGGACATAGACATAATCGGCATATTCAGCAACGTCATCCATGACATGAGTGACCAGTACAACTGTTAATCCAGAATGGTGAAGGTCTTTAAAGAGAGTCATTAGTTCTTCTCTCCCTAGAGGATCTAAACCAGCTGTTGGTTCGTCTAGGACCAAAACTTCTGGCTCCATTGCTAAAATCCCAGCAATGGCCACGCGCCGCATTTGTCCTCCAGACAATTCGAAGGGACTTTTTTCAAAGAGGTCTTCTGTGATGCCTACTTTAAAAAGAGCTTCTTTTGCCTTTTCTCTTGCGTCTTCTTCAGAGACACCAAAATTTTTAGGACCAAAGGCTACATCACTTAGGACAGTCTCTTCAAATAGTTGACTTTCTGGGAATTGGAAGACCAAGCCCACTTTTTTCCGTACTTGTTTGATGTCTTTCTTTTTACTCTTGGCATCTATCTGATAGTCGTCTATCACAACTCGTCCTTCAACGGGGGTGAGGAGGCCATTTAAGAGTTGTAAAATAGTCGATTTTCCACTTCCTGTATGGCCGACCAAGGCTGTATAGCTTCCACTCTTAATTTCTAAATCTACATTGTAAAGCGCGGGACCTTCTAGAGGTGTTCCTGCTTGGTAACTATAACTTACATTTTCAAGGATAATTCCCATATCATCTCCTCTAATTCACTTTCTGAAAGATATTGACTCGGAACTTCCCATCCTAATTCTACTAAGGCTTGCTTGACACGATTTGTAAAGGGTTGTGACAGTCCTAGTAAAGCTAGGTCATCTCGAGAGAAGAGTTGGTCGGGACGGCTCGTAGATTCAATCTGGCCATCCTTTAGGACGATGACACGGTCACTCAAGGAAATTTCATCTAAGTCGTGGGTAATGGACACAACAGTCATTTGATACTGCTCCTTGACTTTACGGACTAGCTGAATCAATTCCTTACGACCTTCGGGATCTAGCATACTGGTTGCTTCGTCCAAAATGAGGATGGATGGTCTGAGGGCAATGACACCGGCAATAGCCACACGTTGTTTCTGACCACCAGATAAACGTGAGGGCTCCCGGTCTCGATAGTCAAGCATGTTGACTTGCTGTAAAGATTCCTTTACACGAGCTTGCATTTCTTCTATAGGAAGCCCCTGGTTCTCGAGTCCGAAGGCGACGTCATCTTCAACCGTTGCTCCAACAAATTGATTGTCAGGATTTTGAAAGACCATGCCAATCATTTTGCGCTTTTCCCAGACATTGTCAGCAGTCAAGATGTCCTGATTAATGAGGATTTGACCACTATGAGCTTCTAACAATCCGTCTATCAGACGGGCAGTGGTTGACTTCCCGCTTCCATTACGTCCAACGATGGAGACCCATTCCCCCTGTTTCACGTGAAACGAGATGTTTTTTAAGGTATCTGCTGCATCGTCCTCATAGCGAAAGGAGATATTTTTAAATTCAATCATATCTTATTTAAATGTGTCCTTAAATAAAAAGGAACTTCCTTTGAAGTAATCGTATCCAGAATAAATGGTAAAGACCAATGCGATATAGAGTGTAATGGTCCCAAGCTGAATCAGTCCGAACAGGAAGAAGAGGATGGCGAACATTTGTGAAAAGGTCTTGATTTTTCCTGGCATAGCTGCTGCCAAAACTTCTCCGCCTGTTTCAACAAGAAGAAGACGGAGGCCCGTTACAGCAAGTTCACGACAAATAATAACCGCAACAATCCAGGCAGGAACGTGTCCTAAGGGAATCAGCATAATAAAAGCTGACATGACCAAGAGTTTATCTGCCATGGGATCGGCAAATTTACCAAAATTGGAAACGACTTTCCACTTACGTGCCAGGTATCCATCCAAATAATCGGTGATACTGGCAAATGCGAAGATAAAACCAGCGATGGCCTGTCCAAAGGCATCTGTTCGAATAGTAAGAACAAGGATGAAGACCGGAATTAAAAGTACTCGTATCAGAGTTAATAGATTTGGAATATTTTCCTTTTTCATGTTTTTCCTTTCACTTTTCTAGATTTCAACTAGATGTATCGAGTGTGTTGTTTTCTGTCAGATTCATTTTGGAAGAATGGTGTAATCAATCATATCACAATGATCAATAAATCGATGACCGATTTCTAATACGTCTGCTAGATGAATACTCTGCAAGATCTTAGGTAAATCAAATATGGTTTCACCATGTTGATGAGATTCAAAATTCTGTGCCATATACTGGATAGAGTTTAAACCGTGTAGAAAATCACCAAACATCTCACTCTTTAAGGTATCCAAATGTTCTTCTGTCACATCAGGATCTGATGTAAATTGACGAATAGCTGTTCTTAACTGATGGGACAAGGTTAAGGGTTCTTCAGCATCCAGAGTCAACATCACAAAGTGAAAATTCTCCTCAACTTCTACCTCTAAATGTAAAGAATGGTCTATTTTTCCTTGTTCGTATAAGGATTGAAAACGTTTAGAGGTCCATCCAAACATCATCGCAAATAGCAGTTTTAGAATGATTTTATAGCGATAACGTTCTCTTTCAGAAACGACATCTCTTCCTCTCATGGCAATAGCCAGTTTTGAAGTGGAAACCTCTAATCTCTCAGTCCCCATCGTGATGACAGGGTTTAGTGTAATTGGATAACGACTTAAGTGTCCTGTTTCAGTTTGAGGCAGCTCTTGATCTAATTCTTCAATCTGATTGACAATATTGTCAACTTTAATCTTTCCGACAATAAAGAGATTCATATTAGAAGCTTGATAGAATTTACGATAGGTGTCAACCAAATCTGTTTTTCTTATTTCTTGAACACTATCTACAGTTCCAGCGATATCGGCAGCAAGTTCCGTTTCAGGATATAAATTTGACAAGGTTGCAAAGAATAATTTGTAGTCTGGATTGTCAAGGTACATTTCAATCTCTTGTTTAATAATTGATTTCTCCCTGTCAATCGATTCCTCAGAAAAGGAATAATTTGAGACTAATTCATAGAGCAAAGACAGATTCTTTTCAATTTCACTTGTCGTTGAAAAGAGATAAGATGTTTTTGTAAATGTCGTGTAGGCATTACCTTCTGCTCCAAGTTCTGTAAACCGTAGCAGGATATCTGTTGATTCGCTATCTTCAAAGAGTTTATGTTCTAAAAAATGTGCGACTCCTTGAGGATATGTTTTGAGTTCTTTCTCACCCACTGGTGTAAACCTACTGTCAATTGAACCAACATTGATAGTCAAGACAGCATAGGTCTCATTGAATTGTTCCTTAGGGAGCACATAGACCTTTAGTCCGCTAGGTAAGGTTAGACTATAAAGAGTTTCTCCAATGGATGGATATTCTTTTATTGTTAAATGTTTCTGTTTCATCGTTTACCCTCAAGGAAGAAAATAGACTGTAACTGAACTTCTTTTGCAGCTCTAATGATATCCTCTTTTGTAATATTCTCGATCTTTTCAAGCCAGTCTTCTAGTGGTAGAAATCTGTGCTTAAGAATCGTTTGAAAGTAGTTTCGTTCAATGATGGTTTGTTGGCGATCCATAGAGAGGAGCGTTGTATTCTTGACCATCCGTTTACATTCTTGTAAATCTTTTTCTGTAAACTTCCCTCTTTTTATATCGGATAATTGTCGATTCATGATGGTAAATGCTCTCATTCGATTACTTGCATCAATCCCAGCATACATTCTAAGAAAACCACTAAAGATATCCATACTAGAAGAAATCGTATAGGCTAGCCCTTCTTTCTCTCTCACATTGACAAATAGTTTTGAATTAGCAAAGCCACCTAGTAAACTATTGACAAGAATCAAGGGGAGATGCATTTCATCACCATATTGAGTTGGAAAATGATAGCCAATTTCTAGTATCGATTGATTGATATCCCTCTGAGAAACATTATCTGATACAACATTTGTAAATTCTTGTTGATAGGTTAACTGTAAATCAACATCCCTATCTTTAAAGGAAAATTTAGAAAGGTGTTCTTCAACTTCTAACTGGTTGAAGTCTCCCATAAAAAAGATGTCAATTTGATCCTCTACCAGCATGCGGCTTAGTTCTTCATAAGCACTATGAGGAGTAACCTGTTCAATGATACTTTCTGTACCTAATTTTGGAATGGCCATTCGGTCATCTTCAAAAAATAAATGGTTTAAGGCGCTGTGGGACTCAAAGTAAGGATCTTCCATTTGACTTTTTATTTCCAACAGTAGATTTCGTTTTTCAATCTGAAAAGCAGACTGCTCAAAGGAACCATCCTCGGCTAGTGGCGCATATAAACTACCTCTTAGAATACGTATTGCTTCTGAAGTCAAGGTATTCTTCTTACTAAGAAAATCATCACGTACGAATGATACATCAATATCTACATAATGAATCAGTCCACGCCGAAAAATATTGGTTGAAAATTCTGTCCCATACATATTAGCTAGGTGTTCTCTAAACTCTTGAGAACTTGGATACATCTGATTAGCCAGACCTAACATAGAGGCTACTAAAATCCGATTTCCAACCCGATTCGCATTTATTTCAGATGCGAATCTAACTTTTATTTGATTCGTTTTATACTTCTTGGATGGAATAAAATGATAACGAACACCTCTTGCAAATTCCATAAATGCTCTCTTTCTAATATTATGACTCGTTTTATTATATCATGAAAAGGCAGAGAATAGGCATTCTCTTTATGGTTAATAGGAGATGATGTGTTATAATAGGCTTAAAATATAAAAAGGAAATGTAAACGATGAACTATCTATTATTTGAAGAGTATATTACCCTACAAGCTCTCTTGAAAGATACTGGTATTATCCAAAGCGGTGGTGCCATTAAAAGATTTCTCGCAGAAGAGGTTGTCCTTGTTGACAACCTCGAGGAGACACGTCGAGGCAAGAAACTTCGAGTTGGAAATCATGTTACAATTCCCTCAAGAGACTTGACAATCTATTTACTGGCTCCTACTGAGGAAGAACTAGAAGCTTACCTAGAAGAGAAAAAAGAAAAAGAGCGTGTTGCCGCATTTGTCAAAGAGATGAACCAGTCTGTAAAGAAACAAACAGCATCTCCTAAGACTCCTGCTAAGAAGCAAAAGCCTAAAAAAGCTCCACGCTTCCCAGGAATGTAATATGTGGCTACAGTCAATCCAATTAAGCAACTTTAGAAACTATGTTGAACAAACTGTCAACTTTAATGAACATCTAAATGTTTTCCTAGGAGAAAATGCGCAAGGAAAAACCAATATTCTTGAAGCAATCTATTTTTTAGCATTAACAAGAAGCCATCGTACTCGTTCAGATAAAGATTTAATCTACTTTACAGATAATCAATTACGTGTAAAGGGAGATTTACAAAAAGAAACCACAACACTTCCTTTAGAAATCAGCCTATCAACAAAAGGCCGTATCACGAAAGTCAATTATTTGAAGCAAAATAGATTATCCGATTACATCGGAAATATGAATGTGGTGCTTTTTGCACCAGAGGATTTACAATTGGTAAAAGGTTCTCCCAGTATCCGAAGAAAATTTATTGATATGGAGTTGGGCCAAATCAAACCGCTTTACCTGTCTGATCTATCCAATTATAATCATATTTTAAAACAACGCAATACTTATCTGAAACAAGCTGAAAAAGTGGATCAAACTTATCTAGAGGTCATTGATCAGCAATTAGTTGACTATGGGAGCCGTGTCATTGAACATCGTTTACAATTTCTTGACCAACTTCAAACATTTGCCCAAGAAAAACATGCAGAGATTTCAAACCAGTTAGAACAACTTAGGATTGAATATCAGTCTTCTTTTGATTTATCTACTAAAGAGTCTATTCAAGAAAGTTTTCTCCATGCTTTACAGAAGAGTAAAGGACGTGATATTTTTAAAAGAAATACTGGCCTTGGTCCTCATCGTGATGATATCCTATTTTTCATCAACGATATGGAGGCTTCCTATGGTAGCCAAGGACAACATCGTTCCCTGGTCCTCTCGCTAAAACTTGCCGAGATTGATTTAATGGCATCCATAACCAAAGAAAATCCGATTCTCTTACTTGACGATGTCATGTCAGAACTGGACAACAATCGCCAGATGAAACTTCTTGAGACCATTTCCAAAAATATACAAACATTTGTAACCACTACCTCGCTCGACCATTTAAAACATCTACCAGAAGACTTGAGTATTTTTAATGTTGAGAAAGGACATATATGTAAAGAGAGTGTAAATTAGTTTTTGCACTCTCTTTACATATATGTCAATTTTTTAGTTTTTCCTTTTTTATGGAAACTTCTTTTAAGCCTTTTAATATCTGACTTTCCTTTTTTCAAATTCATTCTTATCACAAACCTATTTCTTTACAACGAGTTTACAGGTAGAATTCCACTTTGTAAACCATTGTAAACTTGATTGTTTGAGATGAAGCATCCTTATTTTTCCCTCCTATTTACTCTACTTGACATTTTTGTAATCCGTCTGACAATTGGAGTGTTGTAACGCTACTTTCACTCAGAAAAAACTTCATATTCCTCGTTTTCTAATCTCAATGTTAGAACTAGAAAAGAACCAACGGACTTTTCATATAGGTACAAAAACGAGTAAAGGGACTGTAAATTTATCTTTACAGTCCCTTTACTTTGTTTTTATAGCTTATTGTACGGAATAGTTTGGCGCTTCATTCGTGATTTGAACATCATGTGGGTGACTTTCTTTCAGACCTGCACCTGACATTTCGATAAATTGTGCATTTTCACGTAATTCTTCTAAATTACCTGCACCGCAGTAACCCATACCTGAGCGAATACCACCGATCATTTGGAAGACGATATCTGCTGCAGAACCCTTATAAGCAACACGTCCTTCGATTCCTTCTGGAACCAGCTTGTTGGCTTCGTTGACAGCTCCTTGGAAGTAACGGTCACTTGACCCTTTCTTCATAGCAGCGATAGATCCCATACCACGGTATGATTTGTATTTACGCCCTTGGAAGATTTCAGTCTCACCTGGTGCTTCATCAGTACCTGCAAACATAGATCCAAGCATCACTGCATTTCCTCCTGCAGCCAAGGCTTTGACAATGTCACCAGAGTACTTAATACCACCATCAGCGATGATTGTCTTGCCATATTCACGTGCAACACTTGCAGCATCGTAAATGGCAGTCACCTGTGGGACACCAACACCAGCTACGACACGTGTTGTACAGATAGAACCTGGTCCAATACCAACTTTGACGACATCGACACCTGCATCGTAAAGAGCACGTGCACCTTCTGCTGTTGCGATATTTCCAGCAATCAAGGTACGGTCTGGGAAGTGAGCACGAATTTCTGCAATTTTACGTAAGACACCAGCTGAATGACCGTGTGCAGTATCAATAACGATAGCATCAGCACCAGCTTCAAATAATGCTTCTGCTCGATCAAATGTATCCGAAGTGACACCAACTGCTCCCGCTACTAAGAGACGACCAAATTCGTCTTTGGCTGCATTCGGAAACTCAATCACTTTCTCGATATCCTTGATAGTAATCAAACCAGACAAGCGACCTGCTTCATCCACCAAAGGAAGTTTTTCAATTCGGTGTTGATGTAAAATACGTTCTGCTTCTTCCAATCCTGTTCCAACAGGTGCTGTAACCAAGTCTTCACTGGTCATGTGTTCTGCAATTTCAGTGTCGTAGTCTGAAATAAAGCGCATATCACGGTTGGTAATAATCCCTACCAATTTACGATTTTCACGTGTTTCAACGATTGGAACACCTGAAATTCGATAGGTATGCATAAGGTTTTCAGCATCTTGAACCTTATCTTGAGGAGTCAAGAAGAAAGGATCAATAATAACACCGTTTTCTGAACGTTTTACTTTACGGATTTCTTCCGCTTGTTGCTCAATCGACATATTCTTATGAACAACTCCAAGACCACCCGCACGAGCGATTGCAATGGCCATTTTTGAATCTGTAACGGTATCCATGGCAGCCGTAATAATCGGAATATTCAACGTTAGGTTTTTAGCTAACTTGGTTTGCATATTCACTTCATTCGGTAAAACGTGACTTTCTGCTGGAATGAGCAAAACATCATCAAAGGTAAATCCTTTTTTCAAAAACTTAGTGTCCCAGTTCGACATGGTTGTCTCCTTCTATAAAACTAGCTTTGAGTCCTACGACTCAATTTTTTCTTGCAACTATAATACCACTAATTAAAGATTTGTCAATCAGAATGCTTTCTACTTAAAGTAGTTAATCCCCATGGCATCCTTGACTTCTGAAAGTGTCTGAGCTGCAACCTCACGCGCAGCCAATGACCCTTTTTCTAACATGCGATAGACCTCGCCCATATCCTTGGCATAGTCTAAACGACGTTCACGAATAGGCCCCAACTCGCGTTCCAAAATCTCCAAGAGGTAGCGTTTGGTCTTCACATCACCCAAACCACCGCGTTGATAATGCTCTTTCATGGCTTTTATATCGTTAGCATCCTCAGGTCGACCGAAGACATCCAAATAATGAAAGACCATATTGCCTTCAATCTTACCAGGATCTTCCACACGAATATGATTAGGGTCTGTATACATGCTCATCACCTTTTTGCGTAAGGTATCCACATCATCCGCCAAAAAGATCCCATTTCCCAAAGATTTCGACATCTTAGCATTTCCATCCAAACCAGGAAGGCGTCCAGCTGCTTGGTTCTCCGGATAAATTCCCTCAGGCTCAACCAGTACATCTGTCTGATAAGCATGATTAAAGGACCGCACAATTTCACGCGTTTGCTCAATCATTGGCTTTTGGTCATTTCCTACTGGGACAAGATTCGCTTTAAAGGCGGTTATATCAGCAGCCTGTGAAACCGGATAAACCAAAAAACCAGATGGAATGGATTCACCAAATCCCTTTTGGGCAATTTCAGTCTTTACCGTAGGATTCCGCTCCAGCCGTGAAACTGAAACGAGATTCATGTAATACATGGTCAATTCAGCTAGTTCTGGAATTTGACTCTGTATGAAAATAGTGGATTTCGCAGGATCCAAACCTACAGCAAGATAGTCTAGTGCAACGTTACCGATAGACGTGACAATGGTCTGAGGATCTTTTGCATGGTCCGTCAAGGCTTGTTGATCGGCAAGAAATACAAACAATTTGTATTGATCTTGGTTTTGCAACAAGACACGATTTTTCAAACTTCCAACATAGTGTCCAATATGTAACTGTCCAGTCGGACGGTCACCCGTTAAAATAATCGGCTTAGTCATATACTCTCCTTTTAAATTCTTCCTACTCGGCACCAAAAATAAAAACCCACGCATAGTAAAAACTATGCGAGGGCGTCTCTGACACGGTGCCACCTCACTTATGGAGTTTTCTCCACCTCATTCTTGTCGCTTAACAAGATGCACATAAGGCGTGCCAACCGAGTCCTTATGGTTTCAGACTCTAAAGCCTCAGTCCATTTCATTTGAAATCTATACTTGTTTCCATCACCCACAAGCTTTCTAAAATAGCGTTTCAAACTACTTTTCTGATTGCTAAAATTATACCCTTGGACCTATAGAAAGTCAAGTATCTACCCTAAAATTACTTGACGAAATCACAAGCAGCGTTGATAATAGAATAAGAAGATTTGGAGGTTATTATGAAAAAAAGAATGAAGGATTTCTTACTGGTAACAGTTGGATCGTTTATTGCAGCCATTGGTTACAATTCTATGTTAGTAGGAAATAATATTGCTTCCGGAGGAGTCAGTGGTTTAGCAGTATCCATGAAGCAATTATTTGGATGGAAACCAGGAGATTTTGTACTCATGCTTGCTGGACCTTTACTGATTTTATGTCTCATTTTTTTGGGTAAGGAAGTATTTATTAAAACCGTCTATGGATCCTGGATTTTTCCTACTTTTATTAAATTGACTGAATCCATTCCAACGATTACTCATAATCCGCTACTAGCAGCTATCTTTGGAGGGATCATCCTCGGGAGTGGATTAGGTCTTGTTTTTTATGGGGATTCATCAACTGGAGGAACTGGTATTATCACTCAGATTCTTCATAAATACACGCCACTTCCTTTAAGTGTCGTCCTCTTGATTACAGACGGAACCATTGTGGCCATTTCAGCTATCGCCTTTCCGCCTGATACAGTCATGTACTCCATCATTTCGCTTGTAGTTGTCTCCCTGACCATTGACCTCATGATGACAGGTCTCAACTCGTCTCGAAATGTACTCATTATTTCTCAGAAAAACAGCCAAATCAGGGAATATATTACGCAAACAGCGGATCGTGGGGTCACACAAATTCCGATTCTTGGTGGTTATTCTGACAAGGAAAATACCATGATCATGACAACCGTGTCAACCAGAGAATTTCCGAAACTGCAGTCTGAAATTTTGAAGATTGACACGACTGCCTTCATGGTTGTTATGCCTGCTGCTCAAGTTCTAGGACGTGGGTTTAGTTTACACAAACATTACAAGGAAACGGATGAAGACATCCTAATGCCTATGTGATTTTCATTGAAAAAAGGGCTCGTTTCTAGTAAAATAAGAATAATAGAAAGAACTTAGGAGAAAACATGTTAACAGTATCAGATGTATCACTTCGTTTTAGTGATCGAAAACTTTTTGACGATGTCAATATTAACTTTACATCAGGAAATACCTATGGATTGATTGGAGCCAATGGAGCAGGTAAATCCACTTTCTTGAAAATTCTTGCAGGAGATATCGAACCAACAACAGGGCATATTTCCCTTGGTCCAGATGAGCGTCTGTCTGTTCTTCGTCAAAATCACTTTGACTATGAAGAGGAACGCGTCATCGACGTCGTGATTATGGGGAATGAGCATCTTTACAATATTATGAAGGAAAAAGATGCCATTTACATGAAGTCTGACTTCTCTGATGAAGATGGGGTTCGTGCCGCCGAACTTGAAGGGGAGTTTGCGGAATTAGGTGGTTGGGAAGCTGAGAGTGAAGCATCTCAATTGCTGCAAAACCTCAATATTCCAGAAGATTTGCACTATCAAAATATGAGTGAATTGACCAATGGTGAAAAGGTTAAGGTCCTTCTTGCTAAAGCACTCTTTGGTCAACCAGATGTCCTTCTTCTGGACGAGCCAACCAATGGTCTCGATATCCAATCCATTTCTTGGTTAGAGGACTTCTTGATTGATTTTGAAAATACCGTTATCGTTGTATCCCATGACCGTCATTTCCTGAACAAGGTATGTACTCACATGGCTGACTTAGACTTTGGTAAAATCAAACTCTTCGTTGGTAACTACGACTTCTGGAAAGAATCTTCTGAACTGGCTGCCAAACTCCAAGCAGACCGTAATGCCAAAGCAGAAGAAAAAATCAAGCAATTGCAAGAGTTCGTTGCTCGTTTCTCAGCAAATGCCTCAAAATCAAAACAAGCGACTTCTCGTAAGAAAATGTTGGATAAAATCGAGTTAGAGGAAATCGTTCCTTCTAGTCGTAAATACCCATTTATCAACTTTAAGGCTGAACGCGAAATCGGTAATGACCTCCTTACAGTAGAAAATCTTTCTGTCAAAATTGACGGTGAGGTGATCCTTGACAACATTTCCTTTATCTTACGTCCAGGTGATAAAGCAGCGCTTATTGGACAAAATGACATCCAAACAACCGCATTGATTCGTGCGCTTATGGATGACATTGAATATGAAGGAACCATTAAATGGGGTGTCACAACCAGTCGTTCCTACTTACCAAAGGACAACAGTCGAGACTTTGCTTCAGGTGAATCCATTCTTGACTGGTTGCGTCAATTTGCAAGTAAAGAAGAGGATGACAATACCTTCCTCCGTGGCTTCCTTGGACGCATGCTCTTCTCTGGAGACGAGGTTAACAAGTCTGTAAACGTCTTGTCAGGAGGAGAAAAGGTACGTGTCATGTTGTCTAAACTCATGTTGTTGAAATCAAATGTACTGGTTTTAGATGATCCTACCAATCACTTAGACTTGGAATCAATCTCCAGTCTCAATGATGGTCTGAAAAACTTTAAAGAGTCTATTATCTTTGCCAGCCATGACCATGAATTTATTCAAACACTTGCCAACCATATTATCGTTCTTTCAAAAAATGGCGTCATCGATCGTATTGATGAAACCTACGATGAGTTCCTTGAAAACGAAGATGTTCAAAATCGTGTAAAAGAACTCTGGAAAGACTAAACTTTCTTAATCAAATCTATCATGAAGGGAGCCGAGACAGGCATCTATTTTTCTCGTAAGAATAGATGCTTCTCACTCCCTATTTTAAACAGGTCAATATTCTAAAAACTTACCTATCTTATGAAACATTTTATTTCTTCAAAATCAGCCTATCTACTAGCCTTTAGCATTCCCTTATTCATTTTATTTACCATTTATTTATTGAATGGGATCTATTGGGGAAGCGATACGTCGCCTTTATTAGGAGATGGATTTCACCAGTATGTTATATTTGATACCGCCTTAAGGAACATTCTTCACGGAAAGGATAGTCTCTTCTATACCTTTACAAGTGGATTAGGGTTAAACTTCTATGCCTTGTCAAGTTACTATCTAGGAAGTTTACTATCTCCTTTACTCTATTTCTTTGATGTGAAAAACATGCCGGATGCGGTCTATCTTTTTACCATGGTGAAGTTTGGACTGATGGGGCTCTCTGCTTTCTTTAGTTTAAAAAGAATGTACAGGTCTATCAACCAATGGTTGCTTCTTTCCTTGTCCACCTCCTATGCTTTACTAAGTTTTGCAACAAGTCAAATAGAGATTAAAACCTGGTTAGATGCTTTTATTCTCTTCCCGCTCATTATTTTAGGGCTTTACAAGCTTGTCAACCAACAAAAAATCGTCCTCTATTATGTGAGCTTAACTCTTCTTTTTGTAACCAATTACTATTTTGGTTTTATGATGGCTATTTTTCTAGTCCCTTGGTTTTGTCTACAAGTCTTATGGAAGAAAAAGGCGGTTATCAAATCTTTCTTATTATTTACAGCCACTTCCATCTTGTCTGCCATGACAAGCGCTATTGTTCTCATTCCTACAATCATTGATTTACGAAGTCATGGTGAAAGCTTTACAAGCATTAGCCAAATCATCAATCCGGATGGGTGGTACTTCGACTTCTTTGCTAAAAATCTAGTTGGTTCTTTTGATACGACCAAATATGGATCTATCCCCATGATTTACGTGGGACTCTTCCCTTTGATTCTGGCTATCCTATTTTTCTTCCTTCCAAGAGTGAAGTTTCACGTGAAACTAGCTTATGGGTTGCTCATCGCCTTTATTCTTTCTAGTTTTTATCTAGTGCCTCTTGATTTATTCTGGCAAGGAATGCATGCCCCAAATATGTTCCTTCACCGTTATTCCTGGGTTCTCTCACTGGTCATTATTTATATGGCGGCGGAGACACTGTCTCGACTTCAAACGCTACGTTTTCGGGATTATCTGCTGGCAAGCGGATTCTTGGTGCTAGGTTTTTCTTGTGTTTTTTACTTTAAATCCCATTATGATTTCTTATCTTGGACCCAATTTTTACTCACGGCTGAGTTTCTCTTAGCTTATAGTTTATTGGCTTGGGCCTTCTCCAAAAATATTATTCGTGTAAAGCGACTGTCAATCATGACGCTACTCTTTGTAACGGCTGAAATGGGACTGAATACCTACTTCCAGGTGGATGGGATTGCGACTGAATGGGTGTTTGCCGGTCGTTCATCTTATGAAACTAATTTAGATGATATCACATCACTTGTAAAGTTGGCGGATCAAGAGTCAAGGTCCTTTTACCGTTTGGAGCAGGATAAGGTCAAGACTGGAAATGATAGTATGAAATATGGCTATAACGGGATTTCCCAATTTTCATCTGTTCGAAATACGGATACCAGTTCGACCTTGGACAAACTTGGTTTCCAGTCATCTGGTACCAATTTAAATTTACGCTATCAAAATAATACCATTTTGATGGACAGCCTCTTTAGTGTCAAGTATAACCTATCAGATGTCAATCCTTTGAAATATGGATTTAATCTGGTTGGGCAAGGAAAGATCTTGTCTTTATATGAGAATGACTACCAGGTGCCTCTTGCTTTTTATACGGCTGGAACTTATAAAGATATCAAGTTGACAGACTTAACCCTTGATAATCAAAGGGATTTTGTCAATCAGTTGACAGGGAAGAAACTTGATTATTTCTACCGTTTAGAGCCTGACTATGAATCTGTGGCTGCTAAGGATGGTAATGTGGAGCTGTCAAGTGATCAGCAAGCTAATGTCAAGTATCGTTTTACAGCTAGTGAGTCTGGGCAATTCTATCTTACTCTACCTGATTTGAATCTTGAAAATGAGAATCGTAAGGATATTGATATCACTGTCAATGGATTGTCAAGACACTTCGATGTCGATAATAAATTTGCCTTCTTTAACCTCGGCTATTACGAAAAGGGACAGGCCATTGATCTTGAAATGACCTTCCCTGAGAATAAGAAGGTTTCTTACGGAAAGGTTGAATGTTATGTAGTGGCCATTGACGAATACAAGGATGCCCTCGGCTTCTTTAAGAACCAAGACATTCAATCGACTAGTCAGAAGAATCAGGTTCAGATTGATTTCAAGAATAAGAAAGACCAGTCTATTTTTATCACGCTTCCTTATGATAAAGGCTGGAGTGCTCGCTTAAATAAGGAAAAGGTACCGATTCTACGTGCACAAACGGGCTTCATGAAGGTGGATATTCCTGAGGAAAGTGGAAAGCTAACACTGACCTTTATTCCAGATGGATTCTTTCTTGGAGGGATTGTCTCTATAACTGGAATTGTTTTGTTTGCAATCTTATCAATTGTCCTCTTTGTCTTGAAAAAACGGCAATCGAAGGGTGATTCTGACATTTAAGGTTGCGTCAGGATACAATAAAAGAAAAGGAAAAGGAATAGGAGAAGGATGCCGTCATTTGGCGGCGCTTCAAGCCTATTCCTTTTTATCATTGTTCTTGCTTTGTATGATGCATGTGAGTGCTCTTCTTGAGATGTCTCTTTTCTTACGGTTTGTACTTCTTATAGGGTGATCAATAGAGAAAAAAAGAAAAGGCTAGAAATTCTTCTAACCTTTTAAGATAGTCCGTACGGGATTCGAACCCGTGTTACCGCCGTGAAAAGGCGGTGTCTTAACCCCTTGACCAACGGACCTATATGTCTCAAAACAAGACATATACTATTTTAGCACATCTTTTTGAAAAAGCAAGAACTTTTTTTAAAAAATTTAAATTCTTTTGAAATCAGATTCTCTAACCCTTCTTAGAGACAAATTATGGTCTCTCATAGCATCCTTAAATTGTTGGATTTTCAGACGAGAAATGGGACAGCTATACCCTTCCACTAGTAAAATCATCTTTTCTTTAGGATCGTAAGACTGGACATGATTCATGTTTATGAGATAAGACTTATGCGGGCAAAAGAGGTAATCTTTTCCAACTGCATCCTGTTCAATTTGTTGAATGGTACCATGGAACTCCTGAATCGTATTCTTTCCAATAATCCTCAGCTTATGGGATTTCCCTGTCGTTTCAATCATGATGATATCTTCATAGGGAATGGTCATGCGAGTATTGTTGGAATGGAAGTAAAAGAAATCTGGTAACTTTTCTGTCTCTATGTATGTTTCAAGAATAAAGAGTATATTCTCTTTCAAGCGATAATAGAAAATGTCATTTGGTAAATCTTTTTCAATAAAATCGAGTGCTGTCGTTTTATAGGTGAAGCAAAGCCCTTTATCTTCTGGATGTGCGGATATGAAAATAATGAGCGCATAGGGATTACGATTTTTAATTTGGCTGGCCATCTTAAAACCAAGGACAGGATTCCCCTTAATGTTGGCATCTAATATGTAAATTTGATTGGTGTCACCTGTATTGACATAATCAAGAAACTCATCTGGTTTACCAGTTGACGTCACATCCATATAGATATTGAGCTCTTCTGCAATCTTATCTAACATGTTCTCAACTCGGAGTTGGTGTTCAAATACATCTTCAAATACAATAATTTTCATGTTTCTCTCCTTTATATTCTGATATTTTAAAAGTGAATTCCTGATAAAAGTCACTTTCCGTCGTTCTCATTCCGTAGTGGATACTCGGATACTTCTCTAGCACCTTATTTATGATGATTAAGCCATTTCCATGCCCCTTTCCTTTTGTCGTCATTCTCTCCTTAATAATTCGTTTGAGATCCATCTCCCTCTTCTTATAACTGTTCCCAAGAAAAAAGATCACGCTTTCTCCAAGATGATAAAAAGAGACGATTACCTTTTTCTTTTGAGAACTGGACGCTGCTTGTACGGCATTATTCAGTAGATTCGAAAAGAGACGAATTAAATCAAAACTGGCAATAGGAATAAAAGGAATGGCCTCCAGAATCTCTATACGAATGTCAACACCTATCTTTTCTGCTAAATTGATTGCCTCTATAAGTAGGCCTTGAATTTCAAAGTTGTGAATGTAAAAGATATTGAAATAACTAAATCGATTTAGTTGAGTCAAATCTCGTCCAACTTGAAAAACCTCGCGATAGATTCGTTTCAATTCCGAAATATCTTCTTTTACAATGGCCATATGTATAGAAGAAACCATTCCTTTAAAGTCGTGCCGAAATTGGCAAATTTCAGCATAGTCTTCTTGAAGATGTAAGGTAAATCGTTGATAGTCTTGAATCTGATTTTCTAGTTCCCGATTTTTCTTTCGATTGTTCACATTCAGATAGATTAGAATAAGCAGAATCAATAAAAGTATCATAAAAATGCATATATAAAATAGAAAAATATTTGAATCTATCATTCTCAACTGCCACCCTTTCAGTTATGAACACCTATATTTCATAGTATTATCAATCTTCTTCATTTTGTTTGTTCCTTACATTCCAAAATGTTAGCATAACCTCCTCCATAATCTATTATAAATAAAAAAACTTATTATAGGAATAGTTTTGCCTGAAATGTCACCTTTTTGCCTGAAATGTCATTTTTAGGTCAGAAATATTTCATTTCAGGCAATCTTCAAGCTGTATTCTTCTATTTTCATCGACTCAGTTTCTTGCTTCTTTAAGAAAAATAAAAACGTAGCCCATACTTGACCACATTTTAAAGGGGAAAAACATTAAAAAAATTAGGTTGGAGCAAATACTCCAACCCAACCTGAATCGTTTTCTCTTGTATGATCCCAGCAGGATTCGAACCTGCGACCGTTCGCTTAGAAGGCGAATGCTCTATCCAGCTGAGCTATGAGACCAATGACTTTAATTGTATCAGAAAAAACAATGACCGTCAATATTACTTGTGATAAGGACTTCCTTCTTGAATCATAAAGGCGCGATAGATTTGCTCTACTAGAACGAGGCGCATCAGTTGATGTGGGAGGGTTAATTTTCCAAAGCTCATCAGGAGATCCGCACGTTTTTTTATCATAGGAGACAATCCTAGACTTCCCCCAATGATAAAGGTCACGGTCGAATAGCCTCTTACCGTCACATCTGCCAGCATGCTGCTAAATTTCTCAGAAGCATATTGATTGCCCTCAATAGCTAGTGCAATGACATAGTCTCTGGCACCAATCTTCTCAAAGATTTTCTGACCTTCTTTCTCTAAAATCTGTTGATTTTCTAACTCGCTGGCATGATTTGGGGTCTTTTCATCTGCAAGTTCTACAATCTCCATCTTAGTGAATCGGTTTAAGCGTTTCGCATACTCTGCGATTCCATCTTTCAAGTATTTCTCTTTTAATTTCCCAACGACAATCAATCGGATTTTCATATTTCCTTCTCTACCTGTTTCCCCAAAGTTATCCACAATTTGTGGATAACTTTTTCTATTTGATGTATAATAAGAATATCACATTTGAAAGGAATAATAAAATGAATTCTTTACCCAAAAATCTCTCTAGAGGTTTAAAATGGTTGCTCATCCTCGTCGTTGGTTTTCTAGGCGGTGCCTTTGGAACCATGGTGACCAATAGCCTCAGTCAACAACCTACAGCCGGTTCGAAAGCTGTTTCAACTAGCTACAAAAACACTACAGATACCAGTCAAGCTGTCGAAAAGGTCAAAAAAGCCGTTGTATCTGTCATTACCTATACAAAAGAGGATTCTCAATTAAACGGTGATAATCTCTTTAGTGAAGCGAGTGAAGAAGGCGAAAATAGCAATATCTATGGAGAAGGATCTGGTGTCATCTATAAAAAAGATAAAAAGTACGCCTACGCCATAACCAATACCCACGTTATCAGTGGAGGAAAAGCTTACGACCTTCAACTTTCGGATGGATCAAAAGTACCCGCTGAACTCGTTGGTTCTGATGTCTTCTCTGATATTTCTGTCGTTCGTATCCCCGCTGATAAAGCGCCAGATGTGGCTGAACTCGGTGACTCAAGTAACCTCACAATCGGTGAAACGGCTATTGCCATTGGTAGCCCATTAGGAAGCCAATATGCCAACTCTGTCACTCAAGGTATTATCTCTAGTTTAGACCGGACTGTTTCCTTGACGACAGAGGACGGTCAAGCGGTCTCTACGACAGCCATCCAAACTGATGCAGCCATCAACCCAGGGAACTCCGGTGGACCACTCATCAATATCCAAGGGCAAGTCATCGGAATCAACTCAAGTAAAATCTCTTCAAGTCGTCAAACAAGCTCAAATGTTGCGGTAGAAGGAATGGGATTTGCTATTCCAATTAACCAAGCAAAATCCATCGCAGACCAATTAGAAGAAAATGGTTCTGTTTCTAGACCTGCCCTTGGAATTCAAATGACCAACCTTGCTAGTCTCTCAAGTTACGATTTAGCCAAATTAAAACTCCCAAGTTCTATCAGAGGGGGCGTCTTAGTTCGTTCCGTTCAATCTGGAATGCCAGCTTCTGGTCGCTTACAAGAAAACGATATCATCATTGGAATCGATAAAGAAGTGATCTATGCAACAAGCTTCCTTCAAAAAGCACTCTATGAACATGAAATGGGGGAGGAAATTAAAGTCACCTTCCTACGTGACGGACAAGAGAAAACAACGACCATTAAATTGACCAAATCGACGCAAGATTTGAAAAAATAAGGACGTCTATGAACTCTCAACTGATCACAATTCCCGTCCAGGATATTCATCCCAATCCCTTTCAACCTCGAAAACAATTTGATTCTGAAAAATTAGAAGAACTAGCAGCTTCTATCCTCCAGAATGGTCTGATCCAACCGATTGTCGTTCGAAAAAGTCCAGTTGTGGGCTACGAACTCTTAGCGGGCGAGAGACGTCTAAGGGCTTCTAAAATAGCCAATCTAAAAGAGATTCCCGCCCTAGTCAAAGAACTGTCTGATCAGGAAATGATGCAGCAAGCTATCATCGAAAATCTCCAGCGGGAGGATTTGACAGTGATTGAAGAAGCCGAGTCCTATCATCTTTTAGTTGAAGAAGGAATGACACACGACCAAATCGCCCACATCATGGGAAAATCTCGGCCTTATATCAGTAATCTCATTCGCTTTCTCCAATTAGAACCTGAGATTCAAGAAGCACTGACCTTCAAAGAACTGTCCCCTGGACACGCACGTCTATTGATTCCCCTAGAAAGGGAGAAGCAGCTGTCCTTCTACAAACAAATGGTCCAAGAAGGACTTTCTGTCCGACAAGCAGAAGCCTTACTGCAAGCTGAAAAGACGCCTAAGAAAAAGTCTCCTTCTATTTCTCAGCCCTTTATTCAGGCAGAAGAAGAACGTTTAAGACAGTACTTCGGCTCACCTGCTTCTATCAGAATGACGAAAAGTGGAAAAGGTCAATTGACCATCTCCTTTTCCAGTCTTGAGGAATACGAAAGAATTATCCACAATCTGAAATAAGATTGTGGATTCTTTTTTTCCTTCTCACAGGCTTATCCCCCTAGAAAAAGAGTCCTAAAAACCCAGTTTTACAGCCTTTTTCATTCTTATCCCCACCCTGTGGAAAACGATAAATAACAATGTGAATTCTAATCCACAGGCTGTGGATAGCTCAGTCCGATTCTTGATCCTCTATTCTACCTCTTTCCTGTGGAAAACTCCTCCTCTATATGGTAGAATAGGTTGACACTGTTAAAGGAGACGTTTTATGGATAACCTTGAGGCCTTTTGGAATAGAGTTCGAACCTTAACTCTTCAAAAACACAAACTAGAAACGGTCGAATTCTTCCTCGACCCACCAACCAAAGTCATTGACATTCGTGGCAATGAAGTCATTATTCTCGTAGAGAATATGAAAGCCATGTTTCTGGAACACAATCTTCCCGATATTATTTTGACCGCAGGATTCGAATTTTTTAATCGGGAACTGCATATGCATCTCATACAAAGCTTGGACGAGCTTGAAGTAGACGACGGTTCACAGATTCCCTCTGCGGACTTTTCTGACAATTCCTTCGATTCCCTCCTTCCGACTGTTCCCTATGAGGAAACTAATCTCCGCCAAAAATATACCTTCGATAATTACATTCAAGGAGAGGGAAACAAGATGGCTCGAGGAGCCGCACTGGCTGTTTCAGGAAGGCTCGGTGGTTACTATAGCCCTCTCTTTATCTATGGCGGATCCGGACTCGGTAAAACCCACCTCTTAAATGCAATCGGAAATGAAACCTTACTCAATTTCCCACATTCTCGGGTCAAATACATTGCCACCGAGAATTTTCTCAACGACTTTACCAAGCATATCCGCTTAAATGATATGGACAGTTTTCGTGAAACCTATCGGAATCTCGATCTTCTACTCATCGACGACGTGCAATTTCTCTCCTTTGGAGCTCGGAAAGTCGAAACCGAAAAGGAGCTCTTCAATATTTTTGAAGCCCTTCAACGAGAAGACAAGCAAATCGTCTTAACCAGCGATCGCAGTCCTGATCATCTAGATAATATTGATGTCCGACTCAAGTCCCGTTTCGCCTGGGGAGTCACCATCGATGTGACCCCGCCGGACTTCGAGACCAGACTAGCCATCATCAAGAGCAAGGTTGAAAAGCTGGATTATGACTTTCCTCCAGAAACCATCGAATACATTGCCAGTCAGTTCGATAGCAATGTCCGTGAACTGGAAGGAGCCATCAACGATATTACCTTCTTCGCTGATATCAACCAGATTACGACCATCAGCCTCGATGTCGCTTCCCAAGCCCTTCGGGCCCGTAAACAAGAAGTGAGCCGACCAAAAGTCATCTCAATTGATCGTATTCAAGAAGAAGTCGGTAAGTTCTATGGAATCAGTGTTAAAGAATTGAAAGGTTCGCGGCGCGTGCAAAATATCGTCCTAGCAAGGCAAGTGGCCATGTATCTGTCCCGTGAACTCACGGACAACTCTCTTCCGAAAATAGGACGTTCATTTGGCGGCAAAGACCATACAACGGTTATGCACGCATATACGAAAATTAAGTCTGCTATCGAATCAGACAAGGCCTTGGAATTGGAGATTGAAGACATTCGTAAAAAGATCCGTTCTTAGTCATGTGAATAAGTCTCAGGTTTTTCCACACTTATCCACAAGTTTTTCACACGAGATCCTTCTTAGAGCCACTTGGTTTCATGAAGTTTTCCCCAGAATACACAAGACCTAATATAACTACTAACCTAACTACTAATTTATTTATAAAGGAGTCCCATGATCAATTTTTCAATTAATACCACCTATTTCCTCCAAGCCCTCAATACAACTAAGAGAGCTATTTCTTCTAAAAATGCCATCCCTATTCTTTCTACTGTAAAAATGGATGTGACCAATGAAGGAATTACGCTTATTGGATCGAATGGCCAAATCTCTATTGAAAACTTTATTCCTGTCTCTGAGGAAAATGCAGGACTGTTGATCACAGAAACAGGTTCGATTCTATTAGAAGCCAACTTCTTTATTAATATCGTTTCCAGTCTTCCAGAAGTCACCATGGAAATGAAAGAAATCGAATCTTATCAAGTTGTCATTACCAGTGGGAAATCAGAGATTACCCTGAAAGGAAAAGATGCCGATCAATACCCACGCATTCAAGAAGTGCCTACGTCTAACCCTTTGATTCTTTCGACCAAAACCTTAAAAGATATCATTGGTAAAACCGCATTTGCAGCCAGTAGCCAAGAAAGTCGTCCCATTCTGACCGGGGTTCACTTTGTCCTCAAAGATCATAAACAATTAAAAACAGTTGCGACAGACTCTCACCGTATGAGTCAAAAATTGGTGACCCTTGAAAAAGCAGGAGATGATTTTGATGTGGTCATTCCAAGCCGCTCATTAAGAGAATTTACTTCTGTCTTTTCTGACCAAATTGAAACCATTGAAATTTTCTTTTCTAATAACCAGCTCTTATTTAGAAGTGAACACATCAGTTTATACACTCGCCTCTTAGAAGGAACCTATCCAGATACAGACCGCTTGTTGCCAACTCAATTTAATACAGAGTTGACCTTTAATCGCCAAGCGCTTCGTCAATCCATGGAGCGGGCTCGTCTGTTGGCAAGTGCCACACAGAATGGAACCGTGAAATTAGAAATTGTGGGAGGCGTAGTATCCGCTCACGTCAACTCACCGGAGGTGGGGCGCGTAAATGAGGAAATCGACGTCCAAATGGTGAAGGGGGATGACTTGGTCATCAGCTTTAATCCCAACTATATGATTGATGCTTTGAAAGCGATGGAGAGCGCGGATGTGACTGTGAGCTTTATTTCTGCTGTTCGGCCTTTCACCCTAACCCCAACAGATGAGGGGGAAATCGACCATGACTTTATCCAACTGATTACACCGGTGAGAACGAACTAATGTATGATGTAGGGAGTTTTGTAGAGATGAAGAAGCCGCATGCTTGTATCATCAAGTCGACGGGCAAGAAGGCTAATCGTTGGCAGGTGACGCGTGTGGGCGCGGATATTAAGATCAAATGCAGCAATTGTGACCATATGGTCATGATGAGTCGGCATGATTTTGAGCGGAAACTGAAAAAGGTCCTGGATTCGTAGGACCTTTTGTCAGCAAGTGTGTTATAATGTTGTCTTGAAAAGTGTAGAGAAAGAGGTCTAATCATGGCTTTAACAGCTGGTATTGTTGGTTTGCCCAACGTGGGGAAATCGACCCTATTTAATGCGATTACAAAAGCAGGTGCAGAGGCTGCCAATTATCCCTTTGCGACGATTGATCCGAATGTGGGTCGTGTAGAGGTTCCGGATGCGCGTTTGGATCAATTGACGGAATTGATCAAACCGCAGAAGAAGGTGCCAACGACCTTTGAATTTACGGATATTGCTGGAATTGTGAAAGGGGCTTTCAAAGGAGAAGGTCTTGGGAACAAATTCTTGGCGAATATTCGTGAGGTGGATGCCATTGTCCATGTGGTGCGTGCCTTTGACGACGAAAATGTCATGCGGGAACAAGGTCGTGAATCGGACTTTGTGGACCCGATGGCGGATATTGAGACCATTAACTTGGAATTGATTTTGGCGGACTTGGAATCCATTAACAAACGCTATGCTCGGGTGGAGAAGATGGCTCGTACGCAAAAGGATAAAGATTCGGTAGCGGAATTCCAAGTGCTGGAGAAAATCAAACCGGTTTTAGAGGACGGTCTTTCAGCTCGGACCATTGAATTTAGTGAAGAAGAGCAAAAAGTAGTGAAAGGTCTCTTCTTGTTGACGACCAAGCCGGTTCTCTATGTTGCCAATGTCGGTGAAGATGAAGTGGCGGATCCGGATGCCATTGAATATGTCCAACAAATCCGTGAATTTGCAGCGACTGAAAAAGCAGAAGTAGTCGTGATTTCCGCTCGTGCAGAGGAAGAAATTTCTGAATTGGATGAAGAAGACAAGGGCGAATTCTTAGAAGCCATTGGCTTGACAGAATCTGGTGTGGACAAGTTAACACGCGCTGCCTACCATCTTTTGGGTCTTGGAACTTATTTCACGGCAGGTGAAAAAGAAGTGCGTGCTTGGACCTTTAAACGCGGGATGAAAGCACCGCAAGCGGCTGGCATCATTCACTCTGATTTTGAAAAAGGATTTATCCGTGCGGTAACCATGAGCTATGATGACCTAGTTACATATGGCTCTGAAAAAGCAGTCAAAGAAGCGGGTCGCCTGCGCGAAGAAGGAAAAGAGTATATTGTACAAGACGGAGACATTATGGAGTTCCGTTTCAACGTATAAGAATTGCATATAAAAATGAGGTTGGGACAGCAGTCCCGGCCTCCATTTTGCCTTGAGAAAAAAGGAGAAAACATGACAAAATTAATCGTGGGTTTAGGAAACCCCGGAAGTAAGTACCATGAAACCCGCCACAATGTGGGCTTTATGGTGGTAGATCAGTTGGCCAAGGAAGAAGGACTAAGCTTTTCTAGTGACAAGATTTTTCAAGCAGATGTTGCGACCACCTTTATCAATGGCGAAAAAGTCTTTTTGGTCAAACCAACCACCTTTATGAATGAGTCTGGTAAGGCGGTTCAAGCCCTTCTAGCTTATTATGGTCTGGATCAAGAGGACCTTTTGGTCATCTATGACGATTTGGATATGGAAGTCGGGAAAATCAGACTCCGTCAGACAGGGTCAGCCGGAGGACACAACGGCATCAAGTCCATCATCGCCCAGATTGGCAATCAAGACTTTAAGCGCGTCAAGATTGGGATTGGCCGTCCGCAAAAAGGAATGACAGTCATCCATCATGTCTTGGGACACTTTGGCTCAGACGAACGCATCCGCATTGATGGCACAGTAGATCGGGCTGCAGCGAGTGTGCGTGATTTTATTGCCGGCAAGACCTTTGAGCAGTTGATGCAAGCCTATAACGGGTAAGAAACCATGAATCTACTTGATTTTTTATCGCAAAACAAACAAATCCAGCAGTGGCAGCAACTCCTCAACCAGAAGACGCGCCAATTGCTGACCGGTTTGTCGTCCTCTATCAAAATGTCTATTGTAGCTACCGCCTACGATGAGCAAGACGTGATTTTCCTCATTACCAGTACCCAAAACGAGGCTGAAAAATGTGCTAGTGACCTCATGGCCCTCTTGGGAGAAGAAGAGGTCTTCCCTTTTCTAGCAGATGATACACCTCTGGCCGAGTTTCTCTTTTCATCGCATGAAAAGAACCTGGCGCGCTTGGATGCCCTTGAAATGTTAACCAGCCAACGGCCACGCGGGATTGTCGTTGCCAACTATGCAGCCATGAAGCTCTTTCTGCCCTCTCCAAAACGCTACCAGGCCTTGCAGCGCACCATTGCAGTCGGCCAGGACTACCAGATGGAGGACCTACAAGCGTCTCTCATTCAGTACGGTTATCAAAAGGTGTCTCAAGTGGTCAGTCAGGGCGAATTCAGCATCCGCGGTGACATCCTGGATATCTTTGAAACCCGCCAAGACTCCCCCTACCGCATTGAATTCTTTGGAGACGAAGTCGACGGGATCCGTACCTTCAACCCAGAAACGCAAACCTCCCTCGAGCAGCAAGACCAAATCCATATCACCCCATTTTCAGACCTGCTCTTTGACGCCGCAGACTACCAGCGAGCAGTGGCACAGCTAGAAGCGGTCGCAGAAACCACTCAGAATCCTCTCTTACGATCCTATTTGGAAGAGGTTTTGGCGGATTTCCGACGGAATCGCCTTCACCGGGATAGCAGACGTTTCCTATCTAGCTTATATGACCAGGAATACACGCTTCTAGACTATCTCCCCGCTCACGCGCCGCTCTTCTTGGACGAGTTTCAAAAGATTATGGATCAAAAAGCGCAGTTTGAATTAGCTGCAGCCCAAATGCAAACCGATTTCCTAGAAGCAGGCACCGCATATGGAAACCAAGTTTTCTTTGCAGATCCTTACAGCAAGATTCGTCGATACAAACCTACTAGCTTTTTCTCCAATTTTCAAAAGGGATTGGGAAATCTGCGCTTTGATGCACTTTATCACTTCAACCAGTATCCCATGCAGGACTTTTTTGGTCAGATGCCTCTTTTAGTCGAGGAGTTGCGGCGCTATCAGAAGAGCCAGCAAACGGTGCTCTTACAAGTATCCTCCCAAAAACACATTCAGACCCTCAAAGATGATTTGGCCAGCTACGATTTGGATCTTCCAGTCAGCCAAGCCCATGAGATTCAGCCTCAAAAAACGCAATTCATTCTAGGTGGCCTCTCCAAAGGCTTCCACTTTGTCGATGAAAAGCTGGTCTTGATCACCGAGTCTGAAATCTATCAAAAGAAGGCCAAAACGCGTATTCGACGCCAACATATTTCTAATGCCGAGCGGCTCAAGGACTACAACGAACTCGAAGTTGGCGACTACGTCGTTCACAATGTCCACGGTATCGGGAAATACTTGGGAATCGAAACCATCGAGATTTCCGGCGTTCACCGTGACTACCTGACCATTCAGTACCAGAATTCCGACCGTATTTCCATACCGGTCGACCAAATCCAACTCCTGTCCAAGTACGTAGCCAGCGACGGAAAAACGCCTAAGATCAATAAGCTCAACGACGGCCGCTTCCAAAAAGCCAAGCAAAAAGTAGCCAAGCAGGTCGAGGATATTGCGGACGACTTGATTCAACTCTATGCGGCGCGTGCCCAGCAAAAAGGATTCGCCTTCGCACCCGATTCTCCCCTTCAGGAAGAATTCGACCAAGCCTTTCCTTACGTGGAGACCGAGGACCAACTCCGCAGCATCGAAGAAATCAAGCAAAACATGCAGTCGGAGAAACCCATGGACCGTCTCTTAGTTGGAGATGTCGGCTTTGGGAAGACAGAGGTGGCCATGAGGGCGGCATTTAAAGCCGTTGAAAACCATAAGCAGGTAGCCGTCTTGGTTCCAACCACTGTGCTGGCGCAGCAACATTATGCCAATTTCCAGGAACGGTTTGCAGATTTTCCCGTCAATGTGGATGTATTATCCCGCTTTAGAAGCAAGTCTGAGCAGGCTGCCACCATTGAAAATGTGAAAAAAGGCAGAGTCGATATTATTATCGGTACCCACCGACTTCTATCAAAAGACGTCGAATTCTCCGATTTAGGTTTAATCATTATCGATGAGGAGCAACGATTTGGGGTTCGCCATAAGGAGAAACTCAAGGAGCTCAAGACCAAGGTAGACGTCTTGACCTTAACAGCGACTCCTATTCCACGGACCCTCCATATGTCCATGCTGGGAATTCGCGATTTGTCTGTCATTGAAACGCCACCAACCAACCGCTATCCGGTTCAAACCTATGTCATGGAACAGAATCCATCGGTGATTCGAGAAGCGGTTCTACGTGAAATCGATCGCGGCGGACAAGCCTATTACCTCTATAACCGTGTCGATACCATTGAACAAAAGGTATCCGAACTCCGCGAACTGATTCCGGAAGCTCGGATTGGCTTTGTACATGGCCAGATGACAGAAGTCCGCTTAGAAAACACCCTCTTGGACTTTATAGAAGGGGAGTTTGATCTCTTAGTGACAACAACCATCATCGAAACCGGTGTGGATATTCCCAATGCCAATACCCTTTTTATTGAAAATGCAGACCGCATGGGACTCTCCACCCTCTACCAATTACGGGGACGTGTGGGTCGGAGCAACCGGATTGCCTATGCCTATCTCATGTACAGACCCGATAAGAGTTTATCGGAAACATCCGAAAAACGCTTGGATGCCATTAAGGGCTTCACAGAACTGGGATCTGGTTTTAAAATTGCCATGCGGGACTTGTCCATTCGAGGAGCTGGGAATATCCTAGGTGCCTCTCAGTCAGGCTTTATTGATTCTGTCGGCTTTGAAATGTATTCCCAGTTGCTAGAAGAAGCGGTTTTGAGAAAACAAGGAAAAGAGAAGAAGCGGCAAGGATCCAATGCGGAAATCAATCTCAAAATCGATGCCTACCTTCCAACCGATTACATCCAGGATGAGCGGCAAAAGATTGAAATCTATAAACGAATTCGTGAATTCCAAAGTCGTGAGGATTATGAAGGACTTCAAGATGAACTCATGGACCGCTTCGGAGAGTATCCAGATGCGGTAGCTTACCTATTAGAAATTGGTCTCTTAAAAGCTTACGCGGATGCCGCTTTTGTAGCCACGATGATGCGCACCGATAAGGAAGTCGTCGTTCGATTTGAAACAGCGGCTGGAACCTATTTCTTAACCCAAGATTTTTTCCAGGCTCTGTCAGCCACTCAATTAAAGGCTAAGATTGGGGAGCATAAGGGACAGATGGAAATTATCTTTGATGTGCGCCAGAAAAAGGATTATGAAATCCTAGAAAATCTCCAGCTCTTTGTTGAAGAGCTAGCTAAAATAAAAGAGGAGAAAGGCAAGTAAGTTACATTTTTGTAACGCCTTCTATCTTTCTTCCCAAACCTCTCCCAAAAAGTGTTAAAATAGTTAGAAATAAACGAGGTAAACGATGCGCTTAGATAAGTATTTAAAAGTATCCCGAATTATTAAACGCCGTCCTGTTGCGAAAGAAGTAGCAGATAAGGGGCGGATCAAAGTCAATGGCATTTTGGCAAAAAGTTCAACCGATTTGAAAATCAATGATGAAATTGAAATTCGTTTTGGGAACAAATTGCTGACGGTGCGTGTTCTAGAGATGTTAGATAGCACCAAAAAAGAAGATGCCAGCAAAATGTATGAAATCTTGAGTGAACAAAGGATTGAAGTCGATGGATAAAACGATTGTTCAAATGAACAACCAATACATACAAGATGAAGAGATGAGACGCCGCTTCCAGGAAGAAGAGCGCCGCAAACGCAATCGCTTTATGGGCTATGTGCTTATTTTAGTGATTTTCCTCTTCATTTTGCCGACCTATAGCTTGGCCCAATCTTATGAGAGCTTGCTAGCTAGACGGCAACAGTATGTCGACTTGCAGGAACGCTATCAAAAATTGGAAGCCCAAGAAAAAGCCCAGTCGGAATTGGCTCAAAAATTAAAAGACAATGATTATGCAGCCAAGTATGCGCGGGCCAAGTACAATTACTCGAAAGAAGGAGAGACTGTCTACAATCTACCAGAATTGTTACCACAATAAGTATGGAAAATATTGTTGAGATCGTAGAGGAGTTTTTACAACACTCTGAAGAAAAATTGGAAGAATTAAAAGAAAAAAATCAAGAACTGAGAAGCCATGATGAGGAGCAGGTCCATGAGGCGTAATGCTTGGATGCTACTGCTCCTTCCTCTCTTTTTAAAGGCCAGTCCAGTCATTTCAACCGAAAGAGACCTAGTCTTAAATGAGAGCCAGAAGTTTGCCCTCGCCTCGACTCCCTATGGAGTCTACTACCAAGATGTCTTGGAGCATCCAGCTGTTTTGGAAGACACACCGACCTTTAGGGACGAGGAATTGACGCAAGTCGGAGGCAAACTCACTCCCAATCAGTCCTTTACCATTAAGGAGTTTTATGTCAACAGTCTAGGAACTCCCATTTTTAAATTGGACAACCATCAGTTTATAAGCGCTCAAAGTCAAATAGTATTTGAGGACCAAGTGCTGGCGCGTTATCAAACGGATCAAACCATGTGGGCCGGCCCTCAAGTACTCACTTATGAGGCACCCTACAGGGCGGGGATGCAGGCCAAGCCATCATCTGTCAAACCCTATTCACCAGTGGTTTTAGAAGAAATTGCTGAAACCACTAGGGGGAGCTACGCTAAAATAAAGGGCGATGGTTGGATCAAGATGGACGATTTGTCGGAAGAGGACCGGCGGATTGAGTTGGTGCAGGCGCGTTTGAATGAGAGGTTTAACCGAGAGAATGTCTCGATTTATGTCAAGCAGTTGGATACGGGGCAGACCGCGGGTATCAATCCGGATAAGGAGATGTACGCGGCCTCTGTTTTGAAGACGGCCTTTCTCTATGAGGCGGAGGATCGGTTGCGTTCGGGCAGCATGAAGGCGGACCAGCCCTTGAAGTATGTGGCGGAGGTTAACGATGCCTATGGGGCTTATGATGCGGCGGGTTCGGGTTCGCTTCCCAAGGAGGCGGACCAGAAGGACTACGCCCTGCGTGAGGTCATGGACAAGACGGCCAAGGAGTCGGATAATGTGGGAAGCAATCTGCTCAACTATTATGCGGCCAACAAGTCGGACCGCGCTTTTCTGGACAAGATTGCGAAGATTGCAGGGAAAAAATGGGATGTCGAAGAGCGCATGGCGTCGGCTCGTATGGCCGGGCAGGTCATGGAGGCCATCTATCAGCAGAATGGGTCTATCATCGAGGCCCTGTCTGTGACCCAGTTTGACGACCAACGCATTTCCAAAAACATTCCGGACAAGGTGGCGCATAAGATTGGAGATGCCGACGATTACCGGCACGATGTCGCCATTGTCTATGCCAAGACGCCCTTTATCCTGTCTGTTTTTACCGAACATGCCTCTTATGACGATATCACCGCAATAGCCGACTTGGTTTATGAGGTCTACAAATAATGCAAGAATTTTACCAGTACATAAAGAAAAAAGCATTTTTCGAACAGCATGATCAAGTGGTCATTGCCTTATCAGGAGGGATCGATTCGATGACCCTCCTTGATTTTTTTATGGCTTATAGAGACGCCTTGGGCGTACAGGTCATCCTGGCTCACGTCAATCACCATCAGCGTGCCGAATCCGATAAGGAAGAAGAGGCTCTGAGAACATTGGCCGAGACCTTGCAGCTACCGATTTACGTAGGGCATTTTGAGGGCGTGTTTTCTGAAGCAGCGGCGCGTGCTTTTCGATATTCTTTTTTTGAAGAAGTGATGAAGAAAACAGGCGCAAGCGCTCTAGTGACAGCCCACCATATCAACGATCAGGCTGAAACCATTGTCATGAAACTCTTGAGAGGCAGCCGTTTCATCTATTTGGGTGGGATGAAGGAGGTCCAGCCTTTCGGACCTGGTCAACTGATTCGTCCCTTCTTGACCTTTAAGAAATCATCCTTCACGCCAAGTTTGTATTTTGAAGACGCATCGAATCAGTCTATGGCTTTTCAACGCAACCGCGTTCGTCATCAGATCCTTCCTCTTTTGGAGAAGGAAAATCCCAAAATAGTGGAGGCGCTGGCTGAATGTGGACAAGAGTTGAGGGATGTGACAGAGGCGCTGGTGGAGTTGACGGATGGGCTAGATTTGGAGGATCTGAAACAGTTTCAAAGCTATTCGGAGGCCCTCCAACGAGTGCTCTTTGTTCAGTATCTGAGAGCCTTTCCAGAGTTAGAAATGACTCGCTCCCAGGTTCAGTCTGTTCTCCATGTCTTGAATAAGGAGGGAACGGGTGTTTATGAATTGAAACATGGCTATGAGCTCATCAAGGACTATGATCGTTTTCACATACAAAAAATCGGTCCCCAGTCTGAGGAGACAGAAGATGAGCTTATGTTATACTATGGTGATCTTCGGAAAATCGGTCCCTATACTCTTTCATACGGGCAGCCACTGGAGGATGCCAGTCAGGTATTGAATCTCCCAGCGAGAGGACCTGTTCGTATCAGGAGGCGGAAGGCTGGAGACCGCATTCTCTTGAATGGCCACCATCGAAAACTCAAGAAGCTCTTTATTGACCGAAAAGTTCCCCAGTCGAAACGCGACGACTTTTTCATTGTCGAACAGATTGGGATGGAAGGTAGAAGCTCAGAAGCAAGAAAGAGGAAAGCCAAAGCCTTAGAAGCTAGTCATCAGGCCTCCTTCGTGAGTCCAGTAGACTTCCTAAGGAGTGAATCTCATTTTGAAGCTGACCAGGTAAGAGTGGGGATGGATCCAGACACCATTGCCGAGTCAGACATGGATATTTTAGCAGTGCTCGATTTTGCTATCAGTGATTTGAGCTCCCTTTTAAAAAGTGATATAATAGAGAGTAAAATTTATATCCATAAAAAAGATAGGTGACAAAATGCTCGAACAAGATATTCAAAAAGTTCTCGTCTCTCATGATGAAATTGTGACCGCAGCTAAAAAGTTGGGAGCACAATTGACAGAAGACTATAAGGGAAAAAATCCGATTTTAGTCGGAATCTTGAAGGGATCGATTCCTTTCATGGCTGAGTTGGTTAAACATATCGATACACATGTTGAAATGGACTTTATGATTGTGTCTAGCTATCATGGAGGAACAGAAAGTAGCGGCAGTGTTAAGATTATCAAAGACCTGGATCAAGACGTGGCTGGACGTGATGTCTTGTTCATTGAAGACATTATTGATACAGGCCGGACCTTACGCGACTTATTGGAATTGTTCAAAGAACGTCAAGCAGCTTCTGTAAAGATTGCAACGCTCTTAGACAAGCCAGAAGGCCGTGTTGTTAAGATTGATCCTGACTACTCTTGCTATACCATTCCAAATGAGTTTGTAGTTGGCTTTGGATTAGACTACGATGAAAACTATCGTAACCTTCCATATGTTGGTGTGCTTAAAGAAGAAATTTATACTAGATAGGTCGTTTAAAGTTTGAATAAACAAAATAATAACTTTGTGAAGAATCCCTTCCTTTACATCATTATGATTGTTGCCTTAGTAACAGGATTTCAATATTTCTTTGCTGGCAATGATATGGGACGGACACAACAAATTAACTATACCCAGTTAGTCAAGGAGCTTGAAAGTGATAATGTCTCCAAAGTGACATATCAGCCCAATGGCAATGTCCTAGAAGTAACGGGTGAATATAAGAAAGCTAAAACAGTTAAAGATGAGACAGGCATTCGTTTCTTTAACGTTAGTGATAGTAAGGCAAGCCGTTTTACCAGTATTGTTTTACCATCTGAGTCCACTGTGACCAATCTGCAGGATTTGGCTAAAAGCAAAGGTGCTGAAGTAACCATTAAACCTGAGAGTAACAACGGCATGTGGATCAATCTCTTGGCTACCGTTGTTCCCTTGATCATTTTCGTCTTCTTTATGATGTCTATGATGAATCAAGGTGGTGGCGCAAGAGGTGCCATGAACTTTGGCCGGAACAGGGCAAAAACCGCAAGTAAGGAAACGATTAAAGTACGTTTTTCTGATGTTGCCGGTGCCGAAGAAGAAAAACAAGAATTGGTCGAAGTGGTTGACTTCTTGAAAGATCCAAAACGCTACAAGAAATTGGGTGCTCGGATTCCAGCGGGTGTCCTCTTAGAGGGCCCTCCAGGGACTGGTAAAACCCTCTTAGCCAAAGCGGTAGCTGGTGAAGCAGGAGTGCCATTCTTTAGTATTTCGGGTTCTGACTTCGTTGAAATGTTTGTCGGTGTCGGAGCTAGTCGTGTACGTTCCCTCTTTGAGGACGCTAAGAAGGCTGGTCGTGCCATTATCTTTATCGATGAAATCGACGCAGTTGGACGTCAACGTGGTGTTGGTCTTGGTGGCGGAAATGATGAGCGTGAACAGACACTTAACCAACTCTTGATTGAGATGGATGGGTTTGAAGGAAACGAAAGCATTATTGTCATTGCTGCGACCAACCGTAGTGATGTCTTAGATCCGGCTCTTCTTCGTCCAGGTCGATTTGACCGTAAAGTTTTGGTTGGACGTCCCGATGTCAAAGGTCGTGAAGCCATTCTGAAAGTGCACGCTAAAAATAAACCGTTAGCTAAAGACGTTGACTTGAAATTGGTTGCTCAACAGACGCCAGGTTTTGTTGGTGCGGATTTGGAGAACGTGTTAAACGAGGCAGCCTTGGTTGCGGCGCGTAGAAATAAGACAGAAATTGATGCATCGGATATCGATGAGGCGGAAGATCGTGTCATTGCTGGACCGTCTAAAAAAGACAAAAAAGTTTCAGAACATGAACGTCAATTGGTGGCTTACCATGAAGCGGGTCATACCATCGTAGGTTTAGTCTTATCAAATGCGCGTGTGGTCCACAAGGTAACCATTGTTCCACGTGGTCGTGCAGGAGGCTATATGATTGCGCTTCCGAAAGAGGACCAATCATTGCTTTCGAAAGAGGATATGAAGGAACAATTGGCTGGTTTGATGGGTGGTCGTGTTGCGGAAGAAATTATTTTCAATACGCAGACTACTGGTGCATCCAATGATTTCGAACAAGCTACTCAAATGGCTCGTGCCATGGTAACAGAATATGGAATGAGTGATAAACTAGGTCCCGTTCAATATGAAGGAAGCCATGCCATGTTTGGGCAACAAACGACTCAAAAATCAATTTCAGAGCGCACGGCTTATGAGATTGATGAAGAAGTTCGTGATTTGTTGAATGAGGCGCGAGACAAGGCAGCGGAAATTATTTCTAATAACCGCGAAACACATAAGTTGATTGCCGAAGCCCTCCTCAAATACGAGACACTGGATAGCAATCAAATTAAATCGATTTATGAAACAGGCAAAATGCCACAAGAATCAGATAATGCAGAAGAAGCTCATGCACTTTCATATGAGGAAATTAAATCCAAGTTAGAAGCTGATTCAGAATAAATCAAAGCTTATATAGAAGAAAAGACTTTGGAGTAGGTATCGTCAGATCCTACTTCAAGGTCTTTTTGTCTGTAGGAAAATCTGATGGATAGATGTGGGAGTGGAGGAAAAACTGGGGGTTATAATTGTTGTGAGTGGGTTCTTCGCTACAATAATGATAGAGGCAAAATTATAGAGGGGAAAAATGGTAACCAAAGTGGGTTCGATATCAGATTTGAAGTGTCTTTTATAAGTTAGAAATTAGGGGTCAAATGTTGAGACCAAGTACCATTTTAAGAATTACTTATTCTGAGAAACGATTATGGGTGGTCATTGAAACGAGTTTGAAATTGGTTTGGAGTGCACCCGATTAGTTAGAATTGATAGATCAAATATACTAGTAGAGTAGACTTATAAGAAACGCACGTGCGTGAAATTGAAGAAAATAAAAAAAATTTAAAAAAAATGATTGACAATTGATTAGAAGTTGGTATAATGGATTATGTTCTTAATGATGGTCCGTTGGTCAAGGGGTTAAGACACCGCCTTTTCACGGCGGTAACACGGGTTCGAATCCCGTACGGACTATACAATCCGCCATAGCTCAGTTGGTAGTAGCGCATGACTGTTAATCATGATGTCGTAGGTTCGAGTCCTACTGGCGGAGTCTATGATGAAAAAAGAGAGGTATTTGCCTCTCTTTTATTTTTGCTTCCAAAAAATAGGAGTGCTCTTTATTGGTCTGCAGGGGTTAAAATTCTTGTAACAATAAGTAGGAGTGAGAAAAACCAAAATAGAAGAGCAGTGTTTTAGTTGTGACGTCTGATTAGGTCATTTATGACTTATTGAGGAAGATTTAGAAAAGAGAATCCCGGATGTCAGATGCGAAAGTCTGATTTTGACAGAGAAATGGAAATGATGGAAATATTATGAAAGAAAATATCAGGAGTTGAAAATGTATTTTCAAAATTAGAAGACCCAGTTTGAAATTTGTAGATTTGCATATAAGATACTGAAACTGTGAAAGCTGGGGATTTGCTACTAACAGACTGACTAAGTCAGAGTTTCTGATGGCAAAATGACATTTGAGGCACACTTTACTGACATCTTAGGCTTTCATTCCCTTACATTGAACTTACTTGGTACAATGAAAGAACGAAATGAGGTGAGTCAGTTGGATATCAGTAAATTCTTTAAAGAAATTGAGAAAATTGTAAACAAAGCCTATCATACTTATTATGTATCCCTATGGGATAAGAGTGACTGGGAACAGGAAGCTAAAATTGTCTTGTTGAAACTTCTTAGAAATAATGAAGACCTGTATTACGATAAACAAAAACTCCTGACCTACTTCAAGGTCATGTTTTCGAATCATATTCGTGATCAAATTCGAAAGCAAGAATCTAAGAAAAGAAAGTTCAACAAGTACTTCTATAGTGAGGTCAGCGAAATCGAATACAAGTTAGCCAACAATGAAATTGAAATGGATGATTTTATTTTATTACACTTAGCTTTAGAAGATTTTAAGAAGAAGCTCTCACCGGAAGAAAGACTCAACTATGAAAAGTTGATAGCAAACGTCTCTTTTAAAGGTCGCAAGAAATTAATTGAGAGATTACAAAAACATTTGAAGGATTTTGACCCCAAAATTCCAAAGAAAAAGTAGAAGATGAGAGGAAAACGAGCAGATTTTAAAAAAAGAAAGAAAATTCCTTCAGATACATGGCCTCTTTCTAGTGTTTCCACCACTCTCTCAGCCCCCATATATTGCGATTTGAGGGCTTTTACAAAAAAAGTGAT
>Cebus_capucinus_imitator_PRJNA485217_SSR118__coassemble_114_pt1 | contig 50220 bp, 48 predicted proteins | sample Cebus_capucinus_imitator_PRJNA485217_SSR118__metabat2_low_PE_001 | metagenome-assembled genome bin Cebus_capucinus_imitator_PRJNA485217_SSR118
TAGGCCGAATAATCTGCTCAATGACCGTATCGGTCTGCTCGTTCTCATAATCACCCGGCGTCGCGGACACATAGACAATCTGATGGACATGCCCCTCAAACTCCTCCCGACGAAGAGGTCTGTTGTCCAAGGCAGACGGCAAGCGGAAGCCATAGTTGACCAGCATCTCTTTCCGAGACCGGTCCCCGTTGTACATGCCTCGTATCTGCCCCATAGTCATATGGGACTCATCAATCATAATCAAAAAGTCATCAGGGAAGAAATCCAAGAGCGTATAAGGCGGCTCGCCCTCACTCCTGCCATCCATGTGACGAGAATAGTTCTCCACCCCATTGGTGTAGCCCATCTCCCGCAGCATCTCAATATCGTATTCGGTCCGCTGCTTAAGACGTTGCGCTTCAAGAAGCTTGCCTTCTTTTTCAAAGATAGCCAATTGTTCTTCCAGTTCTGCTTCAATCTTAGCAATGGCTCCCTCCATATGATCCTCGTTGGTCACGAAGTGAGTCGCCGGGAAAATGGCCAAATGATCCACTTCTCCTAGAACTTGTCCTGTTAAAGCCTCAATTTCGCGAATGCGGTCGATTTCGTCGCCGAAAAATTCTACCCGAAAGGCATGTTCGTCACGTGACGCCGGGAAAATCTCCACCACGTCTCCTCGTACCCGGAACCGTCCACGCTGAAAGTCGATGTCATTGCGTTCAAATTGGATGTCGACAAGCTCATTTAATAGTTTGTCCCGCGAAATTTCCAGGCCTGGTCGAAGGGAAACCACGGAGTCCGAGTATTCTTTCGGTGACCCCAGACCATAAATACAAGAAACGGATGCCACCACAATCACATCGTTGCGCTCGAGAAGAGCAGAAGTCGCGGAGTGGCGCAATTTATCAATCTCATCATTGACCGAAGAATCCTTCTCGATATAAGTATCTGAAGACGGAACATAGGCTTCTGGCTGGTAGAAATCATAGTAGGAAACAAAATACTCTACCGCGTTGTCAGGGAAGAATTCCTTAAACTCCCCATAGAGCTGACCAGCCAGTGTCTTATTGTGGGCAATGACCAAGGTCGGTTTGTTGACTTTGGCAATGACCTGACTCATGGTATAGGTTTTTCCTGTACCCGTTGCCCCCATGAGAATCTGAGCCTTTTCTCCCCCTTCAATATTGTCCACCAACTGCTCAATCGCTTGAGGTTGGTCTCCTGAAGGTTCATATTTAGAAACTAAGTGAAATTTGTTATCTGTAATTCTATTAATCATAGCTTTATTTTAGCAAAAAATCGTCCATAAAGAAAAAGACAAGTCATTCGATACCAAAGAAGTAAAAAGCTACTTGTTCCATGGAATCGGATGACTTGATCTTTATTTGCGGTAATAAGTAAACTTGGCTTTTTGAGTGGTGTTAAAGACAAAAATTCGATCTTGATTGACATCAGAGGACTCTTCCCCATAGGGATTGTGGTATACAGTGACCCTCTAAACTGGACACATCACCCTTATCTATAGCTTGAAGATCGACACCACTGGCGCTCGTTACCGGCTCAGCAGATCCCCTACTCGTCTTATTTTTAGACGTCCTGTCCACAATTTTTAAGGCTCCATCCATCTGCTTCATGGTATAAGTGAATTCCGAAGTCACATTTGAAGCCTGTCGACCGTTCCCATAAAGGTAATCGGATACCGATTTGGTGTCAGCTACTATACGACCATCCGACTCTCGTTTAATGGAAAGCACCTCATAGGACTTCTCTGTTCGCTGGCTAATTCCTCCAGACACGATTTCTTCCACCATTTCTTGATAAATGGCGCTTGAAGGATCATAATAGGAGGCAATCTCATTTTTCTTTGCATTCAAAGATTTGGTGACAGCATCAGAGTGTGCTTTTAAAAAGTTGGTGATGTCTGCATCGCTCACATCGGATGCTTTGCTGTTACTTGAACTCACGACAGCTTTCTCAGACGAGCTCTTCTTGGTCACCGTGATTCGAGTTCCACCTTCTTCGGAAGCTTGCTCCTTGTGACCACAGCTTGATAAGAGAGCCACACATAGAAGGAAAGGAAGTGTTTTTTTCATGGCCTACTTCTCCTCAATAAAATCTAATTCTATTATAGCATATTCATTTATGTTAGAACTTCTAACATCGATTCTCGAATTTCTTGCCTTGTCTAGTTTTTTTTGCTATAATGGACAACATATGTTTGTGAAAGGAGACATATTTATATGAAGAAAAAGATTTTTCTTTGCCTCTTGGCTCTTCTATCCATGATCACACTGGGTAGCCAGGTGCAGGCAGACACCATCGACATCGTATCGGACACGGCCTACGCGCCCTTTGAATTTAAGGACAGCGACCAGGTCTACAAGGGTATTGACGTAGACATCATTAAAGAAGTCGCCAAACGTAAAAATTGGGACTACAAAATGAGTTTCCCAGGCTTTGACGCCGCCGTTAACGCCGTGCAAGCCGGACAAGCCGACGCCATCATGGCAGGGATGACCGCGACCGAAGAACGTAAAAAAGTCTTCACCATGTCAGATACCTACTACGATACCAAAGTAGTCATCGCGACGACCAAGGCCAATTCGATTACGACTTATGAGCAGCTCCGTGGAAAAACCGTTGGGGTCAAAAACGGAACCGCGGCTCAACGCTTTCTAGAAAAAATTAAAGATAAATACGGATTCACCATCAAAACCTTTGATACCGGTGACTTGATGAACAACTCCTTGACCGCAGGTTCTATAGACGCGATGATGGATGACAAACCGGTCATCCAATACGCCATTAACCAAGGCCAAGACCTCCGAATCGATATGGACGGAGAGGCCGTTGGATCCTTTGCTTTCGGTGTAAAAAAAGGAAGCAAGTATGAATACTTGGTCAAAGACTTCAACGAAGCCCTTGCTGACATGAAGAAAGACGGAAGTCTTGAGAAAATTGTCAATGAGTGGACCCAAGCAGGAAGCTCTTCCGCTACAAGCAACGTTCCGGAAACCACGACTCCTGCTGGTCAAAAAGCCACACCTGTTAAAAAGAAATATGTCATTGCTTCTGATTCTTCTTTCGCTCCATTTGTTTACCAAGAAGACGGGAAGAATTACACAGGGATCGATATGGACTTGATCAAGGCCATTGCTGAAGATCAAGGATTTGACATTGAAATCACCAACCCTGGTTTTGATGCCGCCTTAAACGCGGTTCAATCTGGACAAGCTGACGGGATGATCGCCGGAATGACCATCACCGATGCTCGTAAAGAAACCTTTGATTTCTCTGAACCTTACTACACAGCCAACACCATCTTGGCCGTCAAGAAATCTTCTTCCATCGCATCTTACGATGATTTGAAAGGAAAAACCGTCGGAGTAAAGAACGGTACTTCTTCTCAAACTTATATTGAAGAAAACCAATCCAAATATGGATACAAGGTCAAAACCTTCCAAGATGCGTCATCTATGTACGACAGTCTCAACTCTGGTTCAGTTGATGCAGTCATGGACGATGAACCAATCATCCAATACTCTATCGCACAAGGACAAGAACTAAAAACACCAATTGCGGGTGTCCCTGCTGGTGATGCTGGATTTGCTGTTAAAAAAGGAACCAATCCAGAATTGATTGAAATGTTCAACAACGGTTTAGCCAACATCAAAGCCAACGGGAAGTTTGAAGAAATCTTGAACAAATACTTGGCTAAAGATGCAGCGACAACAAACAAAGACACTGCAGATGAGACAACTATCAGCGGCTTGATTGGTAACAACTACAAGCAATTGCTTCAAGGTCTCTGGGTCACCATCGCCCTTGCCCTTCTCTCATTTGCTATTGCTATGGTCATCGGGATCATCTTCGGTATGTTCTCTGTAAGCCCAATCAAGGCTCTCCGCGTAATTTCTTCAATCTTCGTTGATGTTATTCGTGGTATTCCACTCATGATTCTCGCAGCCTTCATCTTCTGGGGAATTCCAAACTTGATCGAGTCATTGACTGGACAACAATCCCCAATCAATGACTTCGTAGCCGGAACCATCGCCCTCTCCCTCAACTCAGGAGCCTATATCGCTGAGATTGTACGGGGTGGTATTCAAGCCGTTCCCGCCGGACAGATGGAAGCCTCACGAAGCTTGGGTGTCTCATACGGGAAAACCATGCGCAAGATCATCTTGCCACAGGCAGCACGTCTCATGCTTCCAAACTTTATCAACCAATTCGTTATCGCTTTGAAAGATACTACTATCGTATCTGCTATCGGTTTGGTTGAACTCTTCCAAACAGGTAAAATCATCATCGCGCGTAACTACCAAAGTTTCCGTATGTATGCCATTCTTGCAGTGCTTTACTTAGTCTTGATCACTGTCTTGACTCGTTTAGCCAAACGCTTAGAAAAATAGGTGACTGCTATGAGTAAATTAAAAATTGATGTACATGATCTCCATAAATATTATGGGGACAACGAGGTTCTAAAAGGAATCTCCGCAAAATTCTATGAAGGAGATGTGGTTTGTATCATCGGTCCATCTGGATCTGGTAAATCTACCTTCCTTCGCAGCCTCAACCAATTGGAAACCGTAACCAGCGGAACCATCACGGTTAACGGCCACGATATCACAGACAAACACGAAAAAATTGACCACATCCGCGAGAATATCGGAATGGTCTTCCAACACTTCAACCTCTTCCCTCACATGACGGTCCTTGAAAACATTACCTTCGCCCCTCTTGAGCTTGGTAAAATGACCGCTAAGGAAGCGGAAGCAGTTGGGCGTGAACTCTTGGATAAGGTTGGTTTGGCAGACAAGGCAGATGCCATGCCAGACTCCCTCTCAGGTGGACAAAAACAACGTGTGGCCATCGCCCGCGGATTGGCCATGAATCCTGATATCATGCTCTTCGATGAGCCAACCTCCGCTCTGGACCCAGAGATGGTTGGTGACGTACTCAACGTAATGAAAGACTTGGCTGAACAAGGAATGACCATGTTGATCGTTACCCACGAGATGGGATTTGCCCGTCAAGTAGCCAACCGCGTTATCTTTACCGCGGACGGTGAATTCTTAGAAGACGGTAAACCAGACCAAATCTTCGATAACCCACAACACCCACGTCTCCAAGACTTCCTCCAAAAAGTCTTGAACGTATAAGAAAAAGGAAGCTCGCGCGCTTCCTTTTTTTATATCCTCTATTTAATGATTTTGCGCTTGAAGAGCAAGACAATCAGTCCAATTGTAATCAAGCGGTCAGCGTAGTCTGTCACAAATTGCACCAGGAAGGAGGCTGTCACCAAGTCCAGTCCCACCGCATGCAAAGCCTGCACCAAAAGACTCGATCCGCTGGTTGTAATCCCCTTGAACAAGATAACCGTGATCAAACTGGCCACCAAGGTTCCCGGAATGGAGACTACAAACACGCGTCCCAGAAGGGCTTTCCAGGACAGATCGCGCTTGATCAACAATCCAACCAGCACTCCAACCACTATTCCCACCGGCGCGTAGAAAATCGCCATAGGATCCGATAATTGATTGATCAAAGCCGATCCCAAGGCAACACCCGCCCCATAGACTGGCCCATAGAGGAGCGCCGCTAAAACCGTTCCTAACGTATCCAAGTAAATAGGCAAGCGCAAACTTAGAGCGATAAGCGCCCCCACCCAGTTAAGCGCCAAAGCCAGCGCAAGGTACATAACCTTCTTTACATTAACAGATTTCATGCCAAATCCAACCTTTCTATATCTTCTCTAATCTTTTCAGGGGAAAGTCCCGTCAAAACCGCAATAAAATCAACAAAGAATCCGCGTGCATCCACCTCTGTCAGGACCCGTGCGTTGGCAGCCCGATGATAGAAATCATAGGCATCCACCACCGTTTGGCCCAAAGCAATGCCGTCTGTCACCACATCTACGTATGATGAAAAACTTTGGCAGAGACTGCCATTCACAAAATAGCCAATCGCTAAGGGATCATTGATCACACAACCAAGAATTCCTTCATATTCCCAATGAAAATCAAAATAGAAACGGCTAATAGCCCCCACATAAGCAGCCAAGTCCGGAGCGATTTGACGTAGATACTCTAACAGATTCGGTGTCAGGACAATTTCCCGCGTTACGTCCAAACCCACCATTTCAATTTCTTTTCCTAATGAGGCATAGACCTCTTGAGCCGCATGGGGATCACACCAATAATTGTATTCTGCGACAGGAGAACAATTCCCATGGGATTTGTAGGCCCCACCCATGCTAACAAAACGCTCCATCTGATGCCCTAATTCTGGATTGATTCGCAGAGCCTTAGCAATATTGGTCAGAGGTCCAATGGCAATCAGAGATGTATCCGGATGATCTTCAAAATAGCTTGCCAAAAATGTAGCTGCATCTTGCTCCTGAGCAGGGACATCTGATGTTCGTGGAAGATAGGTCTCACCCAAACCGTCCATCCCATGCGTGTCCTGTGCAGACACGAAATCACGCTCCAGGGGTTGAACCGCACCAGCATAGACTGGGATGTCTAGACGTCCAAGGCGCTCCAAGATGCGAAAGGCATTGTCTACACCTATCTCTACGGGTACATTCCCTGCAACAATGGTCAAGGCCACAACGTCTAACTCAGGATGCTGAAGAGCATATAAGAGAGCCAGGCTGTCGTCAATACCGGGGTCACAGTCAATAATGATCTTTTTCTTCATTCCTACTACTTTCTAAAACAATCATTCCTAAAATAAAAAGGCACTTCGTCAAGAAGCACCCTCAAAGAAAAAAGGTGGCGCCATGCACCACCTCTCACGTCAACATTCATACATATGTACAGTCGTATCCGTAGTTTTTTATCCTGGGAGGGTTGCGAACCAGTCCAGAGTCACCTCTGATTTTTTCCATCATACCGCAAATGATCGAATGTGTCAATTCCTATAATCAAGAATTTCTAGCGTCATAGCCTTTCCTCCTAGCTTGTATAAGCTATTTTATAACTTTTCTAAATATTTACCAACTGAAAAAGGCCATTTGCAGATTATTTCTTGAATGAATAAATAAAAATTCAATCTCCATGCAAAAGGTCTGGGCAATCTCTGCACCAGACCTTTTGTCATTCTAAAATTCTTCTTTGAATCCTTCCGCTTTTTCTCGCTCCAAGCGGTATTTGCGATTGGGATTGAGGCGATTGAAGAGTTCCTCTAATTTCTCAGCATTCCAGACATCTGCAGCTGAGACAAAATTTCCATTTTCATCACGGAAGGATATGGGTTTATCTCCCATGGTTCACCTCCTAGTCTACAAACTCAAACTCGAAGTTACCGATACGGACGATATCGCCATCCTTGGCTCCACGTGCACGAAGGGCCTCATCGACACCCATTCCACGCAACTGACGAGAGAATTTCATAACAGACTCATCACGGTCGAAGTTGGTCATAGTAAAGAGTTTCTCCAACTTATCACCATAAAGTACCCAAGCTGCATCGTCATCACGCGTGATTTCAAATGGTGCTTCTTCCTCATCAAATCCATAGTAAGCTTCTTCTTCTGCCATATCCGCTTCATCATAAAGAAGGAATTCATCGGTCTCACCCAAGAGTTTCGCTGTCGCTTCTAAGAGATTTCCCAAACCTTGTTGGGTTAAGGACGAGATTGGGAAAATCATTGGCATCTCATCAAACTCATCGTAATTAGCCGCCAATTTTTCCTTAAAAATCTTGAGATTTTCTTCCGATTCTGGCATATCCATTTTGTTTGCCACAATAATCTGCGGACGTTCCATCAAGCGCAAGTTGTAGGATTCCAACTCATGGTTAATCGCCACATAGTCCTCATAGGGATCTCGCCCTTCCTGAGCAGACATATCCACACAGTGCAAGATAACACGCGTGCGCTCAATATGACGCAAGAACTGGGTTCCCAGCCCCACCCCTTGGTGAGCCCCTTCAATCAAACCAGGCAAGTCTGCCACTGCAAAACTTTCACCAGATGGCGTCCGAACCATACCCAAGTTTGGCACAATGGTCGTGAAGTGATAAGCGCCAATTTTTGGCTTGGCAGAGGTAATAACTGAAAGAAGCGTCGATTTTCCTACAGATGGGAAGCCCACCAACCCAACATCTGCTAAGATTTTGAGTTCTAGCAATAATTCTCTTTCCTGGCCAGGCTCTCCGTTTTCTGAAATTTCTGGGGCAGGATTTTTGGGAGTCGCAAAACGAATGTTCCCCCGTCCGCCACGTCCGCCCTTAGCAACGATGAACTCTTGTCCATTTTCAACCAAGTCCGTAATGACTTTTCCAGATTCCGCATCGCGGACAGTCGTTCCTTGGGGAACCTTGACAATCAAGTCTTCTGCTCCACGACCGTGCATGCCCTTGGTCATCCCTTTTTCCCCTGATTGGGCTTTGAAATTCCGATTGTAACGGAAGTCCATCAAGGTACGAAGTCCTTCGTCTACCTTCAAGATGACGTCGCCACCACGGCCACCGTCACCACCCCATGGTCCCCCATTGGGTACATATTTCTCACGACGGAATGCAACCATTCCGTCGCCACCTTTACCTGCCTTGACTTTGATCTTGGCATAATCTAAAAACATACTCATTGATTTTCCTCACTGATAGAAGCCAGCTAGGTCTCTCATCCTTGGCTTCAAACTTTCATTTTTCTTGAAAAAAAACGCCCGAATTTGGACGCTTTCTTATTGCATAAATGCTTGGAAAGCAGACATCACAATACCACCTACTGTTACAAGCAACATAATTAACACGACTAACATGGTCAATTTTTCAAACCCTGTTTTCTTACGTTGTCCATTATCTCCAAATGCCACTATTGTTACCTCTTTATATTCAATATCATTCGTTTTATTGTATCATGGACAGCTCAAAAACACAAGTCAGAACCCCAACGACCAGCTATTTTATCCAAGCTGCTTGCCTGAAGACAGCTATCCTTGACCAACCTAATAAGGACCATATTTATCATGATTGAAAGGCTTTCTTTCCTTACCTGCCTCTGCTTGGTGATTTCCAAAATCTGGATTCTTTTTCTTTATTTCTTTGTAGATCCAGTAACCAAAACCAATAAAGAGAGGGAACCAGACCATAGCAGCTGCTGCTCCAGCATAATAGGTACCCACTGTCATGAGGACCAGAAATGCAATTCCTAACAACCAAAATAGTCCAATCGCGATACCTGATCCAATAACGAGGGATTGCAAAGTCTTTTTCTTTTGTGAAGTCATTTCCTCCCCCTTTCCTAGGATAGGGTATGTCACTTGATTAGTCGAGTTTCTGCTTAGTCTTCCAAACCGATTTCCTGACGAACAACATCTGCAATGGTATCCACATAGAGATCCACTTCTTCATGAGTCGGAGCTTCTGCCATCACACGGAGAAGCGGTTCTGTTCCACTAGGACGAACTAAGATACGCCCGTTTCCTGCCATTTTTTCTTCCATCTCTGTGATAATGGCTTTAATAGCTGGAACTTCCATGGCCTTATCCTTCATGCTGTTTTCAACTCGAATATTGACCAACTTTTGAGGATAGATGGTCACTTCTGCAGCCAATTCTGAAAGGGACTTGCCGGTTTCTTTCATGATTTTCGTCAATTGGACTGCTGACAGTTGACCATCACCAGTTGTATTATAATCCATGATGATGACGTGACCAGATTGTTCCCCACCAAGATTGAAGCCATTCTTGCGCATTTCTTCCACAACATAACGGTCACCAACCGCAGTCACGGCTTTTCCGATCCCATGCGCATCCAAGGCTTTATGGAAGCCCAAGTTAGACATAACGGTTGTGACAATGGTGTTCTGAGCCAATTGACCTTTTTCAGAAAGGTATTTCCCGATGATAAACATAATTTTGTCCCCATCGACCAAGTCCCCTTGTTCGTCAACGGCAATCAAGCGGTCGCTATCCCCATCAAAAGCCAAACCAATGGCTGCACCTGATTCTATGACCACCTCTTGCAATTGCTCTGGATGGGTTGAACCACAGTTGAGGTTGATGTTGAGACCATCTGGTTGCTCACCAATGACTGTCAATTTGGCTCCTAAATCCGCAAAAATTTGACGTGCGGATGTGGAGGCAGCTCCATTAGCTGTGTCCAGAGCCACATGCATTCCTTCTAGGTCATGACCTGTTGATACCAAATATTGTTGGTATTTGCGAAGACCTTCTGGATAGTCGACCAAGGTTCCCAAACCTTGGGCACTTGGGCGCGGAAGGTGGTCTTCTGCTGAGTCAAGAAGTGCTTCAATTTCTAATTCTTGATCGTCGGCCAATTTAAAGCCGTCGCCTCCGAAGAATTTAATTCCATTATCAAGAGCAGGATTGTGGCTGGCTGAAATCATAACACCGGCACTAGCTTGCTCTGAGCGAACCAAGTAAGCCACACCTGGAGTGGCAATGACTCCGAGTTTATAGACTTGAATTCCAACGGACAAGAGTCCTGCGACCAAGGCATTCTCAAGCATTTCACCTGAAATACGTGTGTCGCGCCCAACAAAGACGCGTGGACGTCCTTCTTCATGTTGACTCAAGACATAGCCTCCGAAACGGCCCAATTTAAAAGCCAATTCCGGTGTTAATTCTACGTTCGCTTCTCCACGAACTCCGTCAGTTCCAAAATATTTTCCCATTGTATTTCCTTTCCTCTTAATGAGTCATTTTTCCTTATTTACTCTCTTTAGTCGATTCGTCTTTCGAAGCCGAACTTGCATTGCTGCTAGAAGAATTTTTTGCTTTCACATAAATTTTAACACTGGTTTCATAAGGTGACACGACCCCAGCCAGGGTATTGCCATTGGCATCAACCGGTCTCAATGTAAAGGTTCCATTATAGTTTGCAGAGATTGTTTCGCCTGGAGGGAGAATAGCCTCTACATGATCCAGACGTTTAATGGTGTCCTCATCACTCGTAACCGTCACCGTCTTATCTGCAATACTGATGGCATCCAGTTCAATCGTGTCTTTGATTTGGTCCGCACTGATTTTCAGTTGAACCGTGGTATGTTTACTTGCCTTTTTCCCGATGCGAATGGAAATTTTTTGCGGTTTCACGACCGCAGTCATCCCACTTGGTAGATTAGTAATTTGTAAAGGAACCTCAATTTGACCTTGTGATTCCTTGGTTAAATCGGCAACCACTCGGAAGGACCGCGTGGCTTCTTGCATTTCACTAGCTAGACTAACCCGGTTGGATCCGGTCAACTCTACTGCTGCTTCAGAAACAGACCCGCTAATAAAATACTTTTCTTGATCATAGCGCAACTCAATCGGTACTGCCGAAATAGTATTGGTATAAATTTCAGAGTTAATCTGGCTGCGATTGCCACCAATTTGGTAATTATTTAAGGTCGCGTATGCAAATAAAATCAAGGCAAAGCAGAGAGCGGTTAAGATATAGATCCAATTACGTTTTTCTCTCATTTCAGTCCTCCCAACCATTTCTTAAAGCCACTTGTCGGTTTCTCTTCAGAAGCAAAGATCTTTTGTAATTCTTCTCGAAACTCATCAATGCTTAAGTCGTGTTTGAAGACCCCGTGATGCGTAATAGAAATGGCTCCTGTTTCTTCAGAAACGACCACCGTGAAGGCATCGGATACCTCAGACAAACCAATGGCTGCCCGGTGGCGGGTTCCAAATTCCTTAGAAATCCCATCGCTCTCGCTTAAGGGGAGGTAGGCACAGGCAACCGCAATCTTATTATCCGACAAGATGACCGCACCATCATGGAGAGGCGTGTTGGGAATAAAGATGTTGATCAAGAGTTCCCCACTCACATCCGCATCTAATGGAATACCTGTCGCAATATACTCTTGCAAGGTCCTGGTCCCTTCAATCGCAATCAAGGCACCAATTTTACGAGGACTCATATACTCCACCGCTTTTACAAAAGCCTGCACCAGTTTTTCTTCCTCACTCATGGTTTGAACTGTCAGAAAATCAGTGGCCCGCCCTAAGCGCTCCAAGGCTGTCCGAATTTCTGGAGTGAAAATCACTACTGCTGCGATGGCACCATAAGTGATGATCTGGCTTAAAAGCCAAGAAATGGTTGTCAAACCAATGGCATTGGCCAAGAGTTGGGCCACTACAAAGAAGACCACCCCTCGAAAGAGGATCATGACCTTGGTCCCTACCATAGACTTAATAAAATAATAAAGCAAGGCTGTCACTAAAATGACATCCAATATATTGATGGCAACAACCCAGGGACTGGCAAATAAATCAGACCAGTACTGGGGATTGGATAATTGTTGTATGTTCATTGTTTCTCATCCTATTCCTTACAAAATCTAAAACAGTCGTTCATTCTTATTATACCATTTTACTGGCACGATATTTCCTGTTCCATAACCCTTTTTCAAGAATGAAAATTTCACAATGTCCCTCTACTATCATACCCCATGACTATTCCATTTTCATGACAAAGCATTACTGATTGATTGCAGAAGATGTCAAGATAAAAACCAGCATGCAAAAAAGGAAGACCAAGCAAAGGGCTAAGGAACTTGAGACCAGGACGCCTGTCGCCCCTCTTGACTCAAAGAGACCTTTCCCCTCCCTAGAGTCCTGATTTTATGATAAAATAAGGTCATGAATATAAAGACAATTTTGGCCACAGTTGCCGGAAAAACGGTCTCAACCGCCTTGCAGGCTATGGGCCGTGGTTCTACCCTCCCCGGCAAGGTTGCACTGGCCCTCGATAAAGACATTTTACAAGAACTCGCTCATGACTATGAAGTCGTCGTTATCACTGGAACAAACGGGAAAACCCTGACAACCGCTCTTACGGTAGGAATTCTCCAAAAAACCTACGGAGACATCCTCACCAATCCCAGCGGTGCCAACATGATCACAGGAATCACGACCACTTTTTTGCGGGCCCAATCTCCCAAGTCCGGTAAGAAAATCGCCGTCCTTGAGATTGACGAAGCTTCCCTGTCTCGCGTCTGTGATTACATCAAGCCTAGTCTCTTTGTGTTGACTAATATTTTCCGCGACCAGATGGACCGCTATGGGGAGATTTACACTACTTATCAGATGATTTTGGATGCCATTCACAAGGTGCCCGATGCGACTGTCTTGATTAACGGAGACAGCCCTATTTTCAACTCATCTGCCCTGCCGAATCCGGTTCACGCTTATGGTTTTGCTATCGAAGAACAGGCTCCGCGTCTGGCCCACTACAATACGGAAGGCATTCTCTGCCCACATTGTGAGCATATCCTCAAATATAAATCGAATACCTATGCCAACCTGGGCCACTACATCTGTGAAAACTGCGGATTCGAGCGCCCTCAGCTGGACGTGGCCGTCACCAATTTGCTTGAACTGACCAACCACTCCTCACGTTTTACCATCGATGGCCAAGACTACAGCATCAATATCGGAGGGCTCTACAACATCTATAACGCCCTGGCTGCTGTCGCCGTTGCTAAGGAGCTAGGCGTGGAACCCGCTCAGATTAAGGCTGGATTTGAGGAAAGTCGTGCGGTCTTTGGTCGCCAAGAAACCTTTAAGATTGGCGATAAGGAGTGTACCTTGGTCTTAATTAAGAATCCTGTAGGCGCAACTCAAGCGATTGAAATGATCAAACTGGCGCCTTACGACTTCAGCCTTTCTGTGCTCTTGAATGCCAACTATGCTGACGGTATTGATACATCCTGGATTTGGGATGCGGATTTTGAACAAATCACCCAGATGCCAATTCCTGAAATCAACGCCGGAGGTGTTCGACATTCAGAAATTGCCCGCAGACTTCGCGTAACCGGTTATCCAGCTGATCGCATACGTGAGGTCAAGGATTTGCATGAGATTCTAGACATCATTCAAAACCAAGACAGTCAACACGCATATATTTTAGCAACCTATACGGCCATGTTGGAGTTCCGCGACCTACTCGCTAGTCAACAAGTCGTAGGAAAGGAGATGAAGTAATGGTCTACCAATCATTAAAAAGCTCAGGAGAACAGTCTGACTTTCCTTATGAACTCCGCATTGCGCATCTTTACGGGGATCTCATGAACACCTATGGGGATAATGGGAATATCCTCATGCTCAAATATGTAGCAGAAAAATTAGGAGCCTACACGACGGTAGATATCGTTTCATTAAGCGATACCTTTAACGAGGAAGACTACCAAATTGTCTTCTTCGGTGGGGGACAGGATTACGAACAATCTATTGTCGCTCGTGATCTTCCACAGAAAAAAGAGGCCCTTGAAAGCTATATCGAATCGGATGGCGTCTGCTTGGCAATCTGTGGCGGTTTCCAACTCTTAGGTCAGTACTATATCGAAGCGAATGGCCGCCGCATCGAAGGCCTTGGCATTATGGGACACTACACCCTCAACCAAAGCAATAACCGTTATATTGGGGATATCAAGATTCATAACGATGAATTTAACGAAACCTACTATGGCTTCGAAAACCACCAGGGCCGTACATTTTTATCAGAGGATGAAAAACCACTCGGACGAGTTATCTACGGAAATGGAAACAACAAGGAAGACGGTGGCGAAGGCGTCCATTATAAAAACGTCTTTGGATCCTACTTCCATGGTCCTATCCTTTCACGTAACGCTCAACTTGCCTACCGGATGGTCACCACCGCCCTCCGACAAAAATACGGAGAAGACCTTGACCTACCAAGCTACAAGGATATTTTAGGTCAAGAAATTGCCGAAGAATATGCCGACGTCAAATCAAAAGCAGCCTTCAGTGATCAGAAATAAACACAAAATCCCTCTCGAATAGCCATTCGAGAGGGATTTTGTGTTCCTGTATAACTTGTTCCATTCGGAACCAACCATACATCTTTGGCGATATCTGGATTTCTTATGGTTCTATGAAAAATTAATCGCTCCACAGGTTCATGGCATCCTGGAATTCTGCGGATACTTGTACATTTTCAGGTTGCTGTGCTTGACGTTCTTGCCTGCGCGCATGAACCTGTTGGAGACTGGTAATGCCTTCGCGTCTCCAACTATTGAGGATGGCATGAATGTATTTCCAATTCGGTTTATTGTTCATAACCGCTTCACGAAGCGCTTCTTTCACAATTAACGGGGATACCTGATCGTCACGAACTGTTTTGGTTAAGTCTTCAATTTCCATCGGAGACAAGAGCCTTCCTAATTCCGCTTGGAAGGTTTCCACCAAGTCCTTGAGCACATTCGGATCCGTTGGATCAGCCACTGTTTCTTCCTGTTTGGCGATTCCTTCTTCTTCCGCAATTAGGGCATCCAACTTAGCCAAAGCAGGCGACGCATCAAAGAGACTGTGGGGGTCACCAGATTCGACAGCATCCAAACTCAAGAGTCCTTTGGAATGAAGGTTAACAATCATCTGATTGATCTCAATGGCTGTTTTCCCTAAACTCTCTGCAATACGGGACAAGCTTAAACTAAAGAGGGCAGTCGTATTTTGCATGTAGATAAACTGCCAAACTAAAAATTCATCTGAAGAATCAAACAATTTATCAAAATGAAAAAGCAGGGCACTCGGCAACACCAAGTTCCCCGATTGAAATGCAGATAAATAACTCATATAACTTGCTTTCTAAGCCTATAACTGAGAGGACCAATCAGTCCAATCATAAGGCGTTTCTTGATAGACGGCATAGTTAATCCAATTATTGAAAAAGAGAGCAGCTGCAGAATTCCAAGAAAAGAGTGGACAGGCATCCACTTGATTGCCTGGATAATAGTGGGCTGGGATTTCTGGATTCTTCCCTGCCTTTACATCCCGTGCATACTCGAGGCCCAACGTTTCTCGGTCATATTCTAAATGGCCAAAAGAATAAATTTCTCTCAGGTTTTCACTCACCACCAAAGACAAACCGGCTTCTCGTCCCGAAGCTAGAATTTGCAGATGCGGAGCTTTGTCTAACTCCGAAGCCTCGACTGTCGTATAGCGTGAGTGCGGTGCTCGGTAAATATCGTCAAAGCCTCTCATTAGGAGATGGCCTGGCTCAAAAACTTCTTGGTCATAGACTCCAGACAGCTTCTTCTCTAAAGGACTTTTTTCGATTCCATACCGTGCATAGAGACCTGCTTGCGCTCCCCAGCAAATATGCAGGGTTGAGTAAACATGACGCTTGGACCACTCAATCAGGTCGGTAAATTCTTGCCAATAATCCACATCCTCAAAGGCCAATTGCTCGACTGGTGCCCCCGTAATAATGAGACCATCGTAATAGCGGTCCTCAATATCCTCAAAAGATTCATAGAAGGCTTGCATATGCGCCATAGGAGTCGTTTTAGACTCATGACTAGCCATATGAAGGAACTGGACATTCAATTGCAAGGGGGTATTAGCCAAGTGGCGTAAAAGTTGACTTTCTGTCACCATTTTTTGGGGCATAAGGTTCAAAATCAAGACATTCAAAGGACGAATATCTTGATGCTCAGCCCTTTCTTCATCCATGACAAAGATATTTTCGTCTCGTAACTGCTCTAAGGCTGGAAAATTTCGCTTTATCTTAATGGGCATGAAAATATCTCCTTTCAGTAAATTTATTATACTGTAAAGGAGATATAGTTTTCAATTATGGATTTTCTCTACCTAGATATAGACTGAAACTATACCGTGGAAAGAAAGAGTCTGGAACAAGGATCCCCGACTCTTTTAAATCTATGTAAATATCAATCTTCTGAAGGCTCTAGCGGACGCTTGCCTCCTTCCACTTTTAATAGTGCATCAAGACTTTATAGTCGTAGTCACCAATCATTTCACGACCTTTTAACTCATCCAATTCGATGAGGAAGGCACAGCCTGCAACCACACCACCAAGTTTTTCAATCATTTCGATGGTTGCTTTCACCGTTCCACCAGTGGCCAACAAATCGTCCACAATCAAGACACGTTGTCCTGGTTTAATGGCATCGGCATGCATGGTCAAGGTATCCACACCGTATTCTTTCTCGTAGTCTGCTGAGATGACTTCACGTGGAAGTTTTCCAGGCTTACGAACCGGTGCAAAACCAATTCCCAATTCAAAGGCAACCGGACATCCAACGATAAATCCACGTGCTTCTGGTCCAACAATCATATCAATTTGTTTGTTGGTTGCGTATTGTACAATCTCACGAATCGCATAGCTGTAAGCATTGCCATCAGCCATCAAAGGGCTGATATCACGGAAGGTAATCCCTTCTTTTGGATAGTTTTCAATCGTTGCAATATAATCTTTTAAGTTCATCATGTACTTTCTACCTATAAATAATTTCCAACCTATTATACCACGTTTAGAAGAAAATAGGGAGAATTCATTGTAAATCACAGTCAGAAACCAATCTGCTGTCCATATTTGTTTTAGGTGCGACCGTCTCCAAATACGTGACATCCAATAAAATCTCGAGTCCACCATCAACTCTTTAAGAATTGATAAATTTCTTCCACGGTCCCAAGCGCCATGAGTTCCTGGTAAATCACCTGTTTCTTCAAGTCTTGATAAATCTGGCTGTCCGCAATCTCGCGACGTTCCGCATCCTTACGCACCCGCATGACTCCATCCTCAATGGTCACAAAGTCTAGTTCCTCAAAAATCTGAATCATTTTGACCAAAAGAATTGCTGGAATCTTCAAATGCTGAGCCAGCGCTCCCAATTTGTGGCGCACGTCAAACTCGGGATATTGATAAATGGTCTTATAAAGAAGGGCAAACTGTTCCCGACTGCCATAACCCGTCAAATAATAATTCTTGGCCATGTCATTCTTGAAGTAAACCGCCTCATAATCCGCCCGAGCAAAAACATCTTTCAACTCTTGCGGATCCTCAGGCAAGTTTTCCACCACAATTTGACCATGCAGCAGCGGTTCTTCCATATTTAAAATAGGAACACCCTCCGGTAGCGGCACATTTTGCCCACGAATATTGTAGAGTTGGACACCCTGGACACGGGCATCTTGCAGCATGAGCTGCAAGGTGGTCTGACCGTTCCATTGATTGACAGACAAGGTCACAGCCAACTCCAACTCCGTCGCCTGACTAAATTCCAATGCCTGGCTGCCCAATCCAAAGGCCACCACATCCATAGCCTGGCCCTCTTGGACAACGCGTAACTTCAAGTGGGCATTGCCCTGCCCCATGGTGCGCGTCTGCTCCACAGAAAAATCACGCAGACGAAAGACCGGCTTCTTGTGGTCCATCCCAAACGGTGCCAGCAACTGGAAGGACTTGATGGTCTCTAGACTCACCTCTGCAAGCTCCAACTCCTCATCGATGGAAAGCAGAGACTTGGCGGATAGATCAATGGCATGATCAATGATGTAGCCTTCAAGGGCATTTTGGAGGTCACCCAACTGGTCCGCGTTCAAGGTCATTCCTGCCGCGCCAGCATGGCCGCCAAAGGCCAAGAAGAGATGGCGGTGAGGATCCAAAGCATCAAAGATATTGACAGATTCTGGGCTTCTGGCACTTCCCTTGGCCACGCCCTCATCGATCGTGAGTACGACGACAGGTTGATGCAATTCCTCAAGGAGCCGTCCCGCAACAATCCCCAGGACACCTGGGTTCCAGCCCTCATGCGCCAGCACCTGTGCCTTGCGGTTAGAATCAATCATGGTCCTAGCTTGATCATAAATAGCTTGGACAATGGCTTTGCGCTCCTCATTTTTCTCGTTGATCATGATGGCAATGGCCTGCGCCTCTTCCTCATCAAAACCGGTTAAGAGTTCGATGGCTGGGCTAGGATCATCCAAGCGTCCCAAAGCATTGAGACGCGGTGCAATCTGAAAACCGACCACTTCTTCGTCGATATCTGCAGGATCAAGCCCTGCGACCTGAAAGAGTTCCTGAAGACCAATACGCTGGGTCTTTTTGAGGACTTCCAAACCGTACTGAACCAGGACACGATTTTCACCGCGCAGACTGACCATATCTGCGATGGTTCCGATAGCCACCAAATCCAATAACTCCAGTGGAATGTCTTCGGTCAGTGCGCAGGCTAACTTGAAGGCCACCCCACAACCAGCCAAATGTTGGAAGGGATAGTCGCCTTCTGGATGTTCCGGGTGAACCACAGCAAAGGCGTTGGGAAGCGTCCCAGGCAGCGCGTGGTGGTCGGTCACAATGACGTCCACCCCCATATCTTGGGCCAAGGCAATGGCATCACGACCCGCCACCCCATTATCCACAGTCACAATGAGGGAAACCTGATGGTTATCGATAAAATATTTATAGACACTCTCGTTGGGACCATAACCATCCGTAAAACGGTTGGGGAGATAAACGATCGGCTCCGCCCCCATCTCTTCCAAGACCTCTTTCATAATGGATGCGGAAGTCATCCCATCGGCATCATAGTCTCCATAGACCAGGATTTGTTCTCCAGCTGCGATGGCTAGACGAATCCGATCAACGGCCAAGTCCATATCGTGTAGGAGGTAGGGGTCATGCAACTGTTCCAGGCTAGGTTCGATAAAGGCCAGCATGGCCTCTTCGCTATCAATCCCACGCTGGAAGAGCAAATTGGCTGCCGCTTCTTCTAATCCTGCCTTTTTTGCTGCCTTCAAAAATTCAGGAGATGTCTGTCCCTCCTCTAATTTCCAGTCATATTGTGATTGGATCATTCCTAATCTACTTCTCCTCTAGTTTCTTCATTTCAGAAAGAAGAGAGCGGACCAGAATCACTCTCAAAGGATGACATTCTGAACCACTCTTTCACTTATTGTTTATTGTACCACATTTTCAGACAAGCTTGGTTTTAGAAGTAATCAGCTGGATCATCCTCGATGCCTTCACGCTTGTGCCGCTCTTTGATATCATCTTTCAAGCTGTTATAGAGGGCTGTCCAGGTCCAAGCAAACAGTCCTAATCCCAAAATGGGAATGAAAATTAAAATGAAATCACCCATCTTTTCTCTCCTTCTCTTTCTCTTCATCCATCTTATGTTCGTATCTATGTTGGTCCAAATCTTGCTCAAAATCCTCTTCGTCTCGTTTCAAGAGTTGCTTGATGGCTCCATTTCTGGTTTCAAAAGGACCATCATGTACATATTGGTAGGTGGCATTGACCACCGCTCCCCAAATTAACATCTTAGAAATAAAGATAAACCATAACATGATTCCAAAAATTACGACCGATCCAGCCACACGGAAGTTGGACATACGGGCTAGATAGGCCCCTAAATATAGGTCCAATACATTGGTCAAAACCTGAAAGACAACCATGACAAAGAGAGTTCCCGGCAGAACATATCGAAACTTTTTAATTTTGACATTGGGCAAAATCAAATAGAGCATAGACATGGTCAGGAAAATCGCAATGAAAACACCCACTTGTGTTTGTTCCAACAGGTTATGATAGAGCTCCTGATTAAAGTTCCAATACTCATGTAGAATTCGAACCAAGCTCCGACCAAAGACGGTCAAGAAAACCGATAATCCCAAAACAATTTGTAGGGCCATTCCCATCAGAAAGGACAAAATCTGACTCCAGATAATATTGCGCCCCTCTTCCACCCCATAGGCCTTGTCAAAAGCCTTTTGCATCATGGTGATGCAACGCGAAAAGGTCCATAAGGCAGACAGAATGGAAATACTCAACAGTCCCCCTGACGGACGATTGATCATATCTAAAACCACTCGTGCGACTGTTTGATAGAGGGAATCCGGCACGGTATCTTTTAGGACCGCTAAAATGTCCGTCGCATCCAAATGAAGATAGGGAAGTAAGTTGGCTAAAATCAAAAGCAAGGGGAGAATCCCAATCAAGAGATAGTAGGCTACCGATATCCCTGTGACATCACTTTCCGAACTAATAAAAAAACGAATAAAGGTTCGGACATAGCGATTCCTTAAAACCTTTTGGCAAAACTCTTTCATCATTCACTTTTCTCACCATAGCTTAGAAACGATTCCTTAAAGAACTGATGAAAGGGGAGGAATCTGTAACTCCTTCCCCTTCATCCTACTGTTAAGTGAAACAAATCCTAAGCTTAATAGGTTCCTTCTTCTCCTTGGCTGGTCAAGATCACTGGACCATCTTTTGTAATTACAAACTGGTGTTCGTATTGACAAGACAAGCCCTTATCTAAGGTCTTATGAGCCCATCCAGTTGTATAGTCGGTATCAATTTCCCAGGTACCGGTTGTAATCATAGGTTCAATGGTCAAGACCATTCCTTCACGGAGACGAAGACCACGTCCTGCACGACCATAGTGAGGGACCATTGGCTCCTCATGCATCGTTGGGCCGACACCGTGACCAACTAAATCACGTACGACACCATAGCCCTTGCTTTCCGCATATTCTTGAATAGCTGCACCAATATCACCGATACGGTTTCCAACACGCGCTGCTTCGATCCCGCGGTAAAGACACTCTTTGGTCACGTCCATCAGGTCTTGGACTTCTTGAGAAACTTTCCCAACACCATAAGCCCAGCAAGAGTCTGCCACTCCACCACGGAAATTCTCTGTGACTTCACGCATGGCTTCCACATCGTTGAAGTCCAATGTAGACACGTCCAACTCAGACTTGTCTACCAGACCAACAACCATATCCACCTTGATCAAGTCACCCTCTTTTAATTTTTGATGACGTGGGAAAGCGTGTGCTACTTCTTCATTCAAAGAACAGCAGGTTGCATAAGGATAATCCATAACAGATCCTTCAACCCCAATTTGCAAAGGAAGCGCGTTGGCTTCTTTACAACGACGACGTACATACTCCTCAATGTCCCACATATCAATCCCCGGCTTAATCAAATCCCGAAGTCCAATATGCACACTGGCCAAAAAGTCTCCCGACTTGTCCATTAAATCAATTTCTCTTTGTGATTTTAAGGTAATCATGTTTTCTCCTATAACTTAAATAACTAATTCATCTTAATGGTAACCGTTGCCTTGGTCACCTGTGTTTGCCCCATATAAATTTGGAAATCCATCAGAGCCGAACGCCTGGTCTGCTGAATAACTTGATGTTCAATCCGCAAGACCTCATCCACCTGCACCCCTTGTAGGAAATAGACGGATAATTGCTGGACAATCATATTCCTTCCTCGAACATCCATGGCGCGGCGCGCGATAGAAGTCATGAGTTCCGTTAGAATCCCCATGGAAAGAACGCCGCTGGCATCTAGCATCATTGGCTCCACCATCAAGGTATGGAAATCTTCTTCCGCGACGAGCCTGTGACTGACCTGTTCAGAATAAGTAGGCATTCCCGATACTTTTTCCTTGGAAATCTCGTTCATAACATCTCGTCTAGTTAAGACACCAAGCAAGGTTTGATTGGGACGAACCACTGGAATCATCTCAAAATCTTCTGCAATCATTCGTTGGCTGATAGAAGCCAAACTTGTTTTTAATTCTGTCGTACAAACCGCTCGACTCATAATTTCTTTTAGAGGTGTTTCCTGGTCAATATTTCCGGCATCCCGCATGGTGACCACCCCCACTAAGGCTTGTTGCTGATTCACAATGGGAAAACGTGAAAAACGATTCTTCTTGACCAAATTCAAATAATCACCAACCGTTTGGTCCTCTAGCAAATAACCGTAGTCTTGACTGGAACGATAGACCTGCTCAACTGTTAAGATATCCGTTTTGATTTGTAAATTGGATAAAGCCCTGTTAATGATGGAAGCTACTGTAAAGGTATCATGGTGGCTTCGAAGAACGGGGATCCCTTTTTCATTTGCCAATTGGATAACTGAATCTTCCACATCAAAACCACCAGTGACTAGAACCGCATTCTCATGCTCCAAGGCCAACTTTTGAATATTGGTTCGGTCGCCTACAATGACCAGACCCGAATCCACTAAGTAACGAGGGATATTGATGCGGGTCATGGCCCCAATCGAAAACTTATTAAACTCTCGATTGAGACCAACGCTCCCAGCCAGTACTTCTGAACCCGTTACCGATACAATTTCCTGATAGGTCAAGGAGTCAATGGCACTTCTTCTAACCGGAACGCGAACCGTACCAGACCGGGGACGCGTTTCCACAATGCCTCGATTTTCCGCTTCCTTGATCGCCCGATAGGCCGTCCCGTCACTAACCTGCAAATGGTTGGCGACGCTACGCACGCTAATCCGCTTCCCGATTGGAAGCCCCTCTAGATAGGTCAAAATCTGCTGGTGTTTACTCATAGAAGTCTCCTTGACTCAGCCTAAATTCCTTGTAATCTCTCATCTTACGACTATAGCGGTCGCTCCCTTTAAACTGTCTGCTCAAACGATAACCAGACTTCTCTGCCACCCGCTGACTGGAGAGGTTCTCCAGGTGGGTCACAATCTTTAACCTAGTCAAGCCAAATTCTCTAAAGGAAAGGTCTGAAAGATTTTTTACCGCTTCTGTAACCAAACCACGCCCACGATAATCCTTATGGATGAAGTAACCTAACTCTCCCTCTTTTTTGATCACATCTAATTTTTCAAATTTGATGCAGCCAATCATGCGGTCAGACGGTTTAAGCGTAATAGCCCAAATCCCCAAGGGTTCCTTCATAAAGAAATTCGCAAGGGCAAATTGACTTTCCTCAAGACTAGCTTGAACAGGAAAGATAAAATCAAGATTTTCCGGATCCGATGCGATGTCGTAGAAGGCCTCACTATCTGTATAAAAGACAGGTCGTAAGAGCAGACGCTCAGTCTCATATATGGAAAAGGCCGCCAATTTGGTCCAAATATTCATCGATTCTCCATTAAAGAAGGAGGCTGGGACAAACGTCCTGGCCTCAACATCCTTCTATCTTTAATATGGGCATGCGGTCAACTCTCAGATTATTCTTCAATCAATCGAATGTCTGCTCCTAAAGCAGTCAACTTTTCAATAATATTCGAATAACCACGCAAAATAAATTCAATATTGGAAATAACGGTTTGACCACTAGCCATGAGTCCCGCTGTCACCAAGCAAGCTCCCGCACGTAAATCTGTCGCTTTGACTTCTGCACCGGTCAATTCATTCGGACCTTCATAGACAATCCGACCCGCTTTGGTATCAATGGATGCAGACATGCGACGCAGTTCCGGAACATGGTTAACCCGTTTCTCATAAATCGTATCCGTCAAGCTGCCTTTTCCATTTGCCTTTAATAATAAGGGTGTGATCGGTTGTTGCAAGTCAGTCGCAAAACCAGGATAAGGAGCTGTCTTAATAGAGACTGCTTTTAAGTTTCCTTGTTTTTCCACATAGATGGCATCCTCGGACACTTCCATGCGAACGCCCATCTCCTCTAACTTGGCAATAAAACCTTCCAAATGCTCATACAAGACATTGGTGATCTTAATCCCTTCACCAATGGCTGCAGCCATAGCAATATAGGTACCAGCTTCAATCCGGTCCGGAATCACCTGATGGCGTGTTCCATGAAGGCTTGCGACTCCCTCAATCGTAATAATATCCGTACCCGCACCACGAATGTGCGCTCCCATATTATTTAAAAGCGTTGCCACGTCAATAATCTCAGGCTCACGCGCCGCATTTTCGATGACCGTCCGACCAGCCGCCTTAACCGCCGCCAACATCGTATTAATGGTCGCTCCAACCGATACCGTGTCCATATAAATGGTTGCCCCATGCAAGGGTCCACCTTCTGTAGACAAGGTCATGGCATTTTGTTCATAACGAACAGACGCACCCATAGCCTCAAAAGCCTTCAAATGCAAATCAATTGGACGTGGACCTAAATCACAGCCGCCAGGCAAGCCAACTGTCGCCCGACCGTAGCGCCCCAAAAGACTTCCATAAAAATAATAGGACGCCCGCAAACTATTGATCTTACCAAAAGGCATCGGCATATCTTTGACACCACGCGGATCAATCACCAAAGTCTCCCCATCACGGTCCACCTTGGCACCCATCTCCTCCATGATATCAATCAAACTTGCAACATCGGAAATATCCGGAACTCCATCAAGAGTAACCACATCATCCGCTAAAATCGTTGCCGGAATCAAGGCAACGACACTATTTTTCGCACCACTAACAGCGACCTCTCCACTCAAAGGACGTCCACCATTAATTACAATTTTTCTCATTTCACTTACTCTTTCTGGATAAACTCACTACTAAATGTATACCCAAAATTATAGCACAAAACCCTCCAAAAAGAAAGTGTAACAAAAGGGCTTACATCGTTGAAAAAAAGAGCCTGAGACACCATTCTCAGACCCTTTTCACTTATGCAAAACGTGCTTTTAATTCTACTACCTTGTCCAAACGTTCCCAAGGCAAATCTACATCCGTCCGTCCCATGTGACCATAGGCTGCGGTTTGACGATAAATTGGTTTTTTCAAGTCCAGCATTTGGATAATTCCAGCCGGGCGCAAGTCAAACAAATCACGCACCGCGGCCTCAAGGGCCGATTCAGAAACAGTGGCTGTACCAAACGTGTCCACACGTACCGACACCGGCTGCGCGACACCAATCGCGTAGGCCAACTGTACCTCCGCTTTTTTAGCCAAACCAGCAGCTACAATATTTTTAGCAATATAGCGCGCAGCGTAAGAGGCAGAGCGGTCAACCTTGGTCGCATCTTTTCCGGAGAAGGCTCCACCGCCATGACGCGCATAACCACCATAGGTGTCCACAATGATTTTACGACCGGTTAACCCTGAGTCCCCCTGCGGACCACCAATGACAAAACGACCGGTTGGGTTGATGAAGAACTTGGTTTTCTCATCCAAATACTGGGAAGGGATGACGTCGCGAATGACTTTTTCAATGACATCCGCTTGGATGGTGTCGTGTTCCACCTCAGGATCATGCTGGGTGGACACAACGACCGTATCCACACGAACCGGGCGATCCGCCTCATCGTATTCTACCGTCACCTGACTCTTAGCATCTGGGCGAAGATAAGGAATCTCACCAGACTTGCGAAGCTCAGCCAAACGGCGAACCAGCTTGTGGCTAAGAGCGATGGGAAGGGGCATGAATTCTGGCGTTTCATCGATAGCAAAGCCGAACATGAGACCTTGGTCCCCTGCTCCAATCAAATCGAGCGGGTCCTGGTCCGCCTCACCACGAACCTCAAGAGCCTCGTTGACCCCTTGAGCGATATCAGGCGATTGCTCCACCAAGGATGGGTGAACACCAACGGTTTCCGCTGAGAATCCATATTCTGTATTGGTATAGCCAATATCGGCAATCGTGTCACGCACCACGCGGTTGATATCAACGTAAGCGGTTGTCGAAATCTCACCAAAAACGTGGACAGAACCCGTATAAACCGCAGTTTCTGCTGCAACGTGAGCGTCCGGATCCTGCTCTAAAATCGCGTCTAAAATCGCATCTGAGATTTGGTCAGCGATTTTATCTGGATGCCCTTCGGACACGGATTCCGATGTAAATAATTTTCTTTCTGACATAGTATGTCCCCCTTTTAAATATGTGTGTAAGGCAGAGGAAACGCCTTACCTGTTGCCAGATTGCTCACCCCATCCTTACGGCGTTAAAAAGTTACAAGCACCGACCACTTCCGCAGCCGCCTTTCGGGACTAATTAACTCTATCATTTTAACACAGTTTGAGGGAGAAAACTAGAGGAATATGGCTTTCTAGCTTGTTTTTGATGGTTCATTACTTTGATATTTGAAGTACCTGTGATAAAATATAATAAATAAATTGACCTCAGGGCTTGGTCCCTATCAAAGGAGAAAACACATGACTTGGAAAATTGTTGCCGATTCTGGCTGCGACTTTCGCGAATTAAGCGATCTTTCAAACGACCTCACGTTTGAGAGTGTTCCACTAACCATCCAAATTGAAGATGAAATTTTCTATGATCGAGCAGATTTAGATATTGATGACATGATGGAAAAAATGACTGCCTCTAAGACAGCATCCAAATCTGCCTGCCCTGGACCAGATGATTACCTGAAAGCCTATCAAGGTGCAGACAATGTCTTTGTGATCACCATTACAGGATCTCTTTCCGGTAGTCAAAATTCTGCTCAAGTAGCCAAAGGACTTCTGTTAGAGGAAAATCCTAATGTCAACATCCATGTCATTGACTCCTTGTCAGCAGGTGGTGAAATTGATTTGATTGTTTTAAAACTGCAAGAGCTCATCCAATCTGGTCTTTCTTTCCAAGAGGTGGTCGATGCGATTACCGATTATCAAAAGCATACCAAATTGCTCTTTGTTCTGGCTAGCGTACAAAACCTCGTTAAAAATGGACGCTTGTCTAAGGCATTGGGTGCTGTTATTGGTCTCCTCAATGTCCGCATGGTGGGTGAAGCCAGTGCAGAAGGGAAATTGGAGTTGCTGAAGAAAGCGCGTGGCTACAAAAAATCGGTGACGGCTTCTGTGGAAGCCCTTCTTGAGGCCGGCTACAAAGGTGGTAAAATTCTGATTGCCCACCGCAACAATGAAAAGTTCTGTCAGGATTTCTCAGAAAAAATTCGCAGCCACTTCCCTCAAGCCATTATCGAGACCATTGCCACATCTGGTCTCTGCTCCTTCTATGCGGAAGAAGCCGGTCTCTTGATGGGATATGAAATCTAGTCCTCTCCCACATCCAATCTGGAAATGAGGAAGGGAACACAAAAAGCAGAAAACCACTCAAATGGTTTTCTGCTTTTTCTATGTTTTGGACGACCTGTTGTCCTACCTTCTATTTTTCAGCGTTTCAGCGCAAAACGCATTCTGTTCTTGGCTCTTGCTGTCTTCTATCCTACTCCATCTTTTCTTGTAACTATGTGCGTCCCCTTCACCTCTCAACTTTCATCAAATTCTTCTAGGAAGTGCTGCAACTTTATATAGGCAAATAGAATCATGCCTGCCAATCCTATGAGAAGAAAGCCAAGGAGGAGATAGGCAAGAATTGGTTTAAAAATAGCTAATAGAGTCACAAGGACAGGAATAATAATGGTCAAGAAAAAGAGGAGATAGGCAATCAGATTCCGTTTTAACGAAGATTGGCGCCCCATCAATTCCGTCAAATTGGACCAATTGGTGACCAAGTGCTTTTTATCCCAGATAAAGGCATAGACAGCTAATGGGTAAGCCGTCAGCAACCAGATAAGCTGACAAGTTAAAATAGAATGAATCGGGAAATGAAGGAGGAAGCCACATCCTGCTATTAAAAGGAGGGGAAGAATACTTTGGACCAATAAGGCCATCCAAAACTTGCCTTTTAAGTACTCCCTCATATTAAAAGGTAGTGTCTTCAAGTAATCAAAATTTTCCCTCTCCAAGGAAATAGAAATTCCAGGCAGACTGGCTGTCGAAATCATAAAGATCGCTAGGCTGACACCCATAAAGGCAATAGGAGACAGAAGGGCAGGATTTTCACTAAAGGCTGGCGCCATTTTGTCTCGCATCCGATAGAGTTGAATCCCAGCACCTGCTAATATGAGGAAGGGCATGATGGTATTCATCAAAATCGTTTGGCTCAATACTGTTCCATCTGAAAACAAACGCTTATGGTAACTCCACACAAATTTCCTAAAGGAGTCGATATCTCCCTTTTTAGCAAGGACTTGTTTTTCTGTAGAGATGACACCTTCCTTCACTTCTCCTAATTCTTGAATACTTTCCAAGAAGCTTGGTACTACCTTTTTGATTAAGAGATAGAATCCCAGTAGCAAAGAGAATCCCCATAGAATGACTCCAATCTGAGCGGATCCCTTTCCTGGATCAAGAATGAATTGGGCTAGGCAATCGATAGGTGGAAAGACAAATGAAATGGGTTGGCTTAGGCCATGCGATGCTTCTTGTCCATTTGTATTGACCACATTTCCAATCATCAAGGCCAAAATCATAATCAAAAAGGACAAGCCCATAAGGGCATTGGATGCCACATTCTTATGACGCCTAAAAACAGAAGTACCTGTGATGTAATGGACCCCAATCACAATCCATAAAATTGAACTGGTCACCATTACAAGGAAAGTAAGAATCGACAAGGGAAGGCTCAAAAGGACTGGAGTCGGTCCTTTTAATGCCAACGTCAAGAAATAACAAACGATTGGAAGTAAAGCAAAAACAATCGTTAAAAGACTCGAGAGCGTTTTGGCCACCATCACTTCTGATGCACGAAAAGGCAAGGGAAGATAGGAGCTGATATCCTTACTTTCATAGAAAATATTATAAAAGGAAAGAAAGCCCTGGCTCAAGGTGACAATCAGAAAGGTCGTTACCATCATAGTAAAAATCGATGGATGCTCCACAATGTTACTATTCCAGGCACCAAAACCGAAGAAGAGCGTGTATAAGAGTGTCACAAACAGATGCGTTAAGAAGACCTGTCTTCCCAGTCGAATCGGTTTCTCCGGATGCTTCTTTTGCTTTTCCCTCATTTTCGAAAGATTGGTCGGAGGGGTCGAATAAATCAAATTGATGCGAACCAACTCATTGACGGCTTTCCATCTCATCGCTAACCTCCTCTTTTCTTCCAGCTAATTCCAAGTAAATCTGTTCCAGATTTTTTCCAGGACTATGGCCTTTCAACTCATCGATGGTGCCATAAAAAATCAGTTCCCCTTTTTTTAGAATGGCCAAACGATCACAGAGCTGCTCCGCCACTTCTAGAACATGCGTCGAAAACAAAACTGTATTACCTTCATCTGCATGTTGGCGCATCAACTGTTTTAAATCAAAGGCAGCTTGCGGATCCAGACCTGTCATCGGTTCATCCAAAACCCAAATCTCCGGATTCGTAACCAATGCTCCAATTACAAAGACCTTTTGCCGCATCCCATGAGAAAAGGATTCAATCACTTGGTAGCGCTGGTCTTTAAAATCAAACAGTTCCATCAAGTCCTGTAAGCGACTCTCAAAATCTTCGCTGTCCATCTCAAAAGCCGTTGCTAACAGTCCCCAAAATTCATTGGCCGTTAACCGTAGAAATAAATCAGGAGAGTCCGCTACGTAACCGATTTTCTTCTTGACATCCAATCGGTTTAAAGCAAGTGACTGCCCATCGACTACAATCTCCCCTGAGTCTGGCTGAATCACTGAAACCAAAGACTTGATGGTCGTCGATTTCCCTGCACCATTGTGCCCAATCAAGCCAACAATCTGGCCCGACTCAATCGTCAGCGACAAATTGTTGAGGGCAACCTTGTCACCATAAACCTTGGTTACATGCTTGAATTCAATCATATTCAACCTCCCAATTTTTTTCTTACATTATACCACACTACTAGAACAATGCAATACTTTTTTATATATGCCTATATGAAGTTAAACCCCGACATCCTTACCCATGCCACCTCCGGTCTCACCGGTATTCAAGGCTACAGGATTGGAAGTCTACCTCAAGCAGTCTATAAAACGCGTCAAGGCTGCATGCCCTTCTGGTGTTCTCTTAAATACGCCCGCATCTTCCAGGACTCGCGCAAACTTGGCACCCAAGCCTGCTCGCACAACCGCACGCGCCGCATCTTCATCTACTTGCGGGTGAGCAGCCTTTAGTTCCTCGGCCCAAGCCAGGTGTTTCTTAGCCACCTGAGCGGGCTTCCCAGCCACATAAGCCTCCACCTGGACCAGTTCCTCCTTGAGGCGAGGCGGCAAAATCGCTAGCCCCATGACTTCGATCAAGCCAATATTTTCCTTCTTAATATGATGCACATCTGGGTGGGGATGGAAAAGCCCGTCCGGATAGGCTTCAGTCGTTTGATTGTCCCGCAGAACCAAATATAGAATGGACCTGGAACCGCTCTTCCTAGCAATGGGGGTAACCGTATGGTGGGGGGTGCCGTTGGTGAAGGCGTGAACCCCAATCGTGTCATCCGAATAGTCCCGCCACTCATTCAAAATCTTCTCGGCAAGTTGCAGCAGTTCTTCCTGCTCTTGACTCTCCAATTTGAGAACGGTCATGGGCCAATCGAGAATGGACAGGGTGACTCGAGGATAGGTGGGAAGATTGATTTGCTCACGCACCGACGCTTTGTCCATGGGGAAGGTATGGCGTCCCCCTTGATAGTGTTCGTGTGTCAGAATGGAGCCGCCGACGATGGGAAGGTCGGCGTTGGATCCAGCAAAGTAACCCGGAAAGGCATCCACGATCGCTAAAAGACGTTCAAAGGTCATACGGCTGATTTTCATGGGACGGTGGATTTGGTCAAAGAAAATACAATGCTCATTAAAATAGGCATAGGGCGAGTACTGGAATCCCCAAGTTTCACCCAATAGGTCAAAGCGGATAACCCGATGATTGCTACGGGCTGGATGATTGGCGCGTCCCAGATAGCCCTCATTTTCAAAGCAGAGCTGGCAAAGAGGATAGTCGGATTGTGGAAGCGCCCGTGCTGCCGCAATCGCTTTGGGGTCCTTCTCGGGTTTGGATAAATTAATGGTGATTTCAAGCGCGCCAACGGCAGTCTCTTGTTCAAAGGCAATATTTTTTGCAATCTCTCGGGTCTTGATATAGTTATTGCGACGACTCAGAGCATAAAAGTCAGAGATGGCCTCTTGAGGATTGGACTGATAAAGGTTCCAAAAACGTTGATTGACCTGACTGGGTGCGGGTGTCAGAAGATCCATGAGCTGGGCCCCTAAGATATCCCGGGCTGATTCATCCGGTTCTACCCTGCCATTTTGTACAGCCTGTTCGATCAAGCCGTCCATCAGGCCCAAGAGGTCAGAATCCTCGTCTACCATCCCCTGTTTATCTCCTTCTCCAATCAGGGCTAGCAGGCGGTTGGTCAGATAAACACGGTCCAAGTCTGTAAAATCAGTCACTTCAATGACCCTGGTCACAAATTCCTCGATGACGCTTCCCATAGTGTCTCCTTTCATTATTCCAACACCTGCGTTCCACCCGCTACTTCTGCAATATAAAAGCTCGGTGCATAGCCCACCACTTCCTCATATCTTTTAGCAACTGCTTCTTTGAAAGCATCGACCTGGTCTGCTTTTACCAATGCGATGGCACAGCCACCAAAACCAGCACCTGTCATGCGCGCTCCCAGAACACCCGGTTGCTCCCAAGCCGTATGAACCAGGGTATCCAACTCCAGTCCGGTTACCTCATAATCATTTTCCAAGGACACATGGCTGGCATTGATCAAACGACCGAGACGTTCTAAATCCCCAGCCAGCAAGGCCTCTTTAGCCTTAAGCGTCCGTTGATTTTCAAACACCGCATGCCGGGCACGGCGTTGCCGAACGGCATCCTTAATTAAATAGGCATATTCATCAAAACTTGCCGCATCGAGTTCACCCAAGCTCTCAATCTCTAAACGACCTTGCAATTCAGACAGGGCTTGTTCACATTCGCTCCGACGCTCATTGTACTTGGAATCGGCCAACTCCCGACGCTTATTGGTGTTCATAATGACAATCACGTGGTCTCCTAAATCCAAAGGCAAGAGCTCATAATCCAAGCGGTTGGTATCCAGGTAAATGGCACGCTCTTGCGCACCAAAACCAATGGCAAACTGATCCATAATCCCAGAATTGACGCCGATAAATTCATTCTCGGTTTGCTTGCCAATCTTGACCAGATCTAAACGGTCTAGCTTCAAGTCAAAGAGCATCTCAGCAATCACGCCTATCAAGAGTTCCAGAGATGCGGAAGACGACAAGCCTGCCCCATTTGGAATAGTCCCTTCCACATAGATATCCATGCCGGCATCAATCGGATGCCCCGCCTCACGCAAGAAATGCAAGACACCCTTGGCATAATTGGTCCAGTGGTCTTCCACCTTGTAACTCAGATCCTCCAGTGCCAACTCAATGACACCTAGATCCGCAAAGTTGGCAGAGTAAAAACGCAAGAGCTGATCCGACCGTCTCCGAGCCGCCCCGTAGGTTCCTAGCGTAATGGCTGCAGGAAAAACATGGCCCCCATTATAATCCGTATGCTCTCCAATCAGATTGATCCGGCCAGGTGAGAAAAAGCGTGCATCTGGCTCCACACCAAAGACCTCAGTAAAAGCTGCATTCAAATTAGGTAGTGACATAACCCAACCTCCTATGTAATCGTTTTCTTATAGTTATTATATCATTATAATTTAAATTGGTTCATATTTTTTACAGCTTTTTCATCTATGGTATAATAAATGCATGAAAACATACGAAAAACTCTACCTACTTCTTGCCTCAACCCCTGATTATGTCAGTGGCCAAGAAGTTGCTGACCAGCTCCAACTCAGCCGCACCTCCATCTGGAAAGCTGCCCAAAAATTGGAGACCCTGGGCCTTACCATCGAATCCAGCCCCAAAAAGGGCTATCGCCTCCTTACTGGCGACCTCCTCATCCCAGAGACCATCAAAGAAAATAGCCCACTGGCCCAAGTGCTCTTCGATCCCAAAGGGGAGTCCACGCAGGTGGTGGCAAAAACAGCTGCTCAAAACGGTTGCCAGGGAGATACACTTTTTCTGGCCAATCAGCAAACCAAGGCATACGGACGCTTTGGTCGGACCTACTTTGCCCCAGATAAGGGAGGCATCTACATGACCCTCCTTCTAAAATCAGACCTGACCGTTCAGGAAGTGCCTCGATACACTCTGAAAATGGTTGCCGCTATTCATAAGGCCATTGAAGAACTGACCGGCCTCGTAACTAGTATCAAATGGGTCAATGATCTCTACTACAAAGGGAAAAAAATCGCCGGCATCTTGACCGAAGCTAGTGCTTCCGTGGAAACGGGACTCATTACCGACCTCTATATTGGAATGGCCATCAACTTCAACATCATGGAATTCCCAGAGGACTTAAAAGAAAAAGCTGGCTCTCTCTTCCAAGAAGAAAGACCTGCCATTACCCGAAACCAATTGATTGCAGCCATCTGGAGACATTTTTACACAGCCGATTGGAGTGAACTCTTAGAACGCTATAAAAAACACTCCCTAGTGGTCGGTCATACCATTCGTTTCCAGCAGAACAAAAAGGACTATCAAGGCCTGGCAACCGGCATCTCAGACCATGGTCAACTCCTGGTACAACTAGAGGATGGAACTCAGATGAGCTTGGCCTCAGGTGAAATTTCCCTTAGTGGCTGGGACTAGGATTAATAATTTTGAGATTTGGACTCTTTCCCCAGCTTCCAAAACATGAAACAAACAGCTCCCGTCTGGGAGCTGTTTGTTTATTTCTTTGTTAGTTTATCGATGACTTGGTTGATTTTTCCAACGACGAAGGCCAGTTGGATATTGCGAATGATTAGGAGGGCCATGAGAAAGGCCAAGAGATAATCGTCTCGCATAACAGCCACATTAAAAAAGTAGGTTTCAAAGGCTGTCATAATGGCTAAACCAAAAAATTTACTGAATTTCATTTGTCTAAAAGCACCCTTTAATCTTCTTGCACAATGACTTGATCCGCCAAAAACTCAAAAGCCTGAGGAATCACTTCTTCTTTCTTTTCTTCCTCAGCTGCTCCACCGCCTTTACGTTTTGCCGCAAATTCCGCCCGGTATCGTTTCCACTCTTCTTTCGAGATAGCTAAGATTTCCGGTGAGAAACCTGCAGCTTGGCTGAGGATATTGCCGAACATGGTATTGAGATTATCGCGCTTCATGGTTTGACCGGCATTGAAGTTGGATTCAAAGGATAGGATAGCGTGACGCTCGTTTGCCGCCACGGGCTCAGAATCCACCATAAGAGCACGGTCTGCACCGGTCAAGGATTCAATCACTTCTCCCCAAGCATTTTGGAGACGGATCAAGTTTTCACGAGAACGATCTGGATTTTCCACCGCTTCTTCCAAAATGGCATTAACCTTGTTTTTATCTGCCACATAATCTTTCCGATTGGTCTTGGCTGGTGCAGCTGACGTCTTGGCTTTGGCAGGAGCCACGCTTCCCACATTCGCCAAGGCTTTTTTCAGTTGCGCGATTTCTTGCTTGAGAGCATTGAACTCTTTCATGATGTTAGCGGGAAGCTGTCCTGCGCTAGACGACTCGGCAAGTTGCAAAGTCAACATTTCCGCATAGATTTTGGGCTGTTGACTGCCTTTAATGGTCGGAAGGGCGTCGGTAGCCTTTTCAATCATGCTAAAGAGTTGGTCTTGAGGGGCAGCCAGATTGGCTTGGAAGATTTCTGTCTGAGATTCTTTTTCCCCCGAAACCTGGGAAACGAGTAAATCTCTCAAATATTGAAGCAGGTCGGTCACAAAGCGGGTCATGGACTTACCGCTATCGAAGATAAGCTGGAGCTGGTCCAAGGCACTGGTCCCATCGCCGGCCAGAACTGCGGCTACATAAGAGTCCAGGGCCCCCAGACTAATGGAACCCGTGATTTCCTCGGCAATGGCCAGACCAACTCCTTGGTCGTCGGACAGACTGATGGCCTGGTCCAAGATGGAAAGCGCGTCCCGCATCCCTCCTTCAGCACGACGAGCTATGAGGGCCAGTGCTTCTTGGTCGTATCCGATTCCTTCCTGATCCAAAACACGGGCCAAGTGGGCCTCGATGGCTGGTGTCTGGATGGACTTGAACTCGAAACGCTGCACGCGCGACAAAATGGTTGCCGGAATCTTGTGGAGCTCGGTCGTCGCTAGGATGAAGACCACATTTTCCGTCGGCTCCTCCAAGGTTTTAAGCAGGGCGTTGAAAGCGCCAATGGACAACATGTGGACCTCATCGATGATATAGACCTTGTGCTTGGCAATAGAAGGCGCATAGGTCGATTTGTCTCTGATATCACGGATCTCATCCACCCCATTATTGGAAGCCGCATCGATTTCAATGACATCCTCCAAAGAACCTTCCGTAATGGCCTGACAGATATAGCAGTCATTACACGGCTCCCCATCCTTCTGATTGGGACAGTTCATGGCCTTGGCAAAAATCTTGGCCGCAGACGTCTTCCCCGTCCCACGCGGGCCAGAAAAAAGATAAGCGTGGCTAATCTTATCCTGCTCCACCGCCTGACGAAGGGTCTTAGACACGACCTCCTGGCCCACCATATCCTCAAAGGTCTGACTTCGATATTTCCGATATAAAGCCTGATACATTAAGCCCCTCCAAACATGCTAAAATCCCAGTCGGTCCCTTGGACCAAGCGCGCCACAAAGGCCTCCAAATATTCCTGATCGACCGCGTCATAATCGCCCACCACTGGCGCATCCAAATCCAGTACGCCTAAGAGGCGATTCTCATGGATCATGGGCACCACAATTTCGCTTTTGGCTGCTGCGTCGCAGGAAATGTAATTTTCATGAACGGTGACATCATCGACAATGACGGTTTTTCTATCCGCTGCTGCTTGTCCACAGACACCACGACCTAATTGAATTCGAACACAAGAAACGCCCCCCTGAAAAGGTCCCAGGATTAAACCTTGTCCATCAAAGAGATAAAATCCTACGAAAACCGAATGAGGCAGGGCAGACTGAAGGAGAGCTGCCGCATTGGCAAGATTCGCCATAGCATTTCTTTCCCCCTCTAATAAGGCATCTAATTGCGCCAACACAAGGTCATAATTGGCTCTTTTTTCTGATTGATTCATACCCTCTATTATAGCAAAAAATATAGGAAAAAGTGACTAGTACTTACTAGATGAGAAAGAAGATTCAGTTCCAGTTGTCGTCTTAAAATTTGTCCTCTGACACTTCCTCATCATCAAACTAGATTCCATAAGCACTTCATAGAAAAAGAAATTTAAAAGGATTCCTCTTGAAAAATGAATTAGAACTAGATCAAACAAAAGTGTTACACTCCATTTGGCCTTCAGAGTTTTAAAAAACCCGAGAGCCAAGCCTCGAGTTTTTTCCCTTTACTTATTTTTTCTGAAAACTTGTTTGGTCATGAAACATGCATTGGACCACAGAAGGAAAGGTAAACCAATGCCGCAGCAACGCTTACCATTGGATGTTTTGCTGCGGCACCAGCTATTTTCGATGCTGTAAATAATTTGGTGGCTGCACCCAGATAGTTCCCTTTTTCGATTTCTTTAGCAATCTCCATCGCAGCGCTGTGACCTATATTAAAGGTATCTCGAAAACATCTTCCAGCCCAATCTGTAAATCCATTTCGAAAGGTAGAATTAGTATTGGAAGTAAGCTCCTCTCCATTTAAAGCCATTACAAACCGAGAGATTCCTTCTTTTTCTTCTTCGCTGTACTGACTAAAATAAAATTGAGCTTTTGGTTGATACCTTCCTGTATTATCTTTTTCAAATAAATATGTTAAAATATATTCGAGTTCATTAGACCATACTTCAATTTGATTGGTTTCCTCTGGAGATATTGGTTCCAATGAGGTCTCCGTTGATAGGACGGGGACGTTTTCAGAAATACTCTCTGAGGAAACTGACGTTACAGGAGCCAATACAACTAAACAGACTCCCAAAGTCAACCAAAATAGCATTTTTAAATTATCTTTTAGCATAAGAAAACTCCTATCTATCGATAAAAATGATATTACTATCACTTTGTAGGAAAAACATAAAAGTAAAGGGAAGGGAATGCCATGAAAAAACATCATTTTAAACAACTCTCAGACGACATATTTAAGCTTTACTGCTACCTTATCGGTATCTTTGTGTCACTTCAAAGCATCTTTAATGTTCAGCCTCTGTTTATCTCTCATGAAATCCTTTCATTTATACTTCTAATCGCGATCGTTGTATCTCTTTGTAAATTCTTCCGGAAAAAATAACGTTTCCAATTTCACAAATTATTATAGCACTACTGAGAAAAAAGTGAAAACAATAACAATCAATACATTCACTTTATTTCTACTTCAACAAAGTATACACCTCTACTCTTACACATAAAACCCCAGCCTTCTTTCGAAAGCTGGGGTTTCCATTTGCTTAATAGTATTCACCTTGACGGTAGTCCCAAGAATTGAAGGTATCAGATAAGTGCATCATGATTTTATCAATATCGAGACCCTTACGGATAACGACCGGACATGGTGAAATAGAACGTTGACCACCTTGCTCTGGAATCAGTTTTCCTTCAGCGTCCACCATGGAGACCATGACACCTTGCTCATAGCGTGTTTCAACTGTTTTATCCGGTTGGATAGAAGCCACGTAGTCGTCTGCTTCAATGACCAAGTCCACATGAGACTCGATGCGCTCACCGATTCCCTTGTAAGAACCACGGTTTCCTTTACCAGAAGGGTTGGCTGATGAAGCATAAACCATCTTGCCCTCAGACCAGAGTTGCTTAGCCAATTGCTCACCTGCAACACCAAATTTAATAACAAAACAGCTAGTCCCACGTACGTCCGTCATGAGCTCCTCACGCCCGTCGCCATAAGCTTTCAATTTCTCATAAGCTTCTGGTTTCCAAGGAAGGATACATCCAAGAAGAATATCTTCATCCCAGTGTTTTTGGTAAAAGGCGTCGACTTCGGGAGTCAATTGAGCCAATTCACGAAGCTCCTCCATTGATCCGCACAATACCACGCCAGGTTTATTACGATTGCGTTCTTTGGCCGCAAATTTACGTTCCAAACCAGCCTTATCGCTGGTCATAATGATATAACCGACCTTAGTAGGTGTGACGATACAACCGCCGTCTCCGCGAAGAATGTCAAGTCCTTCTTGATTTAAATTGCCATCCCATTGTACGTGTTTTGTCATGATAATCCTCTTCTATTTCTTATTTTTATTCATTATAACAGATCTTTCATTTGATTTCAATCAATTTTCTGAATTTTCTGATACCTAATTTTTCATGCTCTCTATTTTAACTTTGCTTCTTCCCATTGAGATCTTAACCTCTGGACGGAATGTTTCCGCGAATGGTTTCACCGCCAGTAACTTGGGCGCTGCTTTTCATAGGCTGTAATCAAGTCTTCCAGCTGCAAGGTAATGCCTATGTCATCCAGCCCTTCAATCAACTTCTTCTTCCAGTCCGCATCAATTTCAAAATCGAAGGTGCCTACGGGCGAAATGATTTTCTGCTGGGGCAAGTCGACCTTAATTTCCTGATCAGGCGCAAGGCTAGCCAAGGCTTGCCGCACCTCTAAAGGTTGCACAATCGGTAACATCCCATTGTTAAGCTCGTTGTTATAATGGATATCTCCAAAAGAGCCTGCGATAACCACCTTAAAGCCGTAATCCTCCAGCGCCCAGGCAGCATGCTCCCTGGACGATCCCGACCCGAAGTTGTCCCCCGTAATTAAAATCGTCGCGCCCCGGTAGGCTTCTTGATTGAAAATAAAGTCTGGGTTCTCTGTATAGTCGTCGTCCAAATAGCGCCAAGCGTACATCAGATACTTCCCGAAGCCCTTCTTATCAATCAGTTTGAGAAACTGTTTGGGAAGCAGCTGATCCGTATCGATATTGTCGTTCATTAATGGAACTGTCGTCCCCGAGTATATCGTAAACTTTTCCATTACAACCTCACGCTCCTTCCCCAGCCACAAGCTCCCGCACATCGACAAAGTGCCCATGGATAGCGGCTGCCGCCGCCATGGCTGGGCTACAGAGATGCGTCCGAGCACCAAATCCCTGCCGATCCTCAAAATTCCGGTTAGAAGTCGAAGCGCAGTGAATCCCAGCCGGCACTTTGTCTGGATTCATTCCCAAACACATAGAACAGCCTGGATCGCGCCACTCAAAGCCGGCATCCATAAAGATTTGATCTAAGCCCAATTCCTCAGCTGCCCGCTTGACTGGCCGCGAACCAGGCACTACGATAGCAGTTAATGAATCCGCAATCTTCTTGCCCTTAACAATCTTTGCCGCCTCCTGTAAATCAGACAGGCGCGCGTTGGTACAAGAACCCAAGAAGATATAACCCAGTTCAATCTCACGCATGTCCTGACCAGGCGAAAGATCCATATACTCATAGGCTCGTTCGTCATTCACATCGTGGATGGCAGGCAGCGGCTGATCCAACTCCACCCCCATCCCCGGGTTGGTCCCCCAGGTCACCATGGGTGCTAAGCGAGAAACGTCAATCTCGATGACCTTATCATAGACCGCATCCTCATCCGACACCAGAGTCTTCCAGTCGGCCACGGCCGACTCGAAGTCTGCTGGCGCAAAGGAACGTCCCTTGACATAGTCGAAGGTCTTTTGGTCGGGATTCATGAGGCCCATTTTAGAACCAAATTCCACCGACATATTACAGATGGTCATGCGTTCTTCCATGGAAAGGGCGTCCACCGCTTCTCCTACGTATTCGACGACATGACCATTCCCTGCCGCCACCCCATGTTGCGCAATCAGAGCCAGAATATAATCCTTGGCGTAAATCCCCTTTTGTGGTTTCCCAACAAAACGCACCAAGAGTTTCTTGGGCTTGACCTGCCAAAGGGTTTGGGTCGCAAAGACGTGCTCCACTTCGCTGGTCCCAATCCCGAAGGCAATGGCTCCAAAGGCTCCGTGAGTCGCGGTATGGGAATCGCCACAAACAATCATCTTGCCCGGTTGCGTCCGACCTGTCTCGGGACCTACCATATGTACGATGCCCTGGCGCTCGCTGCCGTGATGCGCGGTGTCGACTCCGAAGTCCGCCACATTCTTTGTAAGCGTGTCAATTTGCGTTTTGGAAATCAAATCCCTAATCGTCATTGAATCCACCGTTGGTACGTTATGGTCAAAGGTCGCAAAGGTCAAATCCGGGCGTCTTAATGAACGCCCTTTATCCCTTAAGCCCTGAAAAGCCTGGGGGCTGGTCACCTCATGGATATAGTGCTGGTCCACATAGAGCAGTTGAGGCTGCCCTTCCTCGCCCGTAATGACGTGGCGGTCCCAAAGTTTGTCAAAAATCGATTGTCCGCTCATGCGACTCCTTTCCATAACATATAAATCAGGCCAGATTCAAGTGCCATGCCCAGGATCCAGGCTGCCCAGAAATACCACTTGCGAATCTTGTGGCGAAAAAGCTGACCGGAGAGAAAGGCCCCAAAGCCGGCCCCCAGAATACTGGACCAAAGCAAGGTCTTCTCACTTACCCGCCAATCACCCGTAACCGCCTGGCGCTTGTCCCAAGCATAGAGGAGAAAGACCCAGAGATTCCAGAGTGCTAAGGCTGTCCATAGATAGTTTAGCATCGTGCCAGAATCTCCTTGGTCATGACTGCCGTACTAGCGTCTCCGCCCAAATCACGGGTTTTAATCCCAGCTGCTAGGGTCGCTTCTACGGCGGATTCAACCCGCTCAGCCAGGTCTTGACGACCAAAGGATTCCCGCAGCATCATGGCCACCGATAGAATCATGGAAATGGGATTAGCAATGCCTTGGCCTGCAATATCGGGTGCAGAACCGTGAATCGGTTCGTAGAGACTTGGCCCGCTCCCATGCGAGCTTGAAGGCATGACACCCAGCGATCCCGATAGGACAGAAGCTTCATCTGACAAGATATCCCCAAAGAGATTCTCGGTCACAATGACATCGAAGCGTCCGGGATTGGTGATCAGCTGCATGGCAGCTGAATCTACCAACTGGTGTTCCAAGGTCACATCAGGATAGTCTTGGGACACTTGGTCCGCCACCTGACGCCATAGTTTAGATGTCGCAAGGACATTGGCCTTGTCAATAGAGGTCACACACTTGCCTCGTCCTTGTGCCATTTCAAAAGTTGTCCGCATAATGCGCTCGATTTCATAGCGGGCATAATGGTTGATGTCGTAGGCCCGCTTTTCTTCCAAATGGTGGTCGCCAAAGTAGACACCGCCCGTTAGCTCCCGCACGACTACAAAATCCACACCTTGGATGCGATCTGCTCGAAGAGGAGATAAATCCGCTAAGGCATCAAAAATCTTAACTGGTCTAATATTGGCGTAGAGTCCCAAGGCCTTGCGCAGGGAGAGGAGCCCTTGTTCCGGGCGGACAGGCGCTGCATCATACTGAGGGCTTCCAATGGCCGCCAGAAGAATTGCATCAGCTTCCTGGGCCGCTCCTAAGGTGTCCGCTGGCAGGGGATGACCAGCTGCGTCAATTCCTGCCCCACCAAAGGGCTTTTCAATCACTTCAACATCAAAATCTGCGACAGCTTCAAGAACCTCAAGACCCGCTGCCATAATTTCTGGGCCAATACCGTCACCGGCTAAAGCCACAATTTTCTTTTTTTCCATCGAAATCTTTCTAAGCCTGAGGCGCTTCTTTCTCAGACACTTTGACAGGATTCTTACCTGCATTTTCTTTTTGCACAAAGGCGTTAGCATGGATATAGGCTTTGGCAGAAGCTTTCAATACATCGAAATCAATACCCGACGCGTTAAAGATAGTATCGGTCGCACGATTTTCCACCGAAACCAATACAGAAGCTTGGGCGTCAATTCCGTCTGTTACCGCATCAATATTATAGGAAAGAAGAGCCACATCTTGTTTAAAGAATTGGTCGATGGCATTGAAGATAGCCTCGACTGAACCTTGACCATCTGCCACACATTGAATCTCTTCTCCTTCTTGATTTCGCATAACAACCGTCGCTGTCAAACTTTGATCCGAATTGGTCGCAACACGCAAGTCTTCAAAGACAAAGCCATCTGCGTTTTCAATCGAACGCCCTTGTACCAAGGCTTGAATATCCGCATCTGTTACGCGCGCTTTCTTATCCGCCAAAGCTTTGAAACGAGCAAAGAGTTGATCCAGGGTTTCCCCTTCTACATCGTAACCCAAACTCTTCAGTTTTTCATGGAAGGCATGACGACCTGATAATTTCCCAAGTGGAAGCGAGTTGCTCTTGAAGCCAACCAATTCTGGTGTAATAATTTCATAAGTCAATGGGTTTTTCAAAACACCATCTTGGTGAATACCGGACTCATGTGAGAAAGCATTGCCCCCAACAACTGCCTTATTCTTTGGAATGGCAATCCCGGAGAAACGAGACACCATTTCAGACAGACGACTAGTTTCTTGTAAGTTGAGCTGGGTCTCCACTTGGAAATCATCCGGTCGAATAGCAAGGGCAACCCCTACTTCTTCAAGCGCTGCATTTCCTGCACGTTCACCAATTCCATTAATAGTTCCTTCTACACGACCTGCACCATTTTTGATAGCTGCTAAAGTATTAGCAACCGCCATCCCCAAGTCATTGTGACAGTGAGGACTAAAAATAATCTCACGATCACTCTTCACATTCTCAATCAAATACTTGAAAATTTGACCGTATTCATGTGGTGTCGTAAATCCGACGGTATCTGGGATATTGATGTACGTAGCTCCCGCGTCCACCGCTGTCTGAACGACCTGCAAAAGAAAATCTGGTTCTGTCCGAGTCGCATCCTCCGGTGAAAACTCAACCACCTCAAAGAGTGACCGTGCATAAGAAACATGCTCCTTGATCGCTTCTAAAATCTCCTCCTTGGATTTCTTTAATTTAAATTCCCGATGGATAGGACTAGACGCAATAAAGACATGAACTTGTGGATACTTGGCATCTTTGAGAGCCTCGTAAGCACGGTCAATATCGGATTTAACGGAACGAGCTAAACCGGTCACAGCTGTTGTGGTCATCGCTTCCGCAATGGCCTTAACCGCCGCAAAAGAATCTGGACTCGCCGCAGGGAAGCCTGCTTCAATGGCCGAAATCCCCCATTTTTCTAACTGTTTAGCAATCATAACCTTCTCGTCGATGGAGAAGTTCACTCCTGGGGTCTGTTCCCCATCCCTAAGGGTTGTGTCTAAAAATTCAACTGTACGCATCGCTTCACCTTTCTAAGTAAACAAAAACACCTCGATTGGATAACCAAGCGAAGTGTTTTTGTTACTCCCGCTTGGTAAGCCAAACAGGACTAATGCTTGCAGCATCAGTCCGAGTAACACAACAACAAGGCAAAATGACGTTTGTTATTAGTTGTGAACATGTTTGGCTTTCCTTTCTCTGGTGATATTGGTACTAGTTTATCAAAGTACAGAATCATTGTCAACTATTTTCTGAAAATTTCGTCATGTATTTTTAATTTTCAAAACTGATTTTCATACATGCAAGAAAAAATCTCCCTAATCATAAGGACCAGAGAGATTTTTCTTATCATCCTTTACTTCTCCTCCAATTGCTCCAAAAGAGGCATAGGAAGCCCGCTTGGAATCATACCAATGGAAGTTTCATAGAGATCATTCTTTAAAGGAGCACTATCCGCCGACTCATAGTATTCCAATAATTTCTCAAAAAATTTCGCTTTTAATTCTACCGGAATAGAGAGAACCCCAGCATTTGCTTGAATTAAAATGTGATTGGCTACCATTTGAGCGGTACCTTTATTGCCATCCATAAACCATTGACCTCGACTAATCAAGCTAAAGGCTTCTAATGCACGATCAACTGGATTTTCAATCAACTTCATATTCTCTAACTGATTCTTGACACTCTCATAAGAGGGAATGGGAGGAATAAAAGTCGTCCCAGTTACACGGGCAGGCAAGGAACGAATTTTCCCAGCGTCTTTGGAGGATGATCCTTTAATCAGATGATTATATTCCGAAAGCAATTCCAAACTTAAAGGATAATCGATATTCTCAAATAAAAACTGCCAAGCATGTTTCAAATCATTGACAACTAATACTGTATTCACATCAACATTATTTGGAACTCGACCATCAAAAATTTCTTGAGTCTCAGGAAAAGTGATTCCTCTTACCAACTCAATATTAGCGATTTTCCAAATGGTATCGACAACAAAACGTTTGGCTGTTTCAATCGTCTCTTCACGGTCTGCTTGAATATATCTATAATCTATTCCATCCTCCTTTCCTCATCTTATTACGGTTCTTACCCCTCGTTACGCGCTTCTTCCAAAACAGCCGCAATCTTGGTATTGATCAAGTCTAGGGCTACCTTGTTGGTGACACCCTCAGGAATGATAATATCCGCATAGCGTTTGGTTGGCTCGATAAACTGATGGTACATGGGTTTAACCACCGTTAAGTACTGATCAATAACTGAATCCAAGGAACGGCCACGTTCTTCCAAGTCCCGCTTAATCCGACGGATAATCCGCACATCGTCATCTGTATCCACAAAGAGCTTGATATCCATGAGCTTACGCAAACGCTTATCTTCCAAAACCAAGATTCCTTCCACAATAAAGACATCTTGAGGCTCCTGACGATAGGTCTTTTCAGAACGCGTATGAGCCGCATAGTCATAAGTTGGAATATCCACCGGACGGCCATTGCGCAACTCATTCAGATGCTGAATCATGAGATCCGTATCAAAGGCCAAAGGATGGTCGTAGTTGGTCTTGATCCGCTCCTCAAAGGTCAAATGTGACTGATCCTTATAATAAGAATCGTGCTCGATCATGGCAATCTTCTCATTAGGAAAATTATCCAGAATCGCGCGTGACACCGAGGTCTTGCCCCCACCAGAACCACCAGTTACGCCAATAATAATCGGTTTCTTTTGCATGATATACTCCATCTTCTTTTTACTTTCTCTATTTTATCACGAAATCTGCTATAATTGAAGAAGAAAAGGAGGCACCATGCTGAAATTAGGAGTCGTGGGCACCAGCCCCATCGCCCAAGAATTTATAGACGCTGCCATCTCAGACGGCCACTACCACCTATCCGCTGTCTATTCCCGCAAAATAGAGACTGCTCAAGATTTTCTTTCTAAGGTCTCCCCTTCGGGAAAAGCCCGACCTTATGACCAGTGGCAAGACTTCTTAGATAGCCCGCTAAACGTGGTCTATATCGCTAGCCCCAACGCCGTCCACTTTGAACAGGCTCGTGCGGCCCTAGCCTCAGGTCACCACGTCATCGTCGAGAAGCCTGCGACTTCTCGACCAGAAGAATGGCAAATGCTTCTTGAAACAGCGCGTGCTAACCAAGTCATGATCTTTGAGGCAGCCCGCAATATCCATGAAGAAGCCTTCGAGCTGATCAAACGGTTTCTAGCCGATCATGTGGTACGAGGCGCCTTTTTCAGCTATGCCAAGTATTCTTCCAAAATGAAGGATCTGTTAGAAGGCCGAAACCCCAATGCCTTTTCCAACCGTATGTCCGGTGGCGCCCTCATGGATCTTGGTGTCTACTGCTTAAACGCAGCCATCTATCTCTTTGGAAAGCCAGAAGGATGTCGCTACCAAGCGGTTCGACTTCCCAACACGGTTGATGTAAATGGAATGGGCTCTCTAGTTTACAAGGATTTCATCGTAAACATGCAAGCTGGCAAAAACATTCAGTCAGACTTAACCGCTGAAATCTATTGCCAAGATGGCACCCTGCTACTCTCGGGGATAGAAGAAGTTGGCTCCGCGGTTTTTAAATCATTGGATGGCAAGACTATCCGTATGGATTTTTCCCCATCAGAAAAAAGAATGAGCCCAGAAGTGGCTGATTTCGCACGTATTATTTTAGAAAAAGACCAGGCAGCCTTTGAAGCGTGGGCCCAGCAGACTAGTACCGTTCAGGACAGTCTCTTAGCTATGCGAGAAGATGCTGGTATTGAATTTGAGGTAGACCATGATTATCGATAACTTTCCTCCTGCTTGGCAGGAACTTTGGCAAGAACTCGCTTTTGAAGCAACCACTGAAATCCAAGAGGAACTCTTTGAGGAGGTTGCTGCTGGTGAAAATATTTTGGGCATCAGTCCAACCGGGAGTGGGAAAACCCTGGCTTATCTCTGGCCTTCCCTTTTAAAAGTCCAAAAGGGAAAAGCCCAACAGCTCTTAATTTTGGCGCCTAACTCCGAATTAGCTGGACAAATTTTTGATGTGACAAAAATCTGGGCTGAGCCTCTGGGGCTCAAGACCCAAGTCTTTCTTTCTGGCTCTTCACAAAAACGCCAAATTGAGCGTCTTAAAAAGGGACCAGAGATTTTGATTGGAACGCCCGGTCGGATTTTTGAACTGGTTAAACTGAAAAAAATCAAGATGATGAACGTCAACACCATCATCATGGATGAATTTGACCAACTTCTGGGCGATTCACAAGTGCACTTTGTTGAAAAAATTGCCAACTATGTGCCGCGCGATCACCAGATGATTTACATGAGTGCAACCGCAGCCGTGGATACGAATCGTTTGGCTCCAGAGACCCTTCTCATTGATGTGGAAGGCGATGCACCAAAGATTCAACATTTTTATATGCAGGTCGACAAGCGTGATAAAATCGATATGCTACGTAAGTTGGCACAAGTCGACGACTTCCGCGCCCTCGTCTTCTTTAACAGCTTGTCAGATTTAGGAGCCGCGGAAGAGAAACTTCAATTCCGCCAAACCGATGCTGTCTCTCTAGCTAGTGATGTGAATGTTAAATTCCGCAAGGTCATCTTAGACCGCTTCAAGGAACACCAATTGACCTTATTATTGGCAACAGATCTGGTTGCGCGCGGTATCGATATCGAGAACCTAGAATGCGTGGTCAACTTCGATGTAGCTCGGGATCTAGAAACCTACACCCACCGGGTCGGACGGACCGGCCGCATGGGCAAGGAAGGCTATGTCGTTACCTTGATCACACACCCTGAGGAACTAAAAAGCCTCAAAAAATATGCTAGCGTCCGACAATTGGTCCTCAAAGACCGAGAACTCTATGTAACGGATTAAAATAGAAGCTCTCGCTTGCAGCCCCTGAAATACATAAAAGCAGAAAACCACTAAAATGGCTTTCTGCTTTTTCGTTTCTCGCTGTTTTTTAAATGGCTGAACACTTACGAACTTCTCAACTTTTAGTAGACTAGTCCCAAACTTTCTCAACCTTTACATCTCCCCAACCATTAGGAGTAAATTTACTTTTATAAACCTTACACCAGTCACGCAAGAAAAAATCATTTAGGATTTCTTTGTTGTACTGATCTAGAACTTCATCTGTGATGTGATATTGAGACAACAATCTTTTTATTTCCATTTCATTTTCAATAAATTGAATTTCTCCATACCTAAATTTTACAGATTTTTTTAAACTCTTTTCAGAATCTCAGCTACACTTTGAAGATGGTCATTCGCGAATAGAAGTACTCCTTCAACTTGTGTTGCAATGGTTCCTATCAAACGGATATGATCATGAGCATTTTCATTCCCTCTCACAGTTGATTGTTCATCTGTTGTAACCACTCCTATTCCATCTAATTGACTGACAGAATTTTGAATATTGCTAGCGTAACTTCGTGCAGTGCTACTATTACTCTTTATTTCTACCATTTACATCGACCACCTCTCATCAATTAACCTCATTAAATCACAAGCTCTAAGTCCCTTTTCTTAAGTCTTTGTTACGAATGGGATTCAGGGTAAGCAAGGCTATATTTCGTTTACCTTTATTCTTTCTTCTGTCAATACCATTCTTACCCACATAAAAACTGAGTCTGGAAAATTCCACACTCAGTTTTATTTTTAAAACCGTTTATCCACTACTCTCGACTGTAATAGACGGTATGTGCTTGTGGTCCTTGGTCTTTTAAGAGTTCACCGACAGGTACAATCTTATAGCCTTCGCCTTCTAAATAGTCAATGACTTGTTCTAAGGAGTCAATCGTTGTTTGATGGATATCATGCATAAGGATAATTCCACCAGGTGTGACTTGATTTTTCACTTCTTGTAGAATCGCATCTGGGTTATGGCTCTTCCAGTCCAAGGTATCCACAGACCACATGATAATTGAAAGTGGTTCGCTTTGTTGAATGGCTTGCGTATAGTTTCCATATGGTGGACGGAATAAGGTGACGTCCTTCCCTGTTAATTTCTTCAAGGTTTCTGTGGTCGAGTCAATCTCTTGGAGGGCGCTAGAGGTGTCTAGCGTTTGCAAATTCGGATGGCTCCAAGTATGGTTAGCAACTTCGTGCCCCTCTTTGGAGACACGTTTGACCAAGTCGGGATTCTCTGCCGCATGGGAACCCATCATGAAGAAGGTTGCTTTTATTTTATGTTTCTTCAGAATCTCCAAGGCCTTTGGAGTGGTTTCGGGACTCGGTCCGTCATCAAATGTCAGGGCAACTACCTTGTCCGTCTTCTTCTCTTCCTTCTTCTTCATATTCTCAAGGTCTTTGCCCTTTAAATATGAGGTATCGATTTGATCCGAGAGACTGGTTAGGGACACGTCCACTGTGGCTATATCCTCCACGCTCTGTGGAAGATGGATAATAAAGTGGCTATCGATGTAGTTGAAAGTCCAATCGGCCATATCGCTATCCGTCATTTCCTGCATCACTTCGTCGATAGCATCTTGGTCCAACTGCTTGAACTCGAGCGCCTGACGGATCTGATCGATAAAGACGGTTTTGGCGGCACCTGGATCCGTAAAGAGAGAGGTCAAGCGGAGCCGCTGTCCGTCCTCAGTCGTGTAATAATGGTCGAGATTGGTTACAATGGCCTTATCCAAACCGCTGGCATTAACCTTGTATTCTTGCTTTTCAATCACAACCCATTTTGTGTTAGCGAGTGGACTTTCAGCCTTTGATTGCACATAGAAAATATAGGATTTAGGATCCGTACCTTTATCTCCTATCTCAACTTTATGGGCATCCTTTTCGACGATTTGTACCACAGATGGATCAGGACGATTCCCGGATTTGGGATAGAAGGCTGTAAATTGAACAGAACCCTCCACTCCTGTTTTTTCGATTTTGTCTTGTCCATATTCCTCTTTCATTTCCGCCACCTTTGATTCGATGGCACGGTTTTGTAGATAGGAATGTCTGTTCTGATAAATAAAGACACCTAGCAAAATGATACAGCCAACTAAATAGATATTAAGAACCCATAAGAGTAAGGTACGAATATTTAACTGTTTCATAGTCAGCCTCATAAGCTCCTTGCGCGAATCACTTCTACTTTATAGCCATCTGGGTCTTTAATAAAGTAATAATTCGGAGGGTTTCCTGGTAGGCCTTTCATATCGGTTACTTCATAACCTGCTTCTGTATGAAGGCGGTGGCTTTCCTCAAGATTTTCAACAGACAAGGCTACATGAGCAAAACCATCTCCAATAACATAAGGCCCATGATCATAGTTATAGGTCAACTCTAACTCATAAGGATCATCCTCAAATCCCAAATAGACAATGGTAAATTGGTATTCCGGAAAATCTTTGCGTCTGCGTTCAACCATGCCCAAGGCCTCTTGATAAAACTGAATGGATTTTTCCAAATTTTCTACCCGGATACAGGTATGTAACATTTTACTCGTCATCACAAACTCCTTCATAAGAATCATTACTATTAGTATACCATAAAGTACAGCCTAAAAAATGGCCTTTCAAAAACTTCCTATAATAGATTAGGAGCGTCTGCTCTTCTCACCTCTTCTCATCTCAACCAAACAAAAAAATCTAAGACAAATGTCCTAGATTTTTTACTCAATTATTTAGCCAATTTTGCTTTTGCTGCTTCAGCAAGAGCAGTAAATGCAGCTGCATCGTTTACTGCCAAGTCAGCAAGCATTTTACGGTTCACTTCAATTTCAGCCAATTTCAAACCGTGCATCAATTGTGAGTATGACAAACCATTCATACGAGCTGCCGCATTGAT
>Cebus_capucinus_imitator_PRJNA485217_SSR118__coassemble_121_pt1 | contig 44714 bp, 40 predicted proteins | sample Cebus_capucinus_imitator_PRJNA485217_SSR118__metabat2_low_PE_001 | metagenome-assembled genome bin Cebus_capucinus_imitator_PRJNA485217_SSR118
AAGCTAATATTCCTGCCAAAGACTTGGTAACGGAGAAAGCCTTCACACCAGCAGTTCCAACTGAGAAGACAGAAGTGGCAGATAAAAACGCTTTGACAGACGCTGAAAAAGACGCAGTGAAAGCCAAAGTAGAAGCATCTAATCCAGGTTCAACCGTAACAGTTGATGATAAAGGTGAAGCCACAGTTGTGAGTCCAGCAGGTAAGACAGCGACTATTCCAGCAGCTGACTTGGTAACAGAAAAAGAAAAAGAAGAAACCCTTAGTCCGAAAGTGAATCGTCCAGCTTCTAAAGTTCCAGTTTCCGACGAGAACAAGTTGACTCCAGCAGAACAAAAAGAAGTTGAAGACAAGGTCAAAGCAGTCAACCCTGATAAGACTGTCACTGTGGATGAAAAAGGAAATGCGACTGTTACAGATCCTGAAACAGGACTTTCAGTAACCATTCCAAGCAAGGACCTTGTGACTCCAGTTTCACAAGACAGCAAACCATTGTCACCAAAAGTGAATAACCCAGGTGAGAAGACACCGGTAGCTGACCAATCCAACTTGACTCCAGCTGAACAAGCAGAAGTACAAGCTAAGGTTGAGAAAGTGAACCCAGGTAAGACAGTTGTTGTCGATGCACAAGGAAATGCGACAGTTACAGATCCAACAACTGGTGTTGCGGTAACCATCCCAGGTAAGGACTTAACAACACCAATCTCTACTCAACCAAGTGTAGATGGTGTTAACCTCCCAGAACGTGTGGCTGTTGAGAACCCAAGCAAGTTAACAGCTCAAGAAATGACGGAAGTAACCAACCGTCTTCAAGATGCCAACCCAGATAAGACAGTTGAAGTCAACCGTGATGGTAGCGCAACGGTTACAGATAAGAAGACTGGCGCAGTTATCAAAGTACCAGCTGAAGCCTTAGTTGTAGCGAAAGACAATGCTTCTAAACCAGGTGAAGCAAGTGAGCAACCAGGACAAGATGTGGTTGTCCCAGCAGTCACTTACGTAAAAGATCCAGCTAATTTAACAGCTGAAGAAGTTGCGGAAGTGAAAGGCAAAGCAGAAGCAGCTAACCCAGGTAAGACAGTCTCTGTGGATGAAAAAGGAAATGTAACGATTACAGATCCTACATCTGGAACCAAAGTGACCCTTCCTACAAGTCTTGTTGTCGCAGCCAAAGACAATGGTGATGGCCAAGTGACTGAACAACCAGGTCAAGAAGTCACCATCCCAGTTCGTACCGGTGTGGCTGATAAGTCTAACTTGACTGACGCAGAAAAAGCAGAAATCAAGTCTAAATTCGAAGCAGCTAACCCAGGTAAGACAGCGGAAGTAGCTAATGATGGAACAGTCACATTGACTGACACAGCGTCAGGAACTAAAGTGACTGTACCGGCTGAGAAAGTTGTCAAAGACAAAGAAGCGGCATTTACTCCAGTTGTTCCAACAGACAAGGTCAAACTTTCTAACAAAGACCAACAATCCTTGACTGATGTAGAAAAAGCACAAGTCAAGAAGAATGTGGAAGACGCTAATCCAGGTAAAGTGGTAACGGTCGATGACGAAGGAAACGCGACTGTGACTGATCCAACAAGTGGTCAATCTGTTGTGATTCCAGCTGAGAAATTAGTTGAAGCACATCGCAATGGAGATGGTGCAACAGAAGATCAACTCCCAGTTCTTAAGATTGCGGATGTCGTAGATGTTGAGATTCCAGGTATGGCTATCGTTGAAGATCCAAACCACTTAACAGATGGTGAAAAAACTATGATTGCGGAACAAATTCGTCAAGCTAATAAGGACAACTTCCCAGAGGGTACAACCGTCACTGTTAGCGACAACGGTACTGTAACCGTCACTTACCCAGATGGATCTGTGGATGTCATTAAGTCATCTATGGTCATCTATGGTGGTCAACCAACAGATGGTGGTAAGAACACCAACCGCCCAGCTAAAGACAAGGGTCAAGCAGGCGATCAAACCCAAGCAGGTAAAGATGCTTCAGCTGCTCAAGAAAATGGAGCGAAAGCTGGAACGCTTCCTCGTACAGGTGAAAACAACTCAGGTCTTGCACTTGTAGGTGGTTTGATGGTAGCAGCGGCACTTGGCTTAGCAGGCATCCGTCGTAAAAAAGAAGAGGAATAATCTTCAAACAACATGGAGCGGAGAGTAAAGTCCTATTGACTCACCTAAAATAGGAAACTCCATTTACGAAAAAGCACTTGCTCGTTTACCGAGTAAGTGCTTTTTCTGATTGAAACCCATAGATGATGGGCATTCCTCAAGCATTTTGGTACAATAGGTGAGTATGTAGAAAGGATGATAGATTGAAATCAGTTAAGTATATTTACCATTTGATGCTCTCTACTATGAGAGAGTTGTTTCCTATAGCTCTTCTGTATGCTTGGATTCAAGTGATCGCTCATTTATTCCTGAGTCAAAATGCTTTCTTTGCTCTCACGATGGGATGGAGGTTAGGAACAGATTTTGGTTGGTTTCGAGATCAGCTTCACCTTTTTAGTAATCTTCTCTTGTTAACCTTGTATAGTTTGTTTGTAACTGGGATGGTTCAAAAACTTTGGAAGCGATCTAAAGATTTGTTGGAAGTCACAGGACTTTCTTTTGTAGCAACATGGACGCTGATTGGAAGTAGCAGTATGGCTTTAGATAGGCCACTCGTGGCTCAACCTGCCTGGTTGTTATATGCACTTTTTGTCTTCTTCTTAGTAGCTATCATCAAGGGGAGTGATCGTTATTTAAGAAGATGGCCCATCTTACCTTGGATAATAGGAATTGGCTTGGTAAGTCTGGCCTATCAACTAGCCAATGGCTTGTCGGACTATTCTATTTCGGGACTTTTTCTACGGATGGAGACACTCTTTTCGACCATCATTGGGGATGGTCCTGTTCATTATTTCTCCGTTTTGACTTGGTCTCTGTTGGGGCCACTCCTCTTGTTTTTAGGACTCCCGATTCCCAAGATCCTTACTTATCCATCAACGGATTTTGAATCCTTGTCTTTAAATATTGAAGCGATATTATCGAAAAAGGATATACCCTATCCCTTTACACTCTATACGATACAAGCACCTTTTGCATTGGTTGGGGGAGTAGGAGTGATGATGGGACTCTATCTGGCCATTTATAGCTATCATAAATTTAAAGGGAAAAATATTTCAAAGGCTTTTAAGTGGTCATTCTTGCCCCTCTTATTGAATCAGCCTCTGCCTTTTCTCTTAACCGTTCCTGTATTCTTCCAGCCTCTGGTTCTCGTTCCGATGATACTGTCTACTCTGGTTCTTGAATGCCTCACCATCCTTTTGATTCATTTTCAATGGTTAAGACCTACCGTCTATCAAGTTCCAGATGGGACTCCATCCGTTTTATTTGGCTATTTGGCGTCTAATGGAGATATTCGCTACCTCATTTATATGATTGCCATGTTGCTACTATCAGTTGCCATCTATTGGCCCTTTGTGGCGCGAATGAAGGGAGTTGGAAAATGATCAAGAAACAAACAATTATACAGGGAATGTTACTAGCTGGGCTTTTAGCCATGATGGCCTTTTTAGGACTTCGCTATACCAATCAGTATGTCGAAACCAACTCACCCCTATATACCTCTCGCATGAATCCGACCATCTTTGTTCCAGGATCGTCTGCGACACAAGAACGCTTCAATCCCACCTTTCGCCTCTTAGATGCGCAAGGATGGACACATAGCATTCTAAAAGTGACGGTCAAAAAAGACGGTAGCCTCTCAACCACAGGGGCCATTTCAAGTGGAGACCAAAGACCTAACATTGTGATAGCTTTTGAAGATAACACAGATAGTTACGAGAATATATTAAGACAAGCAGCTTGGCTTAACCAAGCACTGACTAGCCTCCAAAAGAAATACCATTTTCGCCATTTTAATGCAGTTGGCCACTCAAATGGCGGTCTTGACTGGGCCTTTTATCTGGAAAACTACTATGCAAGCAGCAACTTTTCAATAGGTACACTGATGACGATTGGAACTCCCTACAATTTAGAAGTCACCAATCTTAACAACCATACCCAAATGCTTCAAGACCTCATTGACAATCGATCAACCATACCTAGTGACCTCGTCGTTTATTCGCTAGCAGGATCCAACTCCTATGATGGTGATTACCTAGTTCCCATCACGAGTGTTGAAGCAGGGAAATACATCTACCAAAATCAAGTGGCTCACTTCACACATGTCACCGTCACAGGAAGTGACTCGGAACATTCGGACCTCCCGGAAAACAGCCAAGTCATTCAATATATCTTACAAAACGTCCTCCAACAAGGACAAGGAAGAAGGAGATAAATATGTGGTACCTCCTTCCAATTTTCCTTTTCCTTTTCCTTTTCCTTTTATTTCTTTACCCTAAGCCTGCCAAGAGTCACAGGCCCAGGATTTTCATTCCAGGATCTTCTGCAGGCCAGGAACGCTTTAACTACACTATTTGGCGCCTAGGGGGCCGTGATCCTATCAAACTGACCGTCCACCCTGATGGATACTTTGACCTGAAAGGTTCGTCTCCTAACTTTATCGTTATTGGGTTCAAAGACAACCGAGACCGCTTGGAGAGCATAGAAGCAGCTGCTCTTCAATTGACAACTCTCCTTCCCGAACTGCAGCGCCGCTTCCACTTTGACAGCTATGATGCGGTGGGCCATTCCAATGGCGGGCTCATCTGGCTCCGCTTAGTGCACCAGCTTGTAAACACCCCCATGAAATCCCTCACGACCCTAGCCAGTCCCTATCAATTGGACGGTTTGCCTCAAGTGGGAGTGGTTGATCAGATCTCGATGAGGTCCTATCATATTGCTGGAGCCCATGATCTCTTAGTGCCGGTCAGAGAAGTGGAAAGTGGACGACGTTTCTTTATGGATGAATCCTACCATTTTAAACTCTTGAAAGGTCCAATGACCGGTCACTCCAGTCTTCCACAACATCCTTTGGTGATCAAGCATTTAAAGGAGTTAGCTGCGGATAACTGACCTGAAAGCAATAAAAAAATGATCGCGATTGCGGTCATTTTTTATTTTGTCGAGCTGTCCAAGTCATTTCCTTGTTCAGCGATATAAGTAAGTTTAGCCTGTCGGCTTTTCTTTTTAAAGAGGGCTTCAGCGGACATAGCTTCTTGTTTGCTAGAGAAGGTCTCGTAGTAGAAGAGCTCCACTGGTAGACGTGCCCTCGTGTATTTGGCACCCTTGCCCGCATTGTGAGTGGCAAGCCGTTTTTCTAGGTTGTTAGTATAGCCAGTATATAGACTCTTATCAGAACAAGTCAAGACATACATAAAATGGGTTTCTTGTTTCTTCTCGATATCCTTGGCGGCGGTACCTTGGTTTTCCTTTTTCTGTCCCGATTTGACTACCGCTTGATTCTGTGTTTTCCTTGACCTTACCGCCCTTCCTAACTGTTTTTGTTTTGTAATTTTTGATTCTTTTGTTTGCTTGCTAGTCACAAGGCCTTTCTCTTTCCTCTTATGGCTCATCCGTCTTCGGCTCCCCAAAATAGATTTCATGGATTTCGGGCGTATAGGAGCCATCTGCTTCATGGATAAAGAGTGGAGGCAGAATTTTGAGGCCGTCGGTGGAACCATCTTTGATCCCTTCAATCAATAGCATATTGGCTTCTTTTCCCTCTTTGGGATAGACGAACTGAATCCGTTTGGGCGCGATCTTATAGCCTTTCATGGTATCAATGATATCTAAGAAACGATCTGGGCGATGGACCATGGCAATACGGCCGTTGGACTTGAGTATCTGTTGGGCCACGCGAAAAATCTCTTCTAAATTGGTCGTGATTTCATGGCGTGCTAAAAGGTAGTGCTCGGATTTATTCTTATTGGAAGTCTCCGAGTTCTTAAAATAAGGAGGATTGCAGAGAATGAGATCGACCTTGCTTCCTTTAATGAGTGATGGGAGATGCTTGAGGTCATCGTGAAGAACGTGAACCTGATCCCCTAAATCATTGAGTTGAACAGAGCGAAGGGCCATATCAGCCAAGCGTTCTTGGATTTCAACCTCTAATATTTTAGCTTTGGTACGAGTAGACGCAAAAAGTCCCACCGCACCGTTTCCAGCGCAAAGATCTACAATCAGTCCCTTGGAGGGAAGTTTTGGGAAGCGAGAGAGGAGGACACTATCGACGGAATAGCTAAAAACCTCTCGATTTTGGATAATTTGAACGTCGGTTGAAAAGAGCTGGTCCACACGTTCGCCGTCTTTTAAAACTGCTTTTGTCATAGAAATATTATAGCATGGCTCCTTTAAAATGCCTAATGATTTAAGGGATCATTGTCAACTGTAGTGGGACGAGGAGTTTAGTGAATTCGGTAGAGATGATAGCTATAGGTTATAGCTTGTATGTTCTAGCTTTTTCCTGATAGGTTGCTTGCAGTTGGCTTACGAATTCATCCACTATTGAACTCTTCTGGTTGGGATGACGGAGTAGGACACATTCGAAGGTTTCCTTGGTCTCGAAGGGAATCCAAGCAAATTCTTTGCTAAAGTCGTTGAGGTAGCCGGGACTGAGGCAAACCGCATGGCCGGCTGATACCTGGATCATGGTAAAATCGTGACTTGGACTGTTCATGGTCCGAATGGAAGGAGTAGCTTTGAGAGTGGCTTCTTGCACGCGTCGGAGTTGGAGACTAGAGCCTCCGTTGACTAAAAGACGACGTCCCTCCAAATCACTCGCTTTGATGCTTTTTTTCTTGGCTAGAACATCTTGTTTACAAGTCAAGAAGTAGACCTTGCTTTTATAGAGAGGGAGGGTGTCTACATGTGTCAGATGTTTGGCCTCGTCAAGAGTGGTCAGATGGAGGTCCACTTCCTTATTTAAAAAGGCATCGTGTCCATAACCACGGTAGATTACGGGAGTAATCAAGACATGTGGGTGAGTCTGGGCGAAACTTTGCATGACTTCTGGTAGAAAGTAGAGCATGCTTCGTTGTGGGATTCCAATGCGGATATTTTGGGTGAAGTTTTGCGAGAAATTTTGTCCCTCCTCGATACTTTCCTGTAAGAGATGGCGGATCTGTTTGATTTGTTGGTAGAATTGTTGGCCGGCAGGGGTTAAACTGACGGAACGGCCACGGCGCTCAAAAAGATTGAAGCCGATTTCCTCTTCGATGGCCTTGATTTGATAGGACAGAGCAGGCTGTGATATAAAAAGGTTCTCGGCAGCCTTATTAAAGTTAAGCGTTTCTGCAGCTTCAATAATATAGTCAAAATGACGTGTGTTCATAATAAAATTTCCTTATTCCGAACTATCGTTTGGTTCATATGACGGGTTACGAGCAAGCTGGTAGTGAATGGTTAGACCAAATTCTTTCTGAAGATATGCGTTACTTTTCTTCTAAGGAAGAATCCGTAGACATTGAGGTCTCAGGAAAGCAGGCTCGTTTGCTAGGTCGCAATCGAGTGGATGCCAGGATTTATGGAATGCGTCACACCTGGCCCTTAAAGATTGCATTTGATTTGGAAAAACAAGATGGCAAATGGGTCTTCCACCATGCGGTAGCCACTACTTATTAAGAAGGAGACAGAGGATGAATATTTTAATTGTAGGCGCCACTGGTTCACTTGGGCGAGTCGTTACTAAAGAACTTTTAGAAGAGACCAATAACCAATTAAGCTTATTTGCGAGAACTGCCAATCGTCTTTCAGTTGAAGAGCGAACTCGCACTCTTGTAGGTTCTGTTTATGATGAGGAAGAGCTGAAAAAAGCCTTGGAAGGGCAGGATATGGTGTTTGTTGCCTTGTCAGGTGATTTACCAAGCATGGCTCAAAAAATTGTAGAAGGTATGAAAGAAACCGGGGTTAGACGCATTATTTTTGTTTCCTCTTATGGCATTTATGGCGAAATTGCTGGTAAAGAAGGCTACCTTCCTTCCGTTTTGGAATCCTATCGTCAGGCAGCAGATATCATTGAGGAGTCAGGTTTAGACTATACCATTCTCCGACCGGCTTGGTTTGACAATGGATCGGACCGCGAGTATGTCTTGACTCCAAGAGGAAAAATGGTTGAGGGACATGATATTTCCAGAATTGCAATTGCTGATTTTGTTTTGAATATAAGTAAAACTCCAGAGAAGTATATGAAAGAAAATCTGGCGATAACACGATAGGAGAAATTGTTATGGGAGACAAGGTCAATTCATCAATGGGTCAGACTTTCTCATGGATGGTGGAGTGACAGTCAACTATTGGTATGGAAATGTGGAAGAAGTCAGATAAAAAAACTTCGCTCAGCGAAGTTTTTTAGGTTAATTTGTTTTGGGCCTGTTGTTCCTTGATCCATTTGGACGTCCAGATAAAGACGGGTACAAAGATAGCCATGAGGATAAAGTAGAAGGGCCAAGTGGTTGCGCTCAAGGTTCCGATTTCAAGCAAATGTTGGAGGACGAGTGCTGAACCGAAGAAACCGAGCACGGACCAGACAATCAAGAGGATGCGCCAGATATTGAGTGGCAAGCAAGCTCTGATAACGGACATGAATCCGATTGAACCAAGAAGGTAGTAGGACAGGGTTGAAATGTCTGTCATGGACCAACCGTGGGTTCCACCCCAAATGCGAACAAAGAGAACGCTGAAGACGACCATAAGGGCGCTTGGGAGGGCTTGAATCATTGACTTCTTGAGGAAGTGTGGATCGACTGGATTGATGTTTTTCTCAAAGGTCAAGACAAATGGTGGAAGACCTTCAACGAATTGGTCAACCATGGTAATTTGAATTGGAATGAATGGGAAAATCAAAATCCAATCTGCCCGGAAAAGCAGGGCGGAAGCAATACAGAGGATTGCTAAAATAAATGAGTAGATCGTTTTAATCAGGAAAATCGGAGCAATCCGAGCGATGTTGTTCACAACCCGGCGGCCTTCAAAGAGAATTTCAGGAACGTCGTTGAAGTCTGAATTTAAGAGAACCAGGTTAGCGATTTGACGGGTTGCTGGATCACCTTCAGCCATGACGATTGAAACGTCTGCTTCACGAAGGGCCAAGATATCGTTAACCCCGTCCCCGGTCATAGCGGTTGTGTGACCAGCTTTCTTAAGCGTCGTAATAATCAGTTTCTTTTGGTGGGGAGACACGCGACCAAAGATGGCGGTCTCTTCTGCGGTTGCAACCAATTCTTCATCGGTCAAGGTTGAACAGTCTACATAGTTTTGATAGTTGGCAAAACCAGCTTTAGCCGCCACATTGGAGACAGTGACAGGGTTGTCACCGGAAATAATTTTGAGTCCAACGTTTTGTGAGCGCAAGTATTCCAAGGTTTCCGGCGCCCCTTCACGGACAGGGTCTGTGATTTCTAAAACGGCTAAGCTTGCGAGGTCGCTAGGAAGGGTGACATTTTCCCTATCAATCGCTTGACTAGAAAGAGCCAGTGCCAAGACGCGAGAGCCGCGTTCTTGTGCTTCTAAGGCAACTGGGGCATCTTCTAGCATAAGGAAGTCTGTGGCTCCGAGGAAGACTGTTCCCAGGCCAGTCAACTCCATGGCTCCCCACTTACGGTCAGACGAGAAGGGGATGATGGTGCCGACTTGGTAGTTGTGGCTGGTCTCGCCGTAGGCCTTACGAATGGCTTGGGCGGTCGGATTCTTGTCGTCTGAGTAGCTCATGTAAGCGGCCAAAATGGCTTCGATATCTGCTTGGCTATAGTCCGCGTGGAGAGGGAAGAGTTCTTCCACCTCCATCTTACCAGCGGTGATAGTTCCAGTTTTATCCAAGCAGAGCATGTCGACGCGAGCCAAGGTTTCAACTGAATACATTTCTTGAACCAAGACCTTGCGCATTCCCAGTTTGATGACCGCGGTCAAGAGAGCCGTGATGGTCAAGAGGGCGATTCCCTTAGGAAGCATACCGAGAAGGGCTGTCGATGAGTTGACGACTGAATCGCGGACCGGTAGGTGCTTGATGAGGAAGGCTTCACAGAAAAGGGCAATACCGAATGGAATAATGATTTTCCCAGTGAAACCTGCGATGCGGTCCAGCGTGGTCAAAATTTTAGACTGGATTGGCTTAACGGTCTTGGCTTCCTGCATGAGTTTGGCCGCATAGTTGTCTGCTCCCACGCGCGTGATGCGAGCGATCACTTGACCAGATGCCAGGAAGGAACCGGACAAGAGTTCAGCAGCTTCTTCTTTAAGGACCAGGTCAGACTCACCTGTCAGCATGGCCTCGTTGGCTTCAGCCACACCAGAGAGCACCTCCGCGTCAGACGGAATTTGGTCCCCTGCAGACAGCTGGATGATGTCATCCAAGACCAGTGCTTCTGGATCGACGTCAGTCAAGACTCCATCGCGGTAGACTTTTACCTGTTCCTTGGCCATGAGATTGAGTTTATCGACCATGCGCTTAGCGCGAAGTTCCGTAATAATCCCGGTGATGGCATTGAAGGAGATGACCGCGAAGAAGACCATATTGGTCCAAGCTTGAACCATAGCCAGAGCGATCGCGATGATAAAGTTAAGGAAGTTGAAGAGGGTGAAGACATTGCGTTTAACAATTTGCCATGTCGTCGTAGATGCGTTGGTAGTGAAATCGTTCACCTGTCCACGAGCCACACGGTCCTTCACCTCTTGGGTAGATAACCCAGTATATGTTTTATTATCTTTCATGCTTCCTATCCTACCATACTTCATAGTAGAAAGCTAGAAGAAAAAGGGGGGGAAGTGACTGAAAATGAGGGGAGATGGAGCTGGTAGGACGGTGCTTGCGAGGTAGTCCCTGAAGATAGCAGTGTAGCGTACTCAAATAAAGTAGGATGAACCTTACGAGAGGGTGCTAAAATAAAGATGGAAATTCCGTGGGCGGTTTGAATCTGATGGAGGAGAGTGAGCGTGGGAACCCTGATTGTGTCGGTCTTTGACTTTACAAAAGAGGCCGCCCTCGGTATAATGATAGAGAAAAAGGAGAGATTATGTTTTACACCTATTTACGTGGGCTGGTGACAGCTATTTTATGGGCCATCAATGGGAATGCTCATTATCACAATCTAGACAATATTCCTGACAAGGACGAGAACTATATCTATGTGGCGCCGCACCGGACCTTCTGGGATCCGGTATACATGGCCTATGCGGCGCGTCCAAAACAATTTATTTTTATGGCCAAAAAGGAATTGTTTAAGAACCGCGTCTTTGGTTGGTGGATTCGCATGTGTGGTGCTTTTCCCATTGACCGGGAAAAACCTGGTCCAGAAACTATTAAGTATCCAGTCAATCAATTAAAAAAAGGAAGCCGTTCCTTGGTTATGTTCCCAAGTGGGAGCCGTCATTCGACCGATGTCAAGGGTGGTGTAGCCGTCATTTCTAAGATGGCAAAAGTTCGTATTATGCCAGCTGTCTACAAGGGACCTATGAAGCTATCAGGTCTTCTTAAACGCGAGCGCGTAGACATGAACTTTGGTCATCCAATTGATGTGTCAGATATCAAAAGGATGAATGACCAAGGAATTGAGGAAGTTGCTCGTCGCATTCAAGCAGAGTTTGATCGCTTAGATGCTGAGTTAGCTCCAATTCCGAACAAGAAACCAAATATTTTCCTGTCAATCGCAGGCTACATCGCTCTTCTTCCAGTTTTGATTTTGGTTATTCTAACATTGGCATTTAGCTATTTGGCAAGTTTTGTCTGGGATCCAGATAAACATAGAAAATCATAAATAGATATGAGAAAGACAACCAAGAGTTTTCGTTACTCGTCGGATATGTAGGAGAGGTTGGGAATTGTCCCGCCTCTTTTTTGTATGAAATTAAGAGGACCAAAAGAGGAAGAATCTTAAGGTCTATCAGCGGGGGTGAGCTGGCTGATAGACCTTTTCTATCTCTTATTTCGTAAAATTTTTGAGAAAATGAAAAATTTTCTTTATTTTTCTTTATTTTCTTAATTTTTTGAAAGGAATTACGAAATAGAAGATAGGAGGTGGCAGAATGGATAAAGTCAAAGAATATTGGAATGAGTATAAATTGTTTATCGTCTGCATTTTATTAGGACTAGGCGTATGTATCTATTTTATAGGGGCCAGTTTCTTGAAAACGAAAGCTCCCCTTTCTCAACCCATGCAGTCGCAGCTAGACATGAGCCGTTCATCGGATGAGGGTGTAAAGTCAACGGTTAGAAATCAAAAGACAAGAGCTGGAGAAAAATCAGAAGAGGAAGAAAAAGGGAGCTCCTCTATTCTCCAAGTGGATGTCAAGGGGGCAGTCTTACATCCTGGTGTTTATGAGCTTCAGACAGGGAGTCGAGTGACAGATGCTATTCGGATGGCAGGAGGCTTACTAGGAAATGCGGATCGCAAGTCCATTAATTTGGCTCAAAAGCTGAAAGATGAAGCAGTGATTTATGTTGCTATTGTGGGGGAAGAAGCTCCCGATGTGACACACATGCAAGGGGATGGATCTTCGAAATTAGAGGATTCTGCTAACGGAAAAGAAGAAAAAAAAGGAAAATTAAACCTCAATAAGGCGAGTGAGAGTGACTTACAAGAGATTTCAGGGATTGGTGCCAAACGTGCCAAAGACATCGTCACTTATAGAGAAGAACATGGTGGTTTTCAATCGGTTGATGAGTTAAAAAATGTATCCGGAATCGGTCAAAAAACCTTGGAGAAATTAAAAGATGCGCTTACAGTGGATTAAAGACATTCTGAAATCTCCTCCCATTCCTTTTCCTTATTTAGCAGTTGTTGCTTTCTTTTTTGCTATGACCTTAGGATCTAGTCAAAGTCATCTGATTTCCTGGTTGGGCATAGTTTTTGTTTGTTTTCATCTATTTAGAAACTATTGGTTAGAGGCAAAGCGATTCCTACTCATGTTTTTGATTGTTTGTGCCTGCTTTTTTATCTCATGCCGGTGGTGGAATGATGTTCAATATCGGCGAACGTCTGATCAGGTGACCCGCCTGCGACCAGAAGTGGATACCATTCGAATGAAAGGAGACCTTTTGTCCTTTCGCTCCGGTCCCTATCAGGTGTTTTATCGGCTAAAATCAGAGGGGGAACAAGGATATTTTAGGAGTCTTTCACGACCGATCGAAATGGAAGTTCGAACGCAAGTGGAGGAAGCGAGCCCGGAGCGAAATTTTAAAGGCTTTAACTATCGATCTTTCTTAAAAAATCAGGGTATCTATCGTGTCGTACGAGTCAAGCAGGTTCGAAGTGTATCACCTGTGTTGGATCTGAATCCCTTTACTTTCCTAAAGTGTTTTAGGAAGAGCTGTTTGCTCTGGATTGATGCTCATTTTCCAACTCCTATGAAGCATTACATGACAGGTCTTCTTTTTGGATGGTTGGATTCTGACTTTGATGAAATGGGGAAGACCTATGGACAACTTGGGATTATGCATCTTTTTGCCCTATCCGGTATGCAGGTTTCTTTCTTTATTCGATTGTTTAGACGTGCTTTCCTCTTATGTGGATTGACCAGAGAGACAACAAGAAAGTGGGAGTGGTGCTTTTCATTTATTTATGCCGTATTAACTGGTTGGTCCATCTCAGTTCTCCGCTCTCTTATTCAAAATCGATTGGGAGTCTATGGTTATTGGAAAGTGGACAATATCGCGCTCACCACGATGATTTTGTATCTGATTCAACCAAACTATTGGTTGACAATTGGTGGTAGTTTGTCCTGTCTCTATGCTTTTCTTATTGCCATGCTACCAGAAGGAGAAAGTGGTTGGAAGGGAAAAGTCTGTCAGTCTATTTGTCTATCTCTAGGAGTTTTACCCCTTTTATTAATTTATTTTGGGGAATATCAAATCTGGGCTGTTTTATTGACGTTCGTCTTCTCTTTTCTATTTGATGTCATGATTCTTCCCTTGCTTACTGTGAGTTTCTTTCTATCTAGTTTCTTTATTTTCCGTGAAGGGAACTGGCTTTTTATAGGATTGGAGAAGCTGGTGGGATGGGTGACATCCATTCTTCCGAAACCTTTCATACTTGGAAAACCAGATACATGGATATTTGTGGGGATGATTATGCTCCTTGCGATATTAGCAGACTACTGGAAAAAGAAAGGAATGAGATTTTTTTTGATGGCAGGTCTTTTTAGTCTCTTCATTCTCACCAAGCATCCTTTAGAAAATGAGGTGACTCTGATCGATATGGGAAAAGGTCAAGCTAGTCTGATTCGAGATGCCAGAGGCCAAACAATTCTTATCAATCTAGGTGAAAGCCGACACTACCAAGTAACAGAGGAGTGGAAAAAGCGAGAGGTCGCTTCAGCTGTGAGTCGGCATCTGATTCCTTATCTCAAATCTAGAGGCATTGATCGGATTGATAGCTGCATTTTGACGACTTCTCTGGATAAGGAGGACGAGACCTTGACAGAGCTGCTAAATGAGATAGAAGTAAAAGAACTATATAGCACGGAAGAAAATATAGAGCAAATCGAAAGTCAGATGGCAAACAGTCGTCCAGTCAAGTTGCCTACCATCAAATGCTTAAGGCTGGCGGATACTTGGGATGTGATGGGGGGAAGGCTTTCGGTGATCGACCTTCATAAGCAATCGGTTAGTCTCTCTGGTTCCTTTCTACATGCCTCCTTCCTGTGGCTAGGGAAGGACTGGAGTCGAGAGAAAATTGAGGAGCTTGCTCAAACGGACTGGTTGGAGGGAGGCGTAGTGGTGCTGGGAGACCACGGGAAAAGACTAGATGAGGAAGTGGAATTATTGCGGGCCTTTTCCCCAGAAAGAGTAGTGGTCTCTGCGTCTCAGGAGGGGCGCAAGACTTATCCGCCTGAGGACGTTTTAGACCGGCTGGAGGAGGCGGGGCTATCGGGTTATCGGATGGATCAGCGTGGGGCGCTTCGTTATCGAGGCTGGAGGTCTTTCCAAGTGGAGAGCGTCAGTAATTTTTGGTATAATGTGGGTACTGAAAATGGAGGTGGATCATGAGCGAATTGAAATGGGCGACGATTGGTACGGGTGTGATTGCCAAGGAATTGGCGCAGGCTCTGGCTAAGGATGGGCGAAAGATTTATTCGGTTGCAAACCGGACCTATGAAAAGGGGGTGGATTTTGCAGCTACGTATGGAATCGACAAGGTCTATGAAGAAATCGATGAGGTTTTCGAGGATCCGGAAGTAGATGTGATTTATATTTCGACACCCCATAATACTCATATCCAATATTTACGTAAGGCACTGGCTGCAGGTAAGCATGTTCTGTGTGAGAAGGCCATTACCTTGAATTCGGAAGAGTTGGAAGAAGCGCTTGACTTAGCACAAAAGCATGGTGTGATTCTGGCGGAAGCTATGACCATTTTTCATATGCCTCTTTATAAGGAATTGTCTACCTTGATTGAGGGTGGGAGTTTGGGCCGTGTGCAGATGTTGCAGATGAATTTTGGCTCCTATAAAGAATATGATATGACCAATCGTTTCTTCAATCGGAATTTGGCTGGTGGTGCGCTTTTAGATATTGGTGTTTATGCTTTATCTTTTGTTCGTTGGTTTATGGATAGTGCTCCGGATAAAATGCAGTCGCAAGTATCTTTTGCTCCGTCTGGCGTTGATGAAAAAGCTGGGATTTTGCTCTCTAACGCCGAAGGACAGATGGCGACTGTCACCTTGTCCCTTCATGCCAAACAAGCCAAGCGTGGAACGATTATCTGTGATCAGGGCTATATTGAAGTATTTGAATATCCTAGAGGCCAGGAAGCGCGTGTGACCTATACAGAGGATGGTCGTAGCGAAACGCTTGAGGCGGGTGAAACTGCGAATGCTCTCCTTTACGAGGTGAAGGATATGGAAGCGGCCATTTTAGGACACGGCACTATGCATATGGATTATACGAGAGATGTGATGAAAATGATGACGGATTTACGTAAGGACTGGGGCCTTACTTATCCTGAAGAGGAAGTAGATTGATAGCATTAGAAGACATAAAACAGATTTCAAAAGAAAAGCTAGGACCGTTGACGGTCTTAGCTGGTGATGATGTGGGGCAATACCAATTGATGAAGGAAGCTTTTCTTCAAGCCATTGGTTATGACCCTGCGGATTTAAATGATGTCTATTATGACATGAAGGAAAGTTCCTATGGAACGGTCGAGTTGGACCTGGTGAGCCTGCCCTTTTTTGCGGATCAAAAGATTGTCATCTTGGATCACTTTCAAGATTTAACGACGGCAAAGAAACGCTATTTAACAGATGACGAGCTCAAATCATTTGAGCGTTATTTGGAGGAGCCTGCCGAGTCCACGAAATTGGTCATTTTCGCGGATGGGAACTTGGACTCCAAACGTCGTATTGTCAAACTCATCAAGCGTGATGGCGTCCTCTTTGAAGCCAAAGAATTAAAAGAACAGGATCTTCGTAAGTATTTTCAAGCGCAAGCTAGAGAGTTGGGCTTACAGTTTTCTGCGGAAAGTTTTGAGATGCTTTTGAATAAATCTTCCTTTGATTTTTCTGAGTTGACAAAGAATCTACAGTTTCTTAAATCCTATAAGGAAGATGGGGTGATTGGAGTCACAGAAATTGAGGAGGCCATCCCCAAAACCTTGCAGGATAATTTGTTTGATCTGACTCAATTTGTTTTGAAAGGACAAGTGAAGGCGGCGCGTGCCTTGGTTCGAGATTTGGTTCTGCAGGGGGAAGATGAAGTCAAGTTGATCGCCATTATGATGAGTCAATTTCGGATCATGACGCAGGTCCAAATTCTGGCTCAGGAAGGGATGACGGAGCAACAGATGGGCACGACACTTGCAGAATATCTGGGGAGAAAAGTAAATCCCTACCAAATTCGTTTTGCTTTGCGCGATAGTCGTCCAATCGGTTTGGAACGCTTAAAATTAGGACTCAAAGTCTTGACGGAGACGGACTATCAAATCAAGACAGGAACCTACGACAAGGATTATTTATTGGATCTTGCGATTCTTAAAATTGCGACGACTCCATAAATTTGCAAGCAGAATGCTTGTCAAATGTGATTGTTTGCGTTATCATAAATAATGAAAAAAATAAGAAAATGAGGACAATATTATGGCAATCGTATTACCAGATTTACCTTACGCATACGACGCATTGGAACCTTACATTGATCAAGAAACCATGCACCTTCACCATGACAAGCATCACCAAGCATATGTAAACAATGCAAATGCTGCGCTTGAAAAACACCCTGAGATTGGTGAAGACTTACATGCGTTATTGTCTGATGTTGAACAAATTCCAGCAGACATTCGTCAAGCTTTGATTAACAACGGTGGTGGACATTTGAACCACGCATTGTTCTGGGAAGTCATGTCACCAGAGAAATCTGAACCATCAGCTGAGCTTGCAGCAGCAATCAATGAAGCATTTGGTTCATTTGAAGATTTCCAAGCAGCATTTTCAGCTGCAGCAGCAACACGTTTTGGTTCTGGATGGGCTTGGCTTGTTGTCAATAAAGAAGGTAAATTGGAAGTTGTTTCTACAGCCAACCAAGACAATCCAATTTCAGATGGTTTGAAACCAATCTTGGGTCTTGATGTTTGGGAACACGCTTACTACGTGAAATATCGCAACCTTCGTCCTGACTACATCAAAGCTTTCTTCTCAGTAATCAACTGGAATAAAGTAAGCGAATTGTACGCTGAAGCAAAATAAGAATTTTCAGAAAAACGAGCTCAAATTGGGTTCGTTTTTCCTTATTTAAAAATATAGAAAAACTATAAAATTCCTCTTGAAACTTGTTCTTTTTAGTACTATAATGAATAGGTTATGAAAAGAAGAAGCGATAAACAAAATGATTTTATAAGACAAATTGCTATAGGAATCGTAGCATTGGCCTTTGTTGGTGCACTTGGATTTTTTGCCTTCAACTGGTATTACGAACAGGGGCCGGGTTCTGCAGGGCAAGCAAAAAATATTAATAATCAGACGACGACAAGTGGTCTGCCAATAGCGGGTGGAACAAGTAAAGGCGAAGAAAAACAAAAGACGATTGGGCGGACCAAGAAGAAGTCAGAAGCTGAAAAAGTTGCGACTCAAGAGGCAGATGCAGAAACCAATGAAGCCAATGGTTTGGTCTTCGATTACGCGCATAAGAGTCTTCCAGATGTTGTCAAAGAGTACTTGGATGAGATGGGAATTCCGCATGATGCGATTGCCTTCTCCTACAAAAATACGGCGACTGGTGAGCTGATTGAAATGAATGAAACACAGCCGATGACGGCGGGTTCAACCTATAAGTTGCCATTGAATATGTTGGTCGTAGATGAAGTAGCTGATGGGAAATTCACCTTGGATGAGGAATTTGATATCACCAACACCTACTATGAATACCAAGGGGAACATGATAACTATGTGGCGGCCTTCAATGGGAAAATGACCATCCCAGATATGCAGCGCTATTCCTTAGTTTACTCAGAAAATACACCAGCATATGCACTAGCGGATCGCTTGGGAGGAATGGCTAAAGCGCGTGCCATGTTTAACCGTTATGGTGAGTCCAAAGCGTCTATCAAAACCTTTAGTGAAGAAAATAAGACAACAACCAACTACTATATTCAAGTATTGGATTACTTGTGGAAACATCGCGATAAATACAAAGACCTTCGTGAGTTTATCGGAGAATCTTTCGAAGGACAGTATGCCAAAGGATTGCTTCCAAACATTAAGATTGAGCAAAAACCTGGTTATGTAGCAGAAGCACTCAATGTGGATGCGATTATGTATGAGGAAACACCTTACCTAGTTGCACTGTATACGGCTGGACTTGGTGGAACGACACCAGCATCTACGGAGATCTCAGATGTGGGTGCATGGCAGGTATCCCAAATTATTTATGTCATCAACGAATGGCATCGGGTCAATATGAATTAACAAAACGTAAAAGCCTGGACCTCTGTTCAGGTTTTTTGATTGATTTTTGGTCGGGTGGAAGAACAACTCTATTTTTGTATTCCGAGAGGATAAGGCCTCTCGGGATTCTTTTTTTTTTCAATCATCACGCCCAGGAAAGTCTGCATCCTATGCTATACTAATAAATAGATGAAAAGGCTGACCCAAGCCCCATGGTCTGTGGTCGTGTTCTTTCTAAAAATTCGAACTAATCAAGAATCAAAGGAGTAAGCTCATGGCAATGTTGGAAATTGCAAAAGCAAAGGACCAGTCCATTGGACTTTATTTGGATAAAATGAATCGGCATGGATTGATCGCGGGTGCGACAGGTACCGGTAAAACGATTACCCTCAAGGTGGTAGCTGAGCAATTGTCTACTCAAGGAATTCCGGTCTTTCTTGCGGATATCAAAGGCGATTTGGCGTCCTTGGCTAAAGCCGGCAGTCTGGAAGGGAAGGTTGCGGAGCGCGTGGAAGCACTCCATCTTCAGGACTTTGTGCCTCAAGCTTTCCCTGTCCGTCTATGGGATGTGTTTGCCCAAGCCGGAACTCCAGTTCGCTCTACCATTACAGAAATGGGGCCGCTTTTGCTCGGTCGCTTGCTGGATTTAAACGATACTCAGTATGGCATTTTATCCATAGCCTTCAAATTGGCCGACGACCAGGGCATGGCTTTGATCGATATGAAGGATTTAAAAGCACTCTTGCAGCATATGGCTGAGCATGCAAGCGCTTATTCGGCCCAGTACGGGAACATCACCAAGCAGTCCATCGGAGCCATTCAGCGTTCGCTCATGGTCTTGGAGGAACAAGGCGGCGACCTCTTCTTTGGTGAGCCGGCGCTGGATCTTCGGGACTTTATGCAGACCGACGCGTCTGGCAAGGGTTACATCAATATTTTGATGGCCCAGAAATTGTTCAACTCGCCTAAGCTTTATTCGACTTTCCTTTTGTGGATGCTGTCTGAGCTCTTTGAAATTCTGCCTGAAGTGGGAGATTTGCCACAGCCGAAGATGGTCTTTTTCTTCGATGAAGCCCACTTGCTCTTTAAGGACGCGCCAAAAGCCTTCTTGGAGAAGGTGGAACAGGTGGTCCGCCTCATTCGGTCTAAGGGTGTGGGGATTTATTTTGTGACGCAGAATCCTGCCGACCTACCTGAAAGCATATTGGCTCAACTGGGTAATCGGATCCAGCATGCTCTTCGTGCCTACACGCCGAAAGAGGTGAAGGCCGTGAAATTGGCTGCATCGACTTTCCGGACCAACCCTGATTTGAAAACGGAAGAGGTCCTGACGGAGCTCAAGGTGGGGGAAGCTTTGATTTCTTGCTTGAACGAGGAAGGGCAACCCCAAATGGTGGAACGGTCAACCGTTCGTCCGCCCCAATCTTATATGGGCACCTTAAGTCCTGACGACTTGGCTCTCTTGGTGCAAAGCTCTAGTATGGAAGCCAAATACAGACAAGCTTTTGATCGGGAGTCGGCCTTTGAGATTTTGCAGAAACGAGTGGAGCAACAGGCTCAAGAAGTGGCGCTGGCGGAAGAAAAAGCACGTCTTGAAAAGGAACGTGCTGCTTTAGAAAAAGAACGAGAGAAAGCAGCCAACAAGCGTCCGGCTGGACGTCCAGCTAAATCAGCTGCGGAGAAAGCGACGGAATCCTTCTTTAGTTCTGTCACACGCACCTTGGGACGGGAATTGGTACGAGGGCTCTTTGGTTCTCTCAAGAAAAAATAGGGAGTTCGATTTCGTAAATCGAGAGTCAAATAAAAAAGCAATAACTATTTAGAAAAAAATCTAAATAGTTATTGCTTTTTTGAGAGAGGAGTGCTAGAATCTAATTAGAAAGATTTCTAATTAGAAAATCATTAAAATAGGAGGCCGAGAAAATGGGTCTAAACGAAACACTAAAAGTGTTAGCGGATCCGACACGCAGAGAGATTCTACATCTGCTCAAGGACGGACCGCTTTCGGCGGGAGATCTGGCAGCTGCTTTTGAGATGACAGCGGCGTCTGTATCCTATCATCTCAAGCTACTCAAGAAGGCTGGCTTGATTGTGGAAGCGCGAGAGAAAAATTTTATCTACTATTCCTTGAATACCACGGTATTTGAGGAAGTGCTCACTTGGATTGCTGGATTTAGAAAGGAAGAAGCACATGAAAAAGAATAAAGAATTATGGCTAGGTCTCGGTCTCATTTGGTTGCCAGTCCTCTATGCTCTTATCACATTTGCTAAGCTACCAGCTCAGTTGGATGTACACTTCGGTTTAAACCAAGCTAGTAATGGTCAGGTAGAGAAGCTCCTCTTTGTCTTAGGTTTTCCTCTTGCTATGAGTGCCCTTCATGCCTTAATCTACATCTCTTCCTTGAAAAAAGAAATCGTCAACCCGACCTTTAGAAAGATAGAGCGACTGATGATTCCAGTTATTTCCTCTATCCTCTATTTGAGTTTGCTCCTGAAGAACCTTTACACAGACTTTCCAGTTGTAAAAATCTCTGGCTTCCTAGTTGGTCTTATTCTCTTCTTTGTGGGGAATTACCTACCTAAACAGGTTCAGGAAGACCGAAAAAGCGCCCCACGTTGGATGGGCTACGGCTTTATCATCTTTGGCTTGCTCTTTGTGGTCTTGGCTCTCTTCGTGGTTTAAGGAAGAGTCTTAAAACATTTAAGCTGGTTTATGGATTTCGGAGTTCTAAATCACGAAAAAAAACGAGTTGGGAGAGGTCCCAGCTCGTTTTTCTCACTAATAAATGAACATAGCGTCTCCAAAACTGAAGAAGCGGTAACGTTCATCAATGGCGTGCTGATAAGCCGCCAAGGTTTGTTCCCGTCCTGCAAAGGCAGAGACTAACATCACCAAGGTTGATTTTGGTAAGTGGAAATTGGTCGAAAAGGCATCGACAACTTTCCATTCATATCCTGGTTTAATAAAGATATTGGTCCACCCAGAATCCGCTTGGATATCTCCATCAAACTTGTTTCCGATGGTTTCGAGGGTCCGAATGGATGTGGTCCCAACGGCCACGATGCGGCCACCATCCGCCTTGACTTGGCGAAGTGTTGCAGCCGCCTCTTCGTCTAATTGATAGAATTCAGAGTGCATTTCATGTTCGTCTAAGTTTTCGACCGAAACCGGACGAAAGGTTCCTAATCCCACATGTAATGTCAAATAAACAAGCCGGATTCCCTTTTGCTCAATGCGCGCAAGCAATTCTTCTGTGAAATGTAGTCCTGCTGTTGGAGCAGCTGCTGAGCCATTTTCCCTGGCATAAACGGTCTGGTAGCGTTCGCGGTCGTCCAACTTTTCGTGGATATAAGGTGGGAGCGGCATTTCCCCTAAAGACTCTAAAACCTCTAGGAAAATTCCTTGATAATCAAAGCGCACAATACGTCCACCGTGCTCCAATTCCTTGGTTACGGTGGCGGTCAAGCGGCCATCTCCGAAGGAAACGGTGGCACCAACGCGGAGACGCTTAGCGGGCTTGGCAAGGACCTCCCACTCGTCCGCCCCCATATTTTTGAGGAGGAGCAGCTCCACGTGGCCACCTGTTTCAGGCTTCTCACCGTAAAGGCGGGCCGGAAGGACGCGCGTATTGTTCATCACGAGGGCATCACCCGGGTGCAGTTGGTCAATAATGTGGTCAAAATGAGTGTCGGTCATCTCGCCGGTTTCGCGGTTGAGAATGAGGAGCTTGGATGCATCGCGCTTTTCAAGCGGCGTTTGGGCAATCAGCTCTTCGGGTAAATCAAAATCAAAATCTGCTGTATTCATGTTCTTTCCTTTGGGTAGATTCGTACTATTATATTTTAGGGACCCGATTCAGTCCCGCAACGTTCCCTATTATACCACCGATTTTGAAAGAAAAAAAGGAAAACTTGCTTGACAAAAATTGGTCTATACCATATAATAAAGGTAAGAAAAACAAGTCCTATAGTCGGAGGTGTCTTATGAAAGTCGTAACAGTAAAGGATCAGGTTGAAGGGGGCGCTTTGGCTCTCGATATTCTACGTGAAAAAGTGGCAGTAGGCGCGCAAACCTTGGGCCTAGCTACAGGGTCTAGTCCTCTAGAATTTTACAAACAAGTTCGGGAATCGGATTTGGATTTTAGTCAGATGACGTCGGTCAACCTGGATGAGTATGTAGGATTGACAGCAGAAGATCCACAATCATATCGCTACTTTATGCAAGAAAATCTCTTTGACGCTAAACCATTTAAGGTAAGCTACTTGCCAGATGGGACAGCAGAAGACAAAGAGGCGGAAGTCGTGCGTTACAATGAGATTTTAAAAGCACATCCTGTGGATTTCCAAATTTTGGGAATTGGTCGCAATGGGCACATCGGTTTTAACGAGCCTGGAACTTCTTTTGAACAAGAAACCAGTATTGTGGACTTGCAAGAATCTACCATCGAAGCTAACGCACGCTTCTTTGAAGATATTTCTCAAGTCCCAACCCAAGCTTATTCAATGGGAATTAAGAATATCCTGTCTGCCAAGACCATTGTTCTTTTTGCATATGGTGTCGATAAAGCCAAAGCCATCCAAGGAATGGTGGAAGGACCTGTGACAGAAGACATGCCGGCTTCTGCCCTCCAAAACCATGCGGATGTGGTTATTATTGCAGACGAGGCAGCGACTTCACTCTTAACAAAATAGAGGATAGGGGGACCTGTCTTGCTAGAGCTGCTTGCTCACGAATTGGAAGCAAAGGAAGTGGTGGATGTGAGCTGCTTCCAAGTAAAGCATTGTAGAAGGGTAAGGACCAAGGAAGTTCCTCTTTTGCCAGAAAATTTTGGCTGAAGCGGAGACCCCCTTGGTCTTTTTCTATGTTTGGATTTCCTTGGTGGACTTGAATAGCGGATAAAATGACTTTAGGTATTTTTCTTAGACGGATGGCAGTGGTTTTGAAGAAATCTGTGATATACTGGATGTACTGTGTCTGTCTTGTCTAAAAGTTGAGGCAGGCAGGATGAAAAACGGATATAAAGGTAAGGTGAATCGACTTGAAAAAATGGATGCTCTCTTTGGCTGTTTTAGGGCTCTTGACAGGTCCAGCTGTGGTGGCAGCAGACGAATTAATGGATATTACACATGCAGCAGGTTATACGGAGGCTCAGGAAATCAACCGTCCCAAGTCTTCCATCATCATTGATGCGCATACAGGAGATGTCGTTTGGGCGGACAATGTGGATGAGCCACGTGATCCCGCATCCATGTCCAAGCTCATGACCCTCTATCTGGTCTTTGATGCCATTAAGGAAGGTAAGTTGTCAGAGTCAACGGTTATTCGAGCAACTGAAACAGATGAAGCTATCACCAAAATTCATGCCATTTCCAATAATAAAATTGTTTCAGGCGTGGACTATACGGTTTCTGAACTCATTACCATGACAGCTGTGCCATCTTCAAATGCTACAACAGTTATGTTGGCCAATTACTTATCAGATAATGATCCGGACAAGTTTTTGGATATGATGAATGCCAAGGCCAAAGAATTGGGAATGACCAATACCCAGTGGAACAATGCCTCAGGAGCAGCAGCAGTTGCCTTCCAAGGACTCTATACTCCGCAACGGTATGACATTCAGTCATCTAATAAAACAACCGCACGTGACTTAGCTATCCTGGGTTACCATTTCGTCAATAACCATCCTGAAATTCTAAATTACACCAAGGATGCGGTGGTAACTGTAAAAGCGGGAACACCTTACCAAGAAACCTTTGAAACCTATAACTACTCGCTTCCAGGTGCACGTTATGCGCTTGCTGGAGTTGACGGTTTAAAAACAGGCTCAAGCCCAGAAGGGGCCTTTAACTATATTGCTACTATCAATCGCGATGGTCAACGCTTTGTTGAAGTCATTATGGGAGTCGGAGATTGGTCCGATCAAAATGGAGAATATTATCGACACCCATTTGGGAATGCCTTAGCAGAAAAAGCTTATGAAGATTTTGAATACAAGGAAATTTTAGGAAAGGGCCAACATGAGATTGACGGCCAAACCGTGACCTTGGAGACCCCCCTCTATGCGACTGTCAAACGTGACACCAATCCCAAAGTCGTGATCAAGGATGGCCAGCTGGTGGTTGAGAATGGCTTAGACAAGGTGTCTCCAAAAATCTCATCGACTGTAGAAGCCAGCATTGGGACAGACAAAGCCCCAAGCAGGGAAGGAAAGGCAGGCCAGGCGTCAGAGAGAGGCGACTGGTTAGCGACCGTCAAGAGCCAAGTCACATACTGGCAGGAGGAACTGGGTTGGGCTAAAATCTTGCTTATTGCTGTCTTTGCCTTCCTCTTCATGCTCATTTTGATGTTACTTGTCCTTCGTTCAGGCAAAAAGAAAAAAGCAAGACGACAAGACAATAAAGCTGGAGCTAGCCTGAGCCGTCGTAACCGCTAAGAACCGCCTTACCAAAGTCATAGATAACGAATAAAATAAGAAGCCAAGCCGAGGAGTATGAAAGCCATTCACACTTCTCGGCTTTTTTTGCAGTCTTGCAAGGAAAAATGAGTAAAAAAAGCTGGGAAAAGCGCCTAAAACTTTGATGTATCTAGCATTTATAGACAAGATTGTGATATAATAATAAGGATTAAGTTTTTGGAGAAGTAGTATGAAAAAATTTGCAACCTTTTGTTGCCTAATGAGTCTTTTATTTCTTCCAAGCGTCACATTTGCTGAGGACATTATGGACATCGCCCGCGAATACAACGCGGACTACTCGGAGGTCTACCGTCCCAAATCGTCGATTGTGATCGATGCGGACACCGGTGATGTGTTGTTTGAAGAAAATCCAGACTTGGTACGGGATCCGGCTAGTATTTCAAAATTGATGACCGTTTACTTGGTTCTTGAAGCCATGAAGGATGGAAAGTTGTCTAAGGACTCCACCATCACAGCAACAGAGCGTCACCAAGCCATTGTGGCCAACAACCTCTTGTCGAATAACCGGATTGTTGCGGGAGTGACTTATAAATTATCGGATCTCTTCCCTATGACCTTGGTTGCTTCATCGAATGTGACGACGTTGATGATGTCGGAGATGATTACCGATGACCCGGATGCCTTTATCGATATGATGAACAAGCGGGCGCAAGAGCTGGGCATGAAGAATACCAAGTGGTACAACGCCTCTGGTGCTGAAGCGGCTTCCTTTGCCGGTCAATATACGCCGCAGCGTTATGACAACTATGCTTTTAACGAAACAACCGCGCGTGACTTGTCGATTTTGGCCTATCACTTGGTCAATGAGTACCCAGAAATGCTGGAGTACACCAAGAATCCGAAGGTAACCGTTATGGCTGGAACGCCTTACCAGGAGGTGCTGGAAGGCTACAACCACTCGCTTCCAGGTGATACCTATGGGATGGAAGGGGTCGACGGAATGAAGACCGGTTCTAGTCCCCACGCGGACTACAATACGGTCGCAACCATCAACCGCGATGGTCACCGCTTGATCGAAGTGCTCTTGGGAGTCAGCAACTGGGACGATGATAACGGAGAATTCTTCCGACATCCAATCGGGAATGCCCTCTTTGAGAAAATGTACGATACCTATGAGTACAAGAAAATTCTCTCCAAAGGGCCACAAACGGTTGACAAGCAGCAAATTACCTTGGACAAGGATTTCTATGCAACCGTTAAGAAAGGTACCAAGCCTAGTCTGGAACTCAAGGGTGACCGCTTGACTGTTAAAAATGGTTTGCAAATGGTTTCGCCAAGCATCCCAGCCGGCATGAAAGTAACCCTGCCAGAGAAAGGCCTCATCGAAAAAGCCGCATCTGGTGTAGGAGCCGTCTTCACCGGTTCCTTCTGGAAAACACTCTTCATCGATTACAAACTCATTTTCCTTCTGCCAGTTCTTGTGATTGCTATTATCCTGGTACTTGAGCGACGCAATCGTAAGAAGCGCCTGGCGGCAAAATCCGACCGGATTATCAACAGAAAAGAACACATCTTCCCGCTGACCGTCGAAACGACTGAAGAAGGGGAAACGCTAACCGAAGAGTTTGTAGAAGGCGATATCCTTGAAAGCGATCTTGTTGAGGAGGAGCCCCCATTAGAGGATCCAGCCGGCTTGGAAGAGGAGAACATCCCAACCCACCAAGCGGATGAAGAGACGTCTGAAGCTTCTCAAGAAACGCTTTCAAGTGAGGATGCCCAAGCTCAAGAATCTGAAAACGGTAGCTTGCGCTCTGAAATTTATCTAGGTGAAGCGGCTTCTGAGCTGGACCGTGTGGAAGCTATTGAGGAAATGGAAGACGCGGCTGGATCAGTGGATCTGAGTCAAGAATCAGTGGATGATGCGAGTCCGGTTACTGAGGAAGACCAAGCGGACCAAGAAGAGCTTGAGGAAGATAAGCGTCCAACGGTTCGTTCAACCATCACTTTAGAGGCTCTTCGTCGTGAACGCCAACGTGACAATCAAGAACGATTCAATCTTCAAATGGGTCGCGAAGATTCCGATGATCACGAATAAGAAATAAGGAGGTCAGACAGAAAATCGAATGCGATGAGTTTTCGATTTCTGTTCAAACCTCTTTTTCTTTTGTCCAATTCATGCTACTATGAATAGAGTTTAAATAAAGGAGATGGAGCATGCTCTCACGTTTTCGAAATTCCTATTTCGCTTACTTTTTAATGTACAATTTTTACTTTTTATCTTGGTCGCTCTTTTCGACCTTGATATCCGTTTATATGATGAAGAAGGGCTTTAGCGCGACAGATGTATCCATTGTTGTATCCACATCCTTCTTTACCTCCATGTTGGCCCAGCCCATCATGGGTTGGCTCAATGATCATTATGGCATTCGGCCGGTTACCCTACTCTCCTTTATCATTGTGATTTTAGGAGGCCTTCTCTTTATGAATGTCCAGAGCCTCTTGGGTATGACCCTTGCTTATAGTTTGGTTCTAACCTTGATTAATGGGGTCAATCCGGTCATGGATATGTTGGCTGCAGCCTCCCCCTATAAATATGGACAGATTCGGATTTGGGGAACCTTCGGCTATGCTATGGGGTCTCAATTATCGGGTCTACTCTATCAGTATATCTCACCCGAATCCATTTATGTGGTCTTTATCTTTACCATGCTCTTGAGTGTCTTGGGGGTCATTGGTGTAGAGGTTCCACATGAGCGTGCTCAAAAAGGGAACAAGGAAGAGTCCTATGTGACCCAGATTTTTAAGAACAAACCCTATTTGTTCTTCCTCCTTATTTATGGGCTGATTGAAGGTGTGACCAATACAGGGAATACCTATATTCCATCGATGTTAGAGCATAACGGCTTGTCGGTTGGAATGGCATCGACGGTAGTGTCTATTGCAGTGGTAGTAGAATCTCCCCTGATTTTCTTCTCCTACCTTTTTATGGATAAATACGCAAGTAAGAAAATCATCCTCTTACCGATGATCTTGGTCGCGCTGCAGTTCCTGGTTTATGGTTTAGGCTTGGGCTTGCCTCTGGAAATTCTCATGACCTTAATTGCCAAGCACGCAGCCAATATGGTTATTATCATGGTTTCTCTTAAGGTCGTGACATCTCTGGTCGATGCTAAATTTGTTATGACCGGCATGGCCTTGTTACAAACTGCTAAAAGCTTAACATCTATCCTCTTTCAGCATATTTCTGGAATCTTGATTGATAGCCATGGCTATCAAGTTATGAACCTCTTTTTAACAGGTATGATGGTGGTCGCTTTGGTTTGCATCTGGTTGATTAAATTACCAGATGGACCCAAAGAAAAGCTCTTCTCATAGGTCCTTGGGAGATGTGTTGGCTGCGTCTCCTTTCGTCTGAGAAAGGAGGGATTTTGAGTGGTGCACTGATATTAGAGCATTGCTATCTCGAAAGAACCATCCTGTAGATTTCATTAAAAAGAGACACCCCAAATGGTAGAAAAAAATCTACCATTTGGGGGTTTTTTTGCTGTCTTTTACGAAATAGTAGGTGGAGGTGGAATATGTTTATAGCACGTAGGAGTGATGGGAGCACAGTGAATGCTTTAACGGACTCTATAGATAAGACAGAAAACGTTTATTGTCCAGGTTGTAGCGGTTCTCTTCGTTTTCGATCAAGTAAGCGGGTGCGCCCCCATTTTGCACATAAGGAAAGGTATAACTGTCATTATCTGGAGGAGAATGAAGGTCCGGAGCATTTGGGATTTAAAGCTCTATTGTTTGATTGGGGCCGTCACCATAGCCAAATGGACATGGAGGTTCCCTTTCCTCAGATTGGGCAGGTAGCGGATTTGCTGATGGAAGATCGTTTGGCTCTCGAGGTTCAATGCTCCCCCTTATCCAAGGAGCGTCTACGTGAGAGGACCTTGGGTTATCGAAAGCTTGGAATCGCTGTTGTCTGGCTTTTGGGGAAACGTTTGTTCCTAGGAACGCGGCTATCGGATTTGCAACGGCAACTGCTTCGTTTCTCACTCTATGCTGGTTTTTATTGTTGGGAGTTGGATTTGGCGGCTCAGGTTTTGCGGTTACGTTATCTGTTACATGAGGATTTACATGGACGTATATGGGGGAAAATGAGGACTTTCCCGCTAGGGGAGGGAAGGTTAAAGGACATTTTAGCTTGGCCGGAAAAGCGTGAGGCGATGGGGAGTCTTGTGGTTGAGATGGATCAGAATATAGTGGAGTTGGTGAGGCGTAAGCTCTATCGTAAGGATCCTTTTTGGATGAAGAGACAGGCGGAGGCTTATGTGAGAGGGGAGAATTTGTTGACCTATAGGCTGGAGGATTTTTACCCGCAGCTGAGGCCTCTGGCTTGTGAGGAGGGATTTTGCCAGGTTGGGTCAGACTTAGAAGCCTATCAGAGGGCTTTTGTGGGCCACTATCGAAGGGAGGGGGCAAAAGCTGTACAGGAAATTCACGCTCCCATGTGGTATTTGAAAAGGGAGGGGTGATGAAAAGGTTTTGCCAGGATTGTCGGGCCTATTAGGTGGATGGGAAGTGGACGGATGGGTGGATGGGATGGTGATTAAAAAATCGTTGATAAAGGGAATTCGAAAGAGTATAATATAGGTGTTAAAGAAAATGGCGCAGTTTATGGTGCTTGGAATGATAAAAATGATCCTGTAGAAATCAATCGTCAAGCACATGCGGAACGATTCTATAATGAGGTCAGAAATCGAGATACTCTACGAGAGGTATCGGTAATTGCTGAGAATACAGGCTTTAAAGTCGATGATCTATTAATGATTTATCAGCATATCTTTGAAAATGAGTATCTTCTTGAAGGCGGACTCAAGCGTTTTGATCCAGATTACGACATGGCTGAGTCGTGGAGGCGGCTGAGAGAGGGTAAAGAGATACAAAAACATGACATGACCTTGCTAAGGCACGAATTGATGGAATATAAGCTTATGTCAAATGGTATGTTATATGATGAGGCTCACAAAAAGACGGAGGAGTATTTTAATTATGCTTCCGAGTTGTTTGAGTGGTTGTTAGAAAGAGGTGATATTGAATGATTCTTTTAGAAAAAGTTGTGAATGGTAATAAAACAGGTTATCATTATACTCCAGAAAAGAAGGGAACGCCTGGTTTTATTTCTTTTAATAGTGAAACTCAGCAAGTAGAAATTGTTGATTTATCTGAATACGATAAGGAACTAGGACATTCGTATTATGCTCACAAAGCTCTTGGTGCGGTTTATCGTATGGTGACTTCTGGAAAACTTGAAGAGAAACGATTACTTGCATGGTTTTAAGTGTATTGAAAGCACTTGCTTATGAAAGAAGGAAACATCTAGACTTTCATTCTAGGTGTTTTTCTTTTGGCTAAAGAATGAACGGTGTTTTTTAACAAATTTATTGATAGTTTCTAAGGTAGAATGGAAATATGTCGTTGTTTCTATTCTCAGCATATTGAAAAGCATCTGATTGTTGACTTTCATGTGACGGCAAATGTATAATAAGGGACATGGAGGTTTTTACAAATGGTAAAACAACGCAATGACATTGATGAAAAATATACCTGGGATTTGAGCACGATTTATGCAACAGACCAGGCTTTTGAAGAGGAGTTGGCTGCTTTGACAGCAGCGATTGAAGAAGCAGCTAGCTTGTCAGGCCATCTCTTGGATTCTGCGGAAACGCTTCTACATACGACTGAGGTACAGTTGGATCTGATGCGTCGATTGGAGAAATTGTATGCCTATGCGCATATGAAAAATGACCAAGATACACGTGATGCCAAGTATCAGGAGTATCAAGCCAAAGCCATGGGCTTGTTTGCTTTGTTCGGGCAGGTCTTTGCCTTTTATGAACCTGAATTATTGGCTATTGAGGATGAACAGTATATTGCTTATTTGGATCAAGAACCTCGTTTGAAGGAATATCGTCACTATTTTGACAAATTACTTTTGAGTAAGGCGCATGTCTTGAGTCAACGTGAGGAAAAACTGTTGGCGGCAGCGGAAGAAATTTTTGCGGCAGCAGGTGAAACCTTCGGTATTCTGGATAACGCAGATATTGTTTTCCCTTATGTCGTGAATGAAGAGGGAGAAGAAGTACAACTGACACACGGTAACTACATCAGTATGGTCGAGTCCAAAGACCGTGATGTTCGTCGTCGTGTCTATGAAGCCTTGTATTCTGTCTATGAGCAATACCAACACACCTATGCCAAGACCTTGCAGACTAATGTCAAGACACAAAACTATAAGGCTAAAGTACGTCATTATGACAGTGCCCGTCAGGCAGCCTTAGCAGTCAACTTTATTCCGGAATCTGTTTACGATACGCTTCTTGCGTCTGTTCATAAACATTTGCCACTCTTGCACCGTTATATTGGCTTGCGTAAACGTATTTTGGGAATTGAAGACCTCAAGATGTATGATATGTATACACCGCTATCTGAGGTAGACTTTAAATATACCTATGACGAAGCGCTTCTCAAATCCGAACAAGTCTTGTCAGTTTTAGGAGAAGACTACTTGCATCGAGTGGAAGAGGCCTTCCGTAACCGTTGGATTGACGTTTATGAAAACCAAGGGAAACGTTCAGGTGCCTATTCAGGTGGTTCTTATGATACCAATGCTTTTATGTTACTCAACTGGCAAGATACCTTAGATAATCTCTATACCTTGGTTCATGAGACCGGTCACTCCATGCATTCTAGCTACTCACGCGAGACCCAACCTTATGTCTACGGGGATTACTCTATTTTCCTTGCAGAAATTGCTTCGACGACCAATGAAAATATTATGACCGAGCACCTTCTGCAAGAAGTGACAACTGATGAAGAGCGTTTCGCTCTACTCAACCATTTCTTGGATGGTTTCCGTGCGACGGTCTTCCGTCAGACCCAATTTGCAGAGTTTGAATGGGAAATTCACCAGGCGGATCAACGTGGTGAGGTCTTAACCAGCGACTTCCTCAACAAGCGCTATGCCGAAATCAATGAAACCTATTACGGTTTGAAAGCAGAAGACAATCCACAAATCCAATACGAATGGGCACGTATCCCACACTTCTACTATAATTTTTACGTCTTCCAATATGCAACTGGATTTGCGGCTGCCTCTGCCTTAGCAGAAAAAATTGTGCATGGAACTGATGAGGACCGTGAAAAGTACATCAACTATCTCAAGGCCGGCAGCTCAGATTTCCCACTCGAAGTCATCGCCAAAGCCGGTGTCGATATGAACAAAGAAGACTACTTGGATCAAGCCTTTGACGTCTTCGAGCGCCGCTTGAATGAATTTGAAGCCTTGGTAGAAAAATTGGGGCTAGGTTAATGGTAGAGTCCTATAGTAAAAATGCCAATCATAATATGCGTCGCCCCGTTGTCAAAGAGGAAATCGTTGACTTTATGCGCAAGCAGCAAAAACCTGTTGACGGTGGTTTAAAAGAATTGGAAGAATTTGCGCACCGCGAAAACATCCCTATCATTCCTCATGAAACCGTCGCCTATTTCCGCTTTTTGATGGAAACCCTCCAGCCAGGAAAAATCTTGGAAATCGGAACAGCTATTGGCTTTTCAGCTCTCTTGATGGCCCAACATGCCCCAGAAGCTCAAATTACAACCATCGACCGTAATCCTGAGATGATCGGTTTAGCCAAAGAAAATTTAGCTAAATATGATGAGCGAAGTCAAATCACTCTCTTGGAAGGAGATGCGGTTGACCTCTTAGCAGGATTAGAAGACATCTATGATTTTGTATTTATGGATTCAGCTAAATCCAAATACATTGTCTTTTTACCAGAGATTCTCAAGCACCTCAAGGTTGGAGGAGTCATCGTCCTTGATGATATCTTCCAAGGAGGAGATGTGGCTAAAGATATTCAAGAGGTCAGACGAGGTCAGAGAACCATCTACAGAGGGCTCCATAAACTCTTTGAGGCTACCTTGGACCATCCTGGTTTAACCGCTTCATTGGTTCCTCTAGGAGACGGCATTCTTATGATTCGCAAGAACCAGGAAGAAATCATCCTGCCTGAATAAATAAATTTTAGTCTATTTTAAGTTTAAGTATGATATAATAAGGAAGTTCGCGTAGCGAGACACAAACTAGGAAACTCTTCCTTAATATATAAAACTAGGAGTATGAAAACTATGAAGAAAAAAATGATGGCAGGAGTCATTACCTTGCTTTCTGTTGCAACCTTAGCTGCTTGTGGAAACAGCTCGTCTGATAAAGATATCGTAACGATGAAGGGTGACACCATCACAGTCAATGAGTTCTACAATGAAATCAAGAATAACAATGCAGCGAAGCAAACCTTGTTGCAAATGACTATCGAAAATATTTTTGAATCGAAATACGGAAAAAAAGTTTCGGATGAAGATGTTCAAAAATCATACGATAAAAGCACGGCTCAATACGGTGACCAATTGGCACAAGCATTGGCACAAAGTGGTTTGACACCAGAAACCTACCGTAAACAAATCCGTACCAACATGTTGGTAGAATATGCGGTGAAAGAAGAAGCCAAAAAAACCATTACAGACGAAACAACCAAGGCGGCTTACGATGCTTATACCCCTGAAGTAACCGTTCAAGTGATTCAAATGGATGCGGAAGACAAGGCTAAAGAAGTGCAAGAAAAAGCGAAAAACGGTGAAGACTTCGCTGGTTTGGCTAAAGAGAACTCAACAGATACGGCTACAAAAGATAAAGCAGGAGAAATGAAATTTGACTCTGCTTCATCCACTCTTCCAACTGAAGTGAATAAAGTTGTCTTTGGAATGGAAAAAGATCAAGTTTCTGATGTGATTGGTGTTGCCAACCCTCAAACAGGGAAGACCAACTACTACATCGTAAAAATGATTAACAAGTCTGAGAAAAAAGCAGACTGGAAAGAGTATAAGAAACGTTTGGAAGAAATCCAATTGAATGCAAAATTGGCTGACCCAACCTACATTCGTTCTGTTGTAGCAAAAGAGTTGCAAGCTGCTAACATCAAGGTCAAAGATCAAGCCTTCCAAGACTTGTTTACCCAATACATCCAGTCTGACGCTGGTACAAGTTCTTCAAGCGCTTCATCATCAAAATAGTTGACGGAGTAAGGGAAGAAACGTATAATAGAAGATGAGAATTGCCCTTTTAGGTTTTCGCTCAGAGAGATGACGGCGGTGCGAGTCATTCGAAAGAAAAAGTGCATGCTACTCATGTGGAACAACTAAATACGAAATGAGAATGACAAGTTCATTGAATGAAGGTGGTACCGCGGTTTTTCGCCCTTCTTACAGTGGACTTGTCTTTTTATTTTAGTTAAGGTAAGGAGCACAAGTGAGAGAATATCTTGTCAAACAAAAGCTGAAATTTGGTGGAGAGAAGTTTGATATTCTGGATGAAAATTGGCAAGTCGTCTATCAAGCAACCGGATCTTTCTTTCAAATTCCAAAGAGATTTATTCTAAAAGACCGAAATGGCCGAGTGGTTTCTGGTGTCCAGAAAAAAGTCTTTTCCATCTTTCCCCAGTTCAAGGTAGAAATGAAAAATGGCCAAACTTTCTGGTTTAAAAAAGGCCTCTCTTTCTTTGGAGATCGCTACCGCTTAACCGGCTTCGACTATCAAGTTAAAGGGAATATGTGGGATTTGAACTTCCAATTATTGGATGACCGGAATCAAGTCGTTGCTGAAATATCCAAGGAAATTTTTCACCTGACTGACCATTATTCCATTCGCGTCTATGATGAGTCTATCCGTGAAATGGTCTTATCGCTAGTCGTTGCTATTGACTATGTCGAAGCCATGGAAGATCGCACTAGTCGTAACCGCAATTCGTAAAAAAAGTAAAAGTAATAAATAGAGGAGATTACCATGAAACAAATGTCATCTGCACAAGTCCGCCAAATGTGGTTGGACTTCTGGAAAGAAAAAGGACATGCCGTTGAACCATCCGCAAACTTGGTTCCCGTTAATGACCCAACCCTGCTTTGGATCAACTCAGGTGTGGCTACCTTGAAGAAATACTTCGATGGTACCGTGATTCCAGAGAACCCACGGATTACCAATGCTCAAAAATCCATCCGTACCAACGATATCGAAAACGTCGGAAAAACAGCTCGTCACCATACCATGTTTGAAATGTTGGGGAACTTCTCTATCGGAGATTACTTCCGTGATGAGGCTATCGAGTGGGCCTTTGAGCTCTTAACCAGTCCAGAGTGGTTTGACTTCCCTAAAGACAAGCTATACATGACCTACTATCCGGACGACAAGGATTCATACAACCGCTGGATTTCAGTTGGTGTTGAACCGGACCACTTAATTCCTATTGAAGACAACTTCTGGGAAATCGGTGCTGGCCCTTCAGGTCCAGATACAGAGATCTTCTTCGACCGCGGTGAAGCCTTCGACCCAGAGAACATCGGGATCCGCCTACTTGCCGAAGACATCGAAAACGACCGTTACATTGAAATCTGGAATATCGTATTGTCCCAGTTCAATGCTGACCCAGCTGTTCCACGCAGCGAGTATAAGGAGCTTCCGCATAAGAATATCGATACCGGAGCTGGACTAGAGCGTTTGGTTGCGGTGATTCAAGGAGCTAAAACCAACTTCGAAACGGATCTCTTTATGCCGATTATCCGTGAAGTTGAGAAGTTGTCTGGTAAGACCTACGATCCAGATGGCGACAATATGAGCTTTAAAGTCATCGCAGACCACATCCGTTCATTGGCATTCGCAATTGGTGACGGTGCCCTTCCAGGGAACGAAGGCCGTGGATACGTGCTTCGTCGCTTGCTTCGTCGTGCCTCTATGCACGGTCAAAAATTGGGAATCAACGAGCCTTTCCTTTATAAATTGGTTCCAACTGTTGGAAAAATTATGGAAAGCTACTACCCAGAAGTATTAGAAAAACAAGACTTTATCGAGAAGATTGTTAAATCAGAAGAAGAGTCCTTTGCTCGTACCCTTCACTCTGGTCAACATTTTGCAGAACAAATGGCTGAAAGCCTTAAGGCAGAAGGGAAGACAGAATTCCCAGGTAAAGACGTCTTTAAACTCTATGACACCTATGGATTCCCAGTTGAATTGACTGAGGAAATTGCAGAAGAATTGGGCATGACTGTAGACCGCTCAGGATTTGAAGCAGCCATGAAGGAACAACAAGAGCGTGCACGTGCTTCTGTGGTTAAAGGTGGCTCTATGGGGATGCAAAACGAGACCCTTCAAGCCATTACTGCAGAAAGCCGTTTCGATTATGAAAATGACCGTTTGGAAGGTGAATTAGTAGCCTTGGTTGCTGATAACGAAGCGGTCGAAGAAGTGCCATCTGGTGAAGCTTACCTGGTCTTTGACCAAACACCATTCTACGCTGAAATGGGTGGACAAGTAGCTGACCACGGCTGGATCAAAGACGCAACAGGCAATGTTGTCGCTGTAGTAACAGATGTTCAAAAAGCTCCAAATGGTCAACCGCTTCATAAAGTAGAAGTCAAAGACGGCCTTAAACTTGGTGGACGTTACCAGCTTGAAATTGATCGGAACCGTCGTCATCGTGTTATGAAGAACCACACAGCAACTCACTTGCTCCACGCAGCCCTTCACAATATTTTAGGAAATCATGCGACCCAAGCAGGATCTTTGAATGAACAAGAATTCTTGCGCTTTGACTTCACTCACTTCCAAGCTGTAACACCTGAAGAATTGCGTCAAATTGAACAAGAAGTCAATGAGAAAATCTGGGAAGCTCTTGCTGTTGAAACAGTGGAAACCGATATCGACACAGCCAAGGAAATGGGAGCTATGGCCCTCTTTGGTGAAAAATACGGTAAGAATGTTCGCGTAGTCACCATTGGTGATTACTCAGTTGAACTCTGTGGTGGTACCCATGTTGGCAATACTTCTGAAATCGGAATCTTCAAGATTGTGAAAGAAGAAGGGATCGGTTCTGGTACTCGTCGTATCTTGGCGGTTACCGGTAAGGAAGCCTTTGAAGCTTACCGTGAAGAAGAGGAAGCTCTGAAAGCCATTGCTGCAACCCTTAAAGCTCCTCAATTGAAAGAGGTTCCTCATAAGGTTGAAGCCCTTCAAGAAAGCTACCGTGCTCTTCAAAAAGAAAATGAAGAACTCAAAGCTAAGGCAGCAGCAGCAGCTTCAGGTGAAATTTTCAAAGACGTTAAAGAAGCGAATGGAGTACGCTACATTGCTAGTCAAGTTTCTGTTTCTGATGCAGGTGCTCTTCGGACTTATGCAGATAGCTGGAAACAAAAAGACTATTCAGATGTCTTGGTTCTGGTAGCAGCTATTGGTGAAAAGGTTAACGTCCTGGTCGCAAGTAAGACCAAAGATGTTCATGCTGGAAACGTAATTAAAGTCTTGGCACCAATTGTTGATGGCCGTGGTGGTGGTAAACCAGATATGGCCATGGCTGGTGGATCTAACCAAGCTAAGATTCAAGAGCTTCTCAATGCTGTAGCAGAAAATATCTAATGAATAAAATAAAACTTGTTAGTCATCCTCAGACTAGCAAGTTTTTTTGATGGTTGAGTTTTAAAGAAATCGCCTAGAATAGGAGAAGAATCGATGGATCTTAGATTTAATTTGTCATCTATTCCGTTCATTTTGACAAGAATATTGTTTTTTTTGACAAGGATACTTGTCAAAATGAAAAGCAAGTGTTACAATGAAATCAATCAGGAGGAAAGGAAATGGTTGTTTTAAAAAATCGGCTCAAGGAATTACGAGCTCGAGATGGACTAAACCAGTCCGAATTAGCCAAACGAGCGCAGGTGTCTCGGCAAACGATATCCCTCCTCGAGCGAGGAGAATACACACCGTCAGTCGTTATTGCCATTCGCATTGCACAGATATTTGAGGAAACAGTAGAATCCGTATTTCGACTTGAGGAGGAGGATCATAATGAATAAGAATAGTAAAAGAATTTATTGGATGCTAAGTCTTTTTGGAATAGGCTTTATCTCGGGTGTTATGAATGTTTTTTTCAAGTCTTTGTCATCATTATGGAATGAAAATAGTGTTTTAGATACGATGAGCTGGATTCTTCGGATCCTCTACATCCTGCTAGGGCTAGCATCAGCTTATTATTATGACCAATCGAATCGGCTGTATCTTCGTCAGGAGCTAGAAGAAGAGGAAGAAGAAAGTCAAAAGAGTTATTTAAAAACATTTCGCTACCAGGGGATTGCAACCTTTAGTTTAGGGATAGCTTTTGCTATCGTTTTACCTCTCTTTATGATGACTACATTTTTGTTTAAGAACAGAAGTGGACACATGGAGCTTATGCTTTTAGGAATTGACTTTTTCTTAGTTTGTACAAGTTTCTTACTCAGTTATTTATGTATGAAAAATTTGAAATTGACAAGAGGCTTTGCTATTAGTATTTTCTCTACACCTAAAGAAGGTTTAAGTCTTATTTATAAGTATGATGAAGGGGAGCGAACCATTTATTTTGAAGAATTTTATAAAGCTCTTTATCGCTTAAATGTTCAAATCTTTCCGCTACTGTATCTATTGATTTTTTATTGTTCGATCGAACATTTTCAGTTTCTTGCCTTATTTATTGTACTGGGTTTACAAGGCTATTTAAATATAGTCCAATATATCGCAGTCAGAAAATTTTACAAGTAAATTTTAGGAGGGGTTAGAATGTTAGAAATAGTAAATCTCAAGAAATCCTATACTAGTCATCAGGTATTAAAAGGAATCAGTTTTGAGGTAAAGCCATCAACGATTGTTGGTTTGATTGGTAAGAATGGGGCAGGGAAGACGACGATTTTCCATTCCCTATTAAACTTCTTCCAATATGAAGGTCAAATCTCATTTGACGGAAAACCCATCAATCAAGAAGTCTTTAAGCGGATTGGTTATCTTCCGGAAGAACGGAGTGTTCTTCCCAAGGAGACCGTTTTTGAGCAGGTTTCCTACTTAGCTCAGCTCAAGGGTATGTCTAGAAAAGAGGTCAAGCGAGTCCTACCAGAATGGATGGAACGCTTAGAGGTCAAGGGGAGTTTGACGGATAAGATTATTCGCTTATCCAAAGGGAATCAGCAAAAGATTCAGATTATAGCGACCCTGATTCATCAACCGGATCTCATTATTTTAGATGAACCTTTTTCTGGACTGGATCCAGTTACTAGCGGTCTTTTGAAAGCGGTCATTATGTCGGAGAAAGAACGGGGGGCCTGTATTATTTTCTCAGACCATGTTATGTCTGAGGTAGAGGAAGTCTGTGATCAGATTGTCATGTTAAAGGAAGGTGAAATCGTGCTCGAAGGCAGCATTCAAGAGGTTCGTTCTTCCTTTGGTAAGACCCGTCTTCATGTCTCAAGTTCGATGAATAAAGAAGAATTGAGGACGCTTCCTGGTGTCTTAGATGCCTCTCCAACCCCCATGGGAACTTGGAGATTGTTACTGGAAAATGAGGAAGTTGGCCAAAAACTCTTCGATATTTTCAGTCAAGGCAGTTATATTGAAACCTTTGATCAGCAGCCACCGAGCTTAGATGAAATCTTTAAAATGACCTTAGGAGGAAGCAAATGAAACAGATGTCTATTGTATGTTTGAGGACCTATTTAAAACAAGTAAAATCCTGGGCCTTCTTTGTCATGATTCTAGCTCCCTTTCTTTTTCTTGGTTTTTCTGTCCTCATGGGAAAAATTGGTGAAAATGTTGGCAAGGATAGCAAACAGATTGCCATTGTAAATACGAGTTCCATCAGTCAAGCCCTGGTGGATACCAAGGAATACAAGGAGTATAAGGATCAGAAAGCGGTAGAAAAAGCCCTGAAGGACAAGGATATTACCGCCTATGTGACGGTGGAGGAGAAAGATGGTCAAATCATTGCAACCTATGTCAGTGACCAAGCGATAAAAGCTTCTGATAAACAGAAACTAGGTGCTTACCTTCAGGGGCTACAGTTAACCAGCAATTTGGAAAGAGCACAGTTGACGCAGAAACAACGGGGGCAAGTCCTAACATCCTTTGAAATCAAGGAAAAAATGAAGGATGAAAAAGGCTTGACTCCTATGATTCAACAGGGGACTCTCTTTGCGCTCATTATGGTTATGTATATCTTGATGATTATTTACTCCAGTGTGGTTGCCCAAGATTTAGCGAGTGAGAAGGGTGCAAAGATTATGGAAGTCATTCTCTCTAGTATTTCTGCTAGCCAATATTTTATAGCTCGGATGTTAGGTCTCTTGGCTGTTATTGTGACTCATATCGTATCTTATGTTTTCATGTTTGTCATGGCTTATTATCTCTTGATCGAAAATGGTAGCTTTAAGAATCTCAAGCCTTTAGTGAATGAGGCCTTGTCAACCTTCTCTTGGATGAATCTTCTTTTCATCGTTCTGGGACTCTTCCTCTATGTCGTCCTTGCTGCGGTATGTGGATCTCTGGTTCAGAGACAAGAAGATGTTAACAAGGCGGTTCAGCCAGTTACTTTCTTAGTGATCTTCTGTTTGGTTATTTCTATGACAATGATACCGTCTTCTGATTCCTTCTTGGCTCAGGTAACTTCTTACATCCCTGTTACCTCACCATTTGTTATGCCTATTCGGAATATCCACGGGAATGTAGAGACTTGGCAGGTGATTGTTTCGCTCTTACTTTTATTGGCAACTGTCCTTGGTTTGGTAGAGTTTATTGCCAAACGCTATGGCACCTTGGTTCTGCAAGGAGAGAATGTCAGTCTCTTACAAATCATTAAACGAACAGTTCAGCATCAGTAATTCAGATGAATAGAAATGAGATGAATCATGAAAAATCTATTATATAGAATTTTATCGATTGTAAAAGTAGTGGCCTTGATTGTTCTAGTCCTGGTCCTCAACGTCATGCCCGTACTTGCAAGCGCAATGCAGCGAAGAGTTGGTGGTCCTATCTTTGTATGGTATGCGCTTGCTCTTGTTGTTCAGTTGGTGAGTCTGGTCCTCCTTTATCGTCTCTATCGGAAACAGGAGCCTTCCTTGCTACCTACATATTCTTGGAAGGGACTCGATTGGAGACTTATTGGGTTAGCAGTCATTTTGATGAGAGTATGGGCAGTGATTGGGACCCAATTGGTTCGTTTCTTACTCCATCAGGCCTCAACGGCGAATGATCAAGCGATTATGGGGTTTTTGTCGCAGGCCAATAATCAGGTTTTAGTCTTTTATACCCTCTTTACGATTTCCATCCTAGGACCGATTATTGAGGAATTGGTATTTAGAGGTTTTCTCCTTCACTACTGGTTTAAAAAGCCCTTTGGTTGGATTCCTATGTGTGTCTCCTCTCTGATATTTGCTATTCCTCATGTGACGCATTTGCTTGAAATCATTGTCTATTTTCCATTAGGGATCATTTTATATCGTGTCTTTGAGAGAAGAAGAAACCTGCACAATAGCATCATGACGCATGTGATGAACAATAGTTTTGTATCTGTCCTTTTCCTTTTATTGTATCTAGCTGGTCAACTTTAAACATGGCTAGTTGCAGTACAGCCAAACTTTGCTTAAAAAGTTGATTTATCATGAATCAAAAGAAGGAGCTTGGGTAAGATCCAGAGCTCCTTCTTTATGTCTCAAGGTTTTGAGGATCATGCAAGAAAAAAACGAACTTAGCAGAGCGCTAGGTTCGTTTTTGATGTTAGAGACCATAGTTATAGTCTTCGTCTTGCATGGCTTCTACTTCACCAAGGAGGTATCCATTACCAACTTGAGAGAAGAAGTCGTGGTTAGAGGTACCAGTCGAGATACCGTTCATGACGATTGGGTTCACATCGTCAGCTGTGTCTGGGAAAAGTGGATCTTGTCCCAAGTTCATGAGTGCCTTGTTGGCGTTATAACGAAGGAAAGTTTTTACTTCTTCGGTCCAGCCGACTGCATCATAGAGGGATTCCGTATAGCCTTCTTCATTCTCGTAAAGGGTATAGAGGAGGTCATACATCCATTCTTTTAATTGCTCTTGCTCTTCCTCTGGTAACTCATTGAAGCCTAGTTGGAATTTGTAGCCAATGTAGGTACCGTGAACGGATTCATCACGGATAATCAGTTTGATGATTTCTGCAACGTTAGCCAATTTGTTATTACCGAGGTAGTAGAGAGGCGTAAAGAAACCAGAGTAGAAGAGGAAGGTTTCTAGGAATACGGAAGCAATCTTTTTCTCAAGAGGCGTTCCGTTCAAGTAGATTTCATTGATGATTTCTGCTTTTTTCTGAAGGTAAGGGTTGGTATTGGTCCATTCAAAGATTTCTTCGATTTCTGATTTGGTGTTAAGGGTTGAGAAAATAGAAGAGTAGGATTTTGCATGGACTGATTCCATAAACTGGATGTTGTTAAAGACTGCTTCCTCGTGTGGAGTACGAATGTCTGCACGCAGGGCGTTGACCCCTGTTTCAGATTGCATGGTATCCAAAAGTGTCAAACCACCAAAGACTTTACCAACTAAGTCTTTCTCAGTTGCTGATAGTTTGCGCCAGTCGTCCAAGTCGTTTGAGAGAGGGATACGTGTATCCAACCAAAATTGTTCGGTTAATTTTTCCCAGGTTGATTTGTCGATGACATCTTCGATGGCATTCCAGTTAATGGCTTTATAGTAAGTAGACATAAAATTTGTTCCTTTTCGTCAAAAAGGGGAGAGGAGCCTAGGCTCCCTTCCCGATAAGTCATTAGATGACACAAGATTCACATTGGTTGGCACCAACTTCACCACCATCGTCCGTAAAGGTACGTACGTAGTAGATAGATTTGATTCCCTTGTTAAAGGCATAGTTGCGAAGAATGGAAAGGTCACGTGTTGTTTGTTTACTTTCTGTTTTCCACTCATAGATGCCTTGAGGGATATCGCTACGCATGAAGAGGGTCAATGAAAGTCCTTGGTCTACGTGTTCAGTAGCAGCAGCATAGACGTCAATCACTTTGCGCATGTCCATGTCATAAGCAGACTTATAGAATGGAATGGTCGCAGTCGAAAGACCAGCTGCTGGATAGTAGATCTTACCGATTTTCTTCTCTTGACGTTCTTCAATCCGTTGCGTAATAGGGTGGATGGAAGCAGATACGTCATTGATATAAGAGATGGAACCGTTTGGTGCAACAGCAAGACGGTTTTGGTGGTAAAGACCATCTGACATCACCTTGTCCCGAAGAGCCGTCCAATCTTCCCCATTAGGAATAAAGATGTCCTTGAAGAGTTCTTTTACACGGTCTGATTTCGGTTGGAAGTCTCCGGTGACATATTTATCGAAGTAGCGACCGTTGGCATAGTCTGATTTTTCAAAGTTATGGAAAGTCTCTTGTCGCTCACGCGCGATGTTGTTTGATTCCACAAGTGTCCAATAGTTCATTAACATGAAATAAATACTTGTAAATTCAACGGCTTCCTCAGATGCATAATCAATCAACTGTTGAGCCAAGTAGGAGTGAAGTCCCATGGCACCCGCAGTCTACCCGGCCGACAATTCCGAATACGCCGAGAAGTTCCTGGGAGAAGCCTTCAAGCGGCACCACATCAAGCCTCGTGCACTGGTGCTGCATTCCGACAACGGCGCCTCAATGAAGGCAGCGAACGTGCGGGCTCTGCTGAGCAATGAGGGCATTGAGTTCTCGCACAGCCGGCCAAGAGTAAGCGACGACAACCCGTATTCAGAGGCCTTCTTCCGAACGTTGAAGTACACGGGCGAAGTCCGCTACCCAAAGGGAGGCTTCGAAAGCATCGATGCTGCGAATGCCTGGCTTACTGAATACGTCGACACCTACAACGGGAGCAGGTATCACAGCGGGATCAACTATGTTACGCCAAATGCAAGGTTTACAGGTGAAGACAAGGCGATCCTAGCTGCGCGACGCCAATGCATCGAAGCTGCCAAAGAGCGGCACCCTGAGCGTTGGATTCAAGGGAAGGTTATGAACTGCGAGCCTGTCGGCGGGGTCTGGCTGAATCCAGACAAAGAGCCTGATGCGTCGTAATTCGACTAATGAAAGGAGCCGCCTCACGACGGCCCCCTTTCTCTCGGTTACGGTCATCGGGATCCCTCCCTGTACCGTGCGAATACATTAACATATTTTCTGAACGCCATCAATACCCCTTTCTTTCGGTTTCTAAATATCCTGGGGGTCTGGGGGCAAAGCCCCCGGCGAACGGGAACGTGAAACACAACCGGAAGTATTGGTGTTAACACCTACTTCAACAATATTGTTTAACCATCAAGCTGCGTAACTCTTTTTAGACAACCCACTTGACAACCACCGACCTTCTGCGGCGAGATCAAATATGGTTCGTCGAGAAGAATGAGTTCGGCTCAAGCACCCTGTATTCACTTGTTGAGTTCAAGATTGATCGAACTCGATCGGTGCGAAACGATGCTTCCTTTGAGCGGGATTACCTGTTGGGGCGATACGGCGGCGTTCCGAATGCCGGCGGCAAGGACGATTTCATGGAAAATTTCATGCCGTGATGTCGTGGCGACGGCAG
>Cebus_capucinus_imitator_PRJNA485217_SSR118__coassemble_127_pt1 | contig 42239 bp, 38 predicted proteins | sample Cebus_capucinus_imitator_PRJNA485217_SSR118__metabat2_low_PE_001 | metagenome-assembled genome bin Cebus_capucinus_imitator_PRJNA485217_SSR118
AGCTTCGCTTTCTTGTAAGCCAAATTTATCACAGCGAATGGTTTCAGAGTCAAGAGAAGATACGATATCTGCGCACCTTATAATTTCTGTACAGAAAAGTGTTGACAATTCAAATCATAAGCAAGATTTAATTCTAAACTAAGCTGATTTGTGTTATACTGTTTATACATTAGGTTATCTCCTTTGATTGTTTTGTTGTTACTATAATTATAAGAGATAACATATGAAAAAGCGAGCGATTCCATGCGGATTCGCTCGCTTTTATTCATTTAGAAACTAGTTTTTGCCCAGCCCATTTTTTGTTTGTGTAAATCCTCTTTCAACCCTTACGATTGGTGGTGGGTGGGGGTTGGTTGTCGACGAGTTTTGGGTCAGGATTTGTGGGGAAGGGAGCGGGTGCATGAGTGTTGATGGTGTTGGTTCTGAATGGTGTCTCGTCCTGACAATCCTAAAAGGAAAAAGCCTGGGATTGCTCCTCAGGCTTGGGGGTGTTTGTTACATGCTTTGTTTTTCTGGGTTTTTGGTGATGGAGAGTAGGAGGAAGTCTCCGACGAGTTGGGCGATGAAAACGATGAGCAGGATCAGAAGGGGGAGGTGGAAGAAAAATTGTAAGAGTGGGATGGAGGCGAGGAGGAAGTAGATTCCAGCGGAAGGGAGTTTGGGATGGAGTTCTTTTCCTTTTGTGAGAAAGAAGATGCCGAGAATGAGGTTGGCGATCCGGAAAAGGATGGAGATGATGTTGAAAATCAGGAGGACGTATACGAGGTTCTTGAAGTGATCTGGGTTGATGGAGGATGTGGTGTAGATGAGGCTGGTTAGAAGCATGCCGAGTAGGAATGTTCCGATTGTATAGACGAGGTTGATTTGGGCATAGGTTCGGATGTGTTGTAGTTTCATAAGTTCTCCTTTATTGTCTTGTTCTTTTTATTCTATCATGCTGGGGCTGCTTTTAGGATTAAATGTTCTTTACAGTTTGAGGGGGATGGATAGTTGGGTAAGCAAAAAGCCCTGTACTTGGGGAGGGCGTTGCTTGTTTTATAGGTAAAATCCGGTCAGGGCTGTTTTCATGCGATGAATGTTCTCGTCGCTTAGTCTGGCTGAGCGGATGTTGGGAAGGTTGAGTTTGACCTTGTAGTCGTGCTTGTGAACGTTTAATAGTTCTAGGCGTTCGGCGACGACGGAACCTGCGTGCAGGATTTTGAAGGTGAGGACTTCACTTTCGTCTTCTTTTGAAAAGTTGTGCTGGGATGAAATGGCAAATTCATCTCCGATTTGTGCTTGTATAGTTTGTGCGATAGATTCGATATCCACAAAAGACTCCTTTTTGTATAATTTACAAATAAGTAAAGTGTTTTTGCATTTTGCTAAGATAAAAATGCAAACTGAACTTCCATATCTGTATGAATATATTTTATCATGAAAAAGGAAGGAATGCCATACCTAGTTATTATAGTAAGTCGGAAGTTAGATCCCTTGGATTTAAAGGATTTTATGAGAACAGGGGTGGTTGAAACTGAATCAACAAAAAATGAACATCAGACCGTTTGTCCGATGTTCATTTCCTTTTATGTGTAGATGTACCATCTACTTTACCTGTACAGGTTTCAGGGCTAGACCCTTATGCAAAATTATTTTAGTTTTGAGACAATCCTGTCTAGATATAGTATAACAAAAAGCGGTGAAATAGGCTAGCCGAAGGGTTGGATTTCTTTTTGTCGCCCCGCTCTCTTTTTGATAAAATAAGGGTAACTAAAAATACGGGGAAAGATGATGACAAAGTATTTACCAAAGGTGGAGCGCATCAGATGCGTGATTGACAACAAAGCGGCGCGTTATGCTAAGCGATACCGGAAAGATTTGGAAGAGGGAATTTTTGAGATGGAGGCCAAGGAAATAGTCGGTGGTTACAAGGTGACCTATGAGGGCTTGGCTGACTTTGGTCGTGAAATAAAGGGTTACTTTATCGTTGATAACGAGAATTTGGTGGAGGAATTTGCCTGCGATTGTCCTTTTCAACGGGGACATGTCCTATGTGGCCACTTAGACGCCATGGTCGATATCGTCAATGATCGTGACCTCAAGCTACCTTATTATTACCATACGGATTTGAGTGAGACCTTATCGGGCTTTTACAAAGCCCTGCTTGATTATCAGGCGGATCAGATGCTTCTTGAGTCGACTAAAAAGTTTATGGCTGAGTCTTTTAAGGAGCGCTTAGAAAGTCTCAAGCCTAAAACACGGGGCGAAATGCGTATCGATCCCTTCTTAAAAAAGGTAGGCTATTTTGATAACATACTCGCCCTTGCCTTTAGAATTGGGGCAGACAAAACCTATATTCTCAAGCGTTTTGGCGATCAGCTCTTGACGCCTCTTAAAACTGGTGAGAAGGTCAGCTTGGGGAAATTCTTTGATCGCTCTTTTAAGCTGGATGACTTCCAATCAGAAGATCAAGAAACGATCAGTTTTATCAAAGAGAACAGCTACCGTGTGGAGGACGACCAAGGCTATCTGATTCTGGAGGGCTCTCTGGTGGACGATACCATTGAACACTTCCAAAATAGTTCAAAAATTGAACTGATTGAAGGGGGCTTTCACGTTCATCTTCATGTTGAAAAAACAAAAGCAGATCGTTATGAAGTCAGCGTCAGCCAATGGGAATCGTTTGGAGAGTCGGATGTTCTAGCAGAAGGGGAGCGTTATCTTGCAGCTTATAATGGGGACAAGAGTCTCCTCTATGTGCCTATAACCAAGGAAGATCGTCGTCTCTACCACCATCTAGGCGCTAATGCGACCCTCATTTTTAACCAGGAAGAGTACGACCAGTTTGTCAAAGACTTCCTTCCTCAAACGACTCTCTTTACCTATGACCGTCTAGAGATTTTCGCGTCAGAAACAAAAGCACAGGAAAAGGATGGGAGTAAGGACAAGCTTGCCATCTACCTAGATTTGGCGGATGATGAGGCACTCGTGATTCGCTTGGAGGCACCCGAGTCGCTGGATTGGCAGAAAGATCAAGTCGCCAACCTCTTGTCTTCTTACTACAATGCCAAGCAAGTGGCGGCCAACCGCTTGGTCATTACCGACGAGAAAAATAAAGACCTCTTTTTAGAAGACGGTTTGCCATCCATGCAGGCAGTAGGAAAAGTCTATGTGTCTGACCTGATTAAAACCATGTCCAAGCCCCGGACCCTTTCTTTTCATATCGGGGTCGGCGTCCAAGGCGGCGTCCTCAAAATCGAGTTCGATTCTAGCGAGGTGGATGTCAAGGAGCTGGGCCAGATTCTCAATTCTTACCGCCGTAAGCGGCGCTTTCATAAGCTCAAAAGTGGCGAGCGCATTGCCATCCATGAGGACCAGTTCCGCGAGCTGGACGAGCTTTTGGGTGATCTGGACTTGAGCGAACCCAGCGCCCGTAAGCAAAAGGTGCCAGCCTACCGCATGTACCAATTGCAGGATTTAGATGCGGATTATTTGGGAATAAACTTCGACGAGAAGTTCCAAGACATGTTTGATCGTCCCGCAGCATCACTCAGCCCCGTAATGACATCAAAATTGAGACCCTATCAGCTTGCCGGAAGCGAGTGGCTCTTGAAACTTCGTGCCATGGGCCTTGGCGGCATCTTGGCTGACGATATGGGACTAGGAAAGAGCCTCCAGATGATGGCCTATCTTGATGCTGTTTATGCTCAAAAAGGCAAATCCAAAGTTGAAAAACCCTCTCTGATTGTGGTCCCCGCTTCCTTGATTTACAATTGGGAGGCGGAATTCAAAAAGTTCGGTCCAGCCTTGAATTCGGTCTTAGTAACGGGGACTCAAGCAGAGCGACAAGCCATTTTAAATGGACCGTTTGATGCAGCAACTGTCTTGGTCACCTCTTATGATTATATTCGACGGGACATTGACGTCTATGAAGAGATGACCTTTGACACCATCATTTTGGATGAGGCGCATTATATTAAAAATCAGCGAACCAAGACAGCGCGTGCGGTCAAAGAATTGCAAGCGGACTATCGCTTTGCCCTGACAGGGACGCCGATTGAAAATAGTTTGGCGGAGCTTTGGTCCATCTTTGACTTCCTCATGCCGGGTTACCTTTATCCGTACACCCGTTTTACAGAGAATTATGAGAAACCTATTGTCAAAGAACAGGACCTTGGTAAGAAAAATAAACTCCAGGCCTTGGTGTCTCCTTTTATTCTGCGTCGTCTCAAGAAGGATGTCTTGACTGAATTGCCAGATAAACTGGAGGAGGTCTACCTGGTCGGTCAAACAGAAGAAGAACATAAGCTCTACCAAGCCAATCTTCTCTTGGCCAACCAAGAGTTGGCAAGTCAGGCGGACCTCAAACAAAGTACGGTTCAAATTTTGGCCCTCCTAACCCGTTTGCGTCAGCTTGCTCTAGACCCTCGTCTGCTCTTTGATGATATGGAGGGGCCATCTTCTAAAATGCAAGCGACCATGGAGATTGTCGAAGAAGCAAGGCAGAATCAACAACCGGTTCTGATTTTCTCTGCATTTACATCCGCTCTTGATTTGTTGGAAGACTCCTGTCGAAAAGCTGGCATGAGAACCTTAAAACTGACCGGATCGACTCCTAAGGAAAAACGCAAACAGTTCGTAGAGACCTTTCAAAAAGGTCACGTCGATGTTTTCTTGATTTCATTGAAGGCGGGTGGAACGGGTCTGAACCTAACCGCCGCAAATATCGTCATTCACCTAGATCCATGGTGGAATGTATCGGCACAAAACCAAGCGACGGATCGTGCGCACCGTATGGGGCAGGATTCGGTTGTAACGGTTTATAAGATGGTGACCAAGGGGACCATTGAGGAGAAGATCCAGACCTTGCAAGAAGCCAAAAAGCAGTTGTCGGATGATTTTGTGGAAACGGCTAGTGGCGCGATTAGCTCCATGTCGGAAACTGAAATTCGGGATCTTTTTAAGGCGGATGAAAGATAAAAGGCTGAGCGCTATGCTCGGCTTTTTTGATGATGGAAAGTCGGGTGTGATTGTGGGGCATTTGGGGCAGAAGGCTTGCCTGAAATGCTGAAATTTCTTGGAAAAGTGACATCTTGGGGGATTTTAGTGACATCTTAGGCAATTTTTTACACAGGCCTTTCTTTTTGGTGTATGATATGGGGGAATCGATTCGCAGGCGAGGCCTTGCAGGCGGAATGGCGAGAATATTTCTCTTGGTTGCTCAAAAAGGAGGGCAAAATATGAAAACATGTACACAGGAAGAACGAATGATGACGGTCGGTTGCTTAGTCGGTGGAATTAAAGGAATTTTCGGCTAGATCATTAAAAAGAGGTGAGACCAATGTTGGACATTGTTGTTCGTGAAGGTGCCTATATCTTATTTGTTGGCTTAGGAATGTGGGTCAGTTATCGTCTGGCTAAGAAAGAAACGAAACGCGCCGCCTTGTTAACCATTTTTCTGATTGGGATGGGACGTTATGTGACCCTTCTTTTTCATTGGCTCTTTCCTTGAAGTCTAGAGCCGGCTACATGCTGTGTTTTCTTTTGCCTGCCTTCTATTTTTTCGGTACAATAGGGGAAAGAAATGGAGAGGGCAAGGTATGAGTGTAGAAGATTTGTTTCCTCAGGGGCGCCGGGTGGCCGAGAGGCCATCGGGCGCGGACCGTGTGGGGCTGCCACTGGCCGGAGGCGAGTGGCTGGAGTTGCGGCGCCGGGATTTGACGGAGCGGGAATGGGTTTTGGTGGACAGTTTACTGTCTGTTGAGGACCGCGGGTCTGAGGAAAGTCAGGCGCGGCAACCCTGGGAGCTCTTTTTGACGGGGGCGCGGGGCGCGACCGTCCCAGCTCGTCTTGGGGCCTTGCAAGTGCTCTGGGTTTCAAGTGGGGCGGATGCGGATGATCAGTGGTTAGGTTTATTGCGTCAGGCCTTGCCCAATGTGGTGGCGGCCTTTAGGCCGCAGAAGGGGCTTTGGGCGCTGGTTCTGGATCAAGGGAATGGCTTGGAGGTTGCGGAAGTGGTTGCCGAGATGCTGCCAGCAATTGAATTCGACTTTTCTGCCAAATTAAAAATAGGCTGGGGTCAGATTTGGCCGGTGGATGTGTTGGAGGAATGGCCGGATTTATTTGCGGTGGAGCGGGAGGTGTTTGCTTCCGTGCTGTCCAGTCATAAGTGGGGAGCGAGTGTGTGCTTGGGACAGGCGGTCCAGGAGTGCTTAGCTGCTGGTGTCCAGGTGGATGCGGTTTTGCTTGCTTGTTTACGGAGTTTGCTTGTGCGTGAGGATCAGATGGTGGAAACGGTCGAAGCCATGTGGTTGGAGGCTGCGGTGGTGACCAAGGCGGCGCAGCGGCTCTATGTGCACAGGAATACGCTGCAGAATCGTTTGGAGAAGTTCCGTGAGGAACTGGGTTTGAATTTGAAGCAGTTGGATGATTTATTTTTGTGCCGTTTGGCTCTGATGAGTGGATTGTGATGGTCTTGTGCAGGGTGCACATGTGTGCCGACTTTCTTTGGTCACTCTGTTATGGATATAGAAAACGTTTTCATTTATAATAAGGGTATCAAATGATTCAAGGAGCCTCTTATGGTACAAGTTAAATTAGATAAGATTTACAAACGCTATCCAAATTCTGAACACTATTCTGTTGAGGACTTCAATTTGGATATCCAAGATAAGGAATTCATCGTTTTCGTTGGTCCTTCTGGATGTGGGAAGTCGACAACGCTGCGGATGGTTGCTGGTTTGGAAGATATTACGGAGGGAACGTTCTCTATTGATGGGCAGGTCATGAATGATGTGGCGCCTAAAGATCGTGATATCGCCATGGTTTTCCAAAACTACGCTTTGTATCCACATATGACTGTGTATGAAAACATGGCCTTTGGTTTGAAATTGCGTAAGTACGACAAGGGTGAAATCGACAAGCGTGTGCGTGAGGCGGCTGAGATTCTTGGTTTGACTGAGTTCTTGGAACGCAAACCGGCTGATTTGTCTGGTGGTCAACGTCAACGTGTGGCTATGGGTCGTGCCATTGTGCGTGATTCGAAGATTTTCTTGATGGACGAGCCGCTTTCAAACTTGGATGCCAAGCTGCGCGTGAGCATGCGTGCGGAAATTGCTAAGTTGCACCGTCGGATTGGTGCGACTACCATCTACGTAACCCACGACCAAACAGAAGCGATGACGCTTGCGGACCGTATTGTTATCATGTCTGCAACGAAAAACCCTTCTGGTACGGGTACAATTGGTCGTATCGAACAAATTGGTACACCGCAAGAGCTTTACAACACACCTGCTAACAAATTCGTTGCGGGATTCATCGGAAGTCCTGCGATGAACTTCTTCAAAGTGACTTTGAAAGATGGTGTGATTTCTGATGGACGTGGTTTTGACTTGGTTCTTCCTGAAGGAAAAGTCAAAATGCTCAACGAAAAAGGCTACAATGGCAAAGAATTGTACTTTGGTATTCGTCCAGAAGACATCAAGACTTCTCAATTGGAGTTGGATGCCTACCCGTCAACTGTTATTGAGTCAGAAGTGATTGTGTCTGAATTGCTTGGTTCAGAGTCTATGCTTTATAGTAAAGTGGGCGACACTGAATTTGTATCTCGTGTAGAAGCGCGTGACATTCACAATCCGGGTGAACACGTCAAATTGGCCTTCAATGTCAACAAAGGACACTTCTTTGACGCTGAAACGGAAAAAGCGATTCGTTAATGTTGAATGAAATCGTAAAATAGTAAACGTATATAGAGGTTGGGATTCTTGTTCCAACCTCTTTCTTAGTATAGGCTCAGTGAGGGATGTAGAAAATTATAGGGATACACTAATGAGAAGAGGGGGACGATAGATGTTTGGTAGCTATCGAAGAATAAAGTTGTGTGTCACACTGTGTCTTCAGATGTTGTATCTTGTCCCAAAAGGATGCGCTAGGCAGGGGTTCTTGTTTGCTTAAATAAATAGGTGTCCTTCCCTGCCTGCTTTTCCTTTAAATGTTTTCCCGGGTATGGTATAATTTTTCAATAGTTATTGAAATGAGGTAAAGAAGAATGAAAGCGATTGTGACGGTAGTAGGTAAGGATAAGACAGGGATTGTGGCTGGTGTATCCATGAAATTGGCTGAGTTGGGATTGAATATTGATGATATTTCACAAACGGTTTTGGATGAGTATTTCACCATGATGGCAGTGGTGTCATCAGACCAAAAAGCAGACTTTACGGCTCTTCGTTCTGAATTAGAAAGTTTTGGTGAGAGTCTTCATGTGAAAATCAACATTCAGTCATCAGCGATTTTTGATGCCATGCACAAGATTTAAGGGGGAAGCTCGTGGATATTAGACAAGTACAAGAAACCATTGCCATGATTGAGGAGCAGAACTTTGATATTCGGACCATTACCATGGGGATCTCTCTTCTTGATTGTATTGATCCGGATATTGAGCGTGCGGCTCAGAAGGTATACGACAAAATTGTAAGCCGTGCTAAAAACCTGGTGGCCGTCGGAGACGGCATCGCCGGTGAGTTGGGAATTCCCATTGTTAACAAACGGGTATCCGTGACTCCTATCGCTTTGATTGGTGCAGCGACGGATGCAACTTCTTATGTCCCGTTGGCCAAGGCCCTCGACAAGGCTGCGGCAGAAATTGGGGTGGATTTCATCGGTGGTTATTCGGCTCTTGCCCAAAAGGGCTACCAAAAAGGGGATGAAATTCTGATTAACTCCATTCCTGAGGCCTTGGCGGTGACTGAGAAGGTGTGTGCGTCGGTTAATATTGGGTCGACCAAGACGGGGATCAATATGACGGCGGTGCGCGACATGGGGCGTGTGATCAAGGAAACGGCGGAAGCGTCTGAGATGGGTGCGGCCAAGCTGGTGGTCTTTGCCAATGCGGTGGAGGACAATCCCTTTATGGCGGGGGCTTTCCATGGTGTTGGTGAGGCGGATGTGGTCATCAACGTGGGTGTTTCTGGACCGGGAGTAGTGCAACGTGCTTTGGAGAAGGTGCGTGGCGAGAGCTTCGATGTGGTCGCAGAAACGGTTAAGAAGACGGCCTTCAAGATTACGCGGATTGGGCAGTTGGTTGGTCAGATGGCGTCTGAGCGTTTGGGTGTCAAGTTCGGGATTGTGGACTTGAGTTTGGCGCCAACGCCGGCTGTTGGGGACTCGGTTGCTCGTGTATTAGAGGAAATGGGTCTGGAAGCGGTTGGGACGCACGGAACGACTGCGTCCTTGGCGCTTCTCAACGACCAAGTGAAAAAGGGTGGCGTCATGGCCTGCAACCAGGTCGGTGGTTTGTCTGGTGCTTTTATTCCGGTATCTGAGGACGAAGGAATGATTGCGGCCGTGCAATCGGGCTCGCTCAACTTGGAAAAATTGGAAGCCATGACGGCTATTTGTTCGGTTGGTTTGGATATGATTGCCATTCCGGAGGACACACCAGCATCGACGATTGCGGCCATGATCGCAGACGAAGCAGCAATCGGGGTGATTAACCAGAAAACAACTGCTGTCCGGATTATTCCAAAAGGAAAAGAAGGCGACATGATTGAGTTCGGAGGCTTACTCGGAACCGCACCCGTTATGCGCGTCAACAAAAACTCCTCCGCAGACTTCATCGCCCGCGGCGGACAAATCCCCGCGCCAATCCATAGCTTTAAAAATTAGGGAGCGAGACAGAAATCGGGAACTCGAAGAGTTCAATTTTAAGATACTAAGGGACGATTCGCGAAGCGAAAACTTCCAAAGAAAAATAGGAAACATAGAGACGGAGCCCGAGCTCCTAGCTATGTTTATCTTTTTTCGAAGGGAGTTAGTCCCGAGTTCAATTTTAAGATATTAAGGATTGCGTAACCAATCAGCTACTGCGCGATATGAAGGCACTAAAGAAAGCAGAATTGTAGAAAGGGCTTCGTTATCCTCGCTCTCCTGTTTTAAGGCTCAAACAGTCCAGTGGACTGTTTGAGGCGGCGGATAGGGGATTGCGACGCAATTCTACAGATGACAAATGCAAAAAAGGAACCGAGTTCCCAAACTCCGGTTCCTTTTTCATATATGCAACACGCCTCACCTAACGACTTCAGTTTCTTTCCTTTACATCTCCCACTTGGCTTGTTCTTCTAAAAACTCCTTCATATAAGGAAGGGTGTAAGAGAGACGGCCGTGTCCGGCTACTTGAATAATGCCTGCTTTGAGGAGGCGTCCCCGGTAAACTGAGATATAGTTTTTATCACGTTCCATGTGTCGGGCAATGTCCTGTACAGAAGTAGAGGATTCCTCAGATATCATGGCATAGAGAAAGGCCTGATCGGTAGGAGAGATTTCAGAAAAGACCTTGGCGTGGACATTTTGAAAGAGAAGGCTCATAAAGGCTGATTCCACTTTATTTAGTGATTCTTCGGTGATCCTGAGATTTTCTTTCTCGGCCTCCCATAAGAGGCTTCCTAACACTTGAAAAGCGTAAGCATAGCCCTTGGTTAAATTTGTCATCTTTTCAACAAGGCCATCCTCCAACAGGTAACCTCCCGCTTGGAAGTTTTCTTGATAAGCCTGGCGGATGGAGTAGGGACTCAGGCTCTCAGGTGTGATGCGCTCTGCACGGAGTAAAAAGGTCAACATGTTTTCATTTTGAAGAGCATTAACCTTTTCAGGGAGTCCGGTGAAGAGGAGGGCCATATCCAGTCTTCGTCTTAAAAATTCCTGATGCATACTAGCTAGGTTGCGAATGGCTGGGGTATTATCAACCTCATCAATCGCTACCACCAGAAGGGTCTTATGTTTTTTCAGATGCTGCAAGAGTTGCAGTAGTTGGCTCTCCTCTGAAAGAGGGCGAGACTCGATAGTGGTTTCCACAAAAGGAAGTTTTAAGTGGGTCTCCTTAAACCGAAGCAGTTCCGGTTTGATCCATTGAGGGGATTCTAAAATGACCTTCTCCAACAACTGAGTAATCATCTCATCGGTCTCGAGGTGTGGACGCAAATCAACGACAATGCAGTTATCCTGTTGGCGTAGTTGCTCACAAATGTCTGTTAGTAGGACAGTTTTTCCAGAACCACGCAAGCCACTGATTAGGGTGGTGCGGTAGGGGCTATTGTAATAGTGAAGGTCTTCAGCGATGCGTTCAACCAAGTCTGTTCGGTCCAAGATAATGGCTGGAACTCTACCAAAGGCGGTGTCAAATGGATTTCTCATTCTGCCGGGCTCCTTTATACTTTTTTATACTTTTTGATCTTGTTTTATACTTTTTTATACTTTACCATTTCATTTTATACTTTTTTATACTTTTTTTCAAGGAAGACTTCATGCAACCCCTTTCAAAAACTTCCCTCAACATGGTATAATGGAGAAACCAACCGTCCCCAAAAGACGGAATCGAATCAAGAAAGAGAGTGACCTTAAATGACTACCAAATTGTATATTGCTCGTCATGGAAAAACCATGTTTAACACCATTGGTCGCGCCCAAGGCTGGAGCGACACACCGCTAACTCCATTTGGAGAATTGGGGATTCGTGAGCTCGGCATTGGGCTGCGAAAAGCCGGTCTCAAATTTCACAAGGCTTTTTCATCGGATTCTGGTCGGACCATCCAGACCATGGGCATTATCCTTGATGAGCTTGGCCAAGCCGGTCAGATTCCCTACACCTTTGACAAACGCATTCGTGAATGGTGTTTTGGATCCTTTGATGGTCACTACGATGGTGAACTGTTCATGGGCATCTTGCCACGCGTCTTCAATGTGGACCATGTCCATCAGCTCTCCTACCCGGAAATAGCAGAAGGACTCGTGGAGGTAGATTCCGCAGGATGGGCGGAACCATGGCCTGTTCTTATTGGACGCATCTTGGACGGCTTTACCTCCATAGCCCAAGAAATGGAAGAAGCTGGAGGGGGCAACGCCATTGTGGTCAGTCACGGCATGACCATTGGGACCCTGGTCAGCCTCCTTGCTGGCGGCCAGCTCTATGACCTTGACAATGGATCTATCACGGTTCTGACCTATGAGGACGGCCAGTTCACGGTGGATGTGGTGGGTGACATGTCCTATCGTAAAGTAGGAGCGGAGGTGCTTGCAAATGGCGATGAAGCGTAGAGCCAAGCGGTCTTCTGGGCGCTTTGTGCGATTTTTGGTGAATGTCCTGTTTTTATTCCTAGGACTGGGGATTGCCGGCGCTGTCATCCTCTTTGAACCGTCCTGGGTCAAGAGTATGACCCAACCTGCGTCTTCGTCAACCGCGTCATCGTCCAGCTCTGCGAGCGAAGAATCGCCCGTACCTGACGTAAAACGAACAGATTGGCAACTCACATTGGTCAATCGCGACTATCGCAACGAGGCCCCTGCGCCCGAATTGGCAAGCATTGAAGATGTGCAGGTGGACAAGCGGATCGAGCAAGATACCAAGGATTTCTTAGCAGCGGCCAGAAAAATCGAGGCCGAAGAGAAAATTCTCTCAGCCTACCGGTCGAAAGAGGACCAAACGCAACTCTATAATGAAGCCATCGCAGCGGAGGAAGCGGCGGGTAAGCCAAGAGCCGAAGCAGAAGCCGAGGTTCAAAAACGCATTCAAATCCCAGGTGCCAGCGAACACAAAACCGGACTCGCAATCGATATGGCACCCGAAGCCGGACAACCCGATGAACTCGGGGAAAAAATAGCGGCTATCGCACCAGAATATGGATTCGTTTTACGCTATCCAAAAGACAAATCTCCCATCACCGGCGTTGATTTCGAAAACTGGCACTACCGCTATGTCGGAAAAGAATCCGCCAAATACATGACCAAACACAATCTAGTGTTGGAAGAATACATCGCCTTACTCAAGAAGATGGGTAGATAAAACAGCGCAGTGCGCTGTTTTATTGTATGCAGATGAGGAAAGCGCAGCTTTCCACAACCGTCCAGTGGACGGTTTTATCCTTTATTAATAAGGAAAGCTTTGCTTTCCACAACCGTTCGGGGAACCTTTTTATCTTTAGATCCGTATAACGGTGGCTGAGTTTGGTTGAAAACCGTCCCTTTGCTAAAGTGTAGGACGGTTTTTTTGTGCTAATCGTAATCCTTTCGGAGCAAAGCGATCAGCGCTACGACCAGGCGGCGAGGATTCTACAAACCTTCTTAGGTTATTGCTTAAATTTCTAGCTAGATGTGTTACAATAACAATTGAAAAACGGAAGTGTTCCAGCACTTCCGTTCACAGACCCGTCAAAGACGGTGTTCGCTGCGATATTTACGAGATAACCGAGGCGCTAACGACGGTTATCTTTTTCTTTGCCTGCCATCCTCTCTTTTCTGCTATAATTGTATAGGAAGAAGAGAGGAGACAGTATGGTTACATTGTATATCGTGAGACATGGAAAGACCATGTTTAATACCATTGGTCGTGCGCAGGGGTGGTCAGATACACCCTTGACGCAAGAAGGAGAAGCCGGCATCCATGCTCTAGGACGGGGGATGAAAGAAGCGGGTCTGACTTTTGACCGAGCCTATTCATCTGATTCAGGGCGTGCTATTCAGACCTTGGGCATCATCCTAGAAGAGATGGATTTGGAAGGTGAAATTCCAACTCGTTATGAGAAGCAAATCCGTGAATGGTGTTTTGGATCGTTTGATGGAGCCTATGGGGGAGAGCTCTTCCGTGGCGTTATTCCGCGGGTCCTAGATACAGACAACTATAAAGATTTAACCTTGGCAGAATTAGCGGACGGTATCTATGAAGTGGATACAGCTGGTTGGGCGGAACCTTGGTCCGTCTTAAGCGAACGGATTGTCGCTGGTTTCACCAAGATTGCGGAAGAAGTCGAAACAGCTGGTCAAGAATCTGCGGTTGTTGTCAGTCACTCCATGACCATTGGATCCTTCGTTAACTTAATTGAACCGTCTATTGTGCTGAATCCAAGCGTAGAAAATGGTTCTGTCACAAAAGTTTCCTATAAAGATGGTGTCTTTACATTGGAAGATTTAGGAAATACAGATTATCGTGATCGTGGTTTCCAAAATTTTTAAGAAAAGAAACCAGAGCGTGATCACGTTCAAATGATAACAGAACAAAGCATCTGGGAGGTTGGGACAAAAGTCCTGACCTCTTTTTCTATATTCGGCTACATACTACATACTACATACGCTCACCTCTTGGCAGTTTCGTTCGTCGTTCTGTCCTCTATTTTTGACTCGAAAGCACTAGGTCTCAAGACCGATTTTCTATCTTTTTTATGACGGAATCGGCTTGGTGAGTCTCGTGAAACCTTTTGAAATCAGTGGTTTCTGCAAAATTAGCACTCTATAAAAAAGAGTGCTAATTTTTTGAGTAAAATCCTTGACTTTGAATTTAATGGGTGTATAATAGAATCATAACTTAGCACTCGACCTAATAGAGTGCTAAAATGAAAAGGCAGGTGAATGAGATGATTACAGAACGTCAACAAGCGATTCTCAATCGTATCGTTGATATCTTTACTAAGACTCATGAACCTGTTGGTTCCAAGGCGCTCCAAGAAGAAATTGCAGCATCCAGTGCAACCATACGAAACGATATGGCAGCCCTGGAGAAGAAAGGTCTTCTGGAAAAAGCCCACACATCAAGTGGACGCAAGCCTTCCATTGCCGGATATCAGTATTTCGTACAGCACTCACTTTCCTACGAGTCCTTAGCTGAAGACGAACTCTATCAGGTGGTGAAAGCCTTTGATCAAGAATTCTTCCATTTAGATGATATTCTGAATCAAGCGGCCAGTGTCCTTGCCAATCTAACCGGTTGTACGGTTATGGCATTAGATGTGGAACCAACCCATCAGCGTCTTACTGCTTTCGAAATTGTCGTGATCAGTCAACATGCAGCCTTGGCCATTATGACCTTGGATGATGCCAGAACAGTCACCCAGCAGTTCGTCATTCCAAGAAGTCTTCTTCCAGAAGATTTGGAGCGACTTCGCGATTTAATTCGCGAACGCTTCTTGGGACAAACGGTGCTGGATATCCACTACAAGATTCGGACCGAGATTCCACAAATCCTCCAGCGTTACTTTAGCGTGACCGACAACCTCTTGGAGCTTTTCGATCATCTCTTCGAGCCGCTCTTTCAAGAAGAAGTCGCTTTGGCTGGAAAGGTGAATCTCCTCAATTTTGCAGACCAGGAAACCTTCCAGTTTTTCGAGGACTTACAAGCAATAGCCTTTGAAATTCGAGACAAGTTTCCAGAAGGACAGTCCCAGTTTGTTAGGGTCGCCGATCCAAACTTAAACGGACTAGAGCACCTGACCCTCATAACAAGTTCCTTCCTCATTCCTTATCGAGGATTCGGACTACTAGCCCTGGTTGGACCAGTCAACCTGAACTACCAGCGTGTGGTCAATCTCATCAACCTGGTGACGCGGGTTCTTACCATGAAGCTGACGGACTTTTACAGATACCTCAGCTCTAATCACTACGAAGTACATTAAAGGAGGGCCTATGACCCAAGAAGAAAAAAACATTCAAGACCTAGAAGAAACGGTCACAGAAGAAGTTGTTGAGGAAACAGCTGACGCTGTAGAAGAAGTGGCACAACCTTCAGAGTTGGAGTTGGAAAAGGCCCGGGCAGATGAATTTGAAGACAAATATCTTCGTACCGTGGCGGAAATGCAAAATATCCAGAGAAGATCGAATGAAGAACGGCAAACCTTACAAAAATATAGAAGCCAAGACTTAGCGAAAGCCATTCTTCCATCCTTAGATAACTTGGAGCGAGCTTTGGCGGTCGAAGGACTCACTGAAGACGTGAAACGCGGTTTGGAAATGGTTCAAGAAAGCTTGATCCACGCCCTGAAAGAAGAAGGAATCGAAGAGATTCCCGCAGAAGAAGGATCTACCTTTGACCACAACTTCCATATGGGAATCCAAACGGTTCCAGCTGATGACGATCATCCAGCGGATACCATCGCGCAAGTCTTCCAAAAAGGTTACAAGCTCCACGAACGGGTGTTGCGTCCTGCTATGGTCGTAGTCTACAACTAAGATGCAAAGGGCGTGAAAAAATCCTTTGCAAATAAATACTTGACCGAAATGTCGTTAAACTATGGAATCGAAAGAACATTTTTAAATTAGTAAAGTAAAGAGGTAAAATAGATGTCTAAAATTATTGGTATTGACTTAGGTACAACAAACTCAGCTGTTGCTGTTCTTGAAGGTGGCGAAGCTAAAATCATCGCTAACCCAGAAGGGAACCGTACGACTCCATCTGTCGTATCATTCAAAAACGGTGAAATCATCGTTGGTGATGCGGCAAAACGTCAAGCAGTAACAAACCCAGATACCATCATTTCGATTAAATCAAAAATGGGTACAAATGATAAAGTATCTGCTAACGGTAAAGAATACACTCCACAAGAAATCTCAGCTATGATCCTTCAATACTTGAAAGGGTATGCAGAAGACTACCTTGGAGAAAAAGTAACCAAAGCGGTTATCACTGTACCAGCTTACTTTAACGATGCGCAACGTCAAGCTACAAAAGACGCAGGTAAAATCGCTGGTCTTGAAGTAGAACGTATCGTCAACGAGCCAACTGCAGCGGCACTTGCATACGGTTTGGATAAAACAGATAAAGAAGAAAAAATCTTGGTATTCGACCTTGGTGGTGGTACATTCGACGTATCTATCCTTGAATTGGGTGATGGTGTCTTCGACGTACTCGCAACTGCTGGTGATAACAAATTGGGTGGAGATGACTTCGACCAAAAAATTATCGACTATATGGTAGAAGAGTTCAAGAAAGAAAATGGAATTGACCTTGCACAAGACAAGATGGCTCTTCAACGTTTGAAAGATGCTGCTGAAAAAGCGAAGAAAGACCTTTCAGGTGTAACTTCAACTCAAATCAGCTTGCCATTTATCACTGCAGGAGCAGCTGGTCCTCTTCACTTGGAAATGACCTTGACTCGTGCTAAATTTGATGACTTGACTCGTGACTTGGTAGAACGTACCAAAGAACCAGTCCGTCGCGCCCTTTCAGATGCTGGACTTTCAATCTCTGAAATCGACGAAGTGATCCTTGTTGGTGGTTCAACTCGTATCCCAGCAGTTGTTGAAGCAGTTAAAGCAGAAACTGGTAAAGAACCTAACAAATCTGTTAACCCTGATGAAGTAGTTGCTATGGGTGCAGCTATCCAAGGTGGTGTGATTACTGGTGACGTGAAAGACGTTGTTCTCTTGGATGTTACTCCATTGTCACTTGGTATCGAAACAATGGGTGGAGTCTTCACTAAATTGATTGACCGTAACACAACCATCCCAACATCTAAATCTCAAGTCTTCTCTACAGCAGCAGACAACCAACCAGCCGTTGATATCCACGTTCTTCAAGGTGAACGCCCAATGGCCGCAGACAACAAGACTCTTGGACGTTTCCAATTGACTGATATCCCTGCAGCGCCTCGTGGTATCCCACAAATCGAAGTAACCTTCGACATCGACAAAAACGGTATCGTTTCTGTTAAAGCCAAAGACCTTGGTACTCAAAAAGAACAAACCATCGTTATCCAATCTAACAGCGGTTTGACTGATGAAGAAATCGACCGTATGATGAAAGATGCAGAAGCAAACGCTGAAGCGGATAAAAAACGTAAAGAAGAAGTGGATCTTCGCAACGAAGTAGACCAAGCCATCTTTGCAACTGAGAAAACATTGAAAGATACTGAAGGACGTTTTGAAGCAGAACGTGCAGAAGCACAATCAGCTCTTGATGAATTGAAGAAAGCACAAGAAGCAAACAACTTGGACGACATGAAAGCGAAACTTGAAGCTCTTAACGAAAAAGCACAAGGCTTGGCAGTGAAACTCTATGAAGAAGCTGCAGCGCAACAACAAGCGCAAGCGGGTGCACAAGGAGCTGAAGGAACAACTTCAAACCCAGGTGACGACGTCGTAGACGGTGAATTTACTGAAAAGTAACATAGCGAAATGACTAAACCCTAAAGGGGAAGTCATTTCACGGTAGCCGCTATGGTGCGGACTACCTATCTGTCTGAATAGCTCGCAGAGAAAATGGTATCCATTTTCTCTGCTCCCGTCGCAGGCGGTAAGTTAAAATAAAGTAGGCGGAATCCATCTAGGGTCCGCCTTGCTTTACTATTTATAAAACCGTTCCTATTTACGAATCAAGAAAATTTATAGAAAGGAATGTGTTCGTAACTGAACACGGCCTATTCCTTGTGTAAAAAAGAGACGCAACTGTTTTAGCTTTAGCTAAATTACAGGTGTGGCTACCTTTAGGTAGAAACCTGCCTAGGAGCTAATGCTCCGTCGTTAGGTTTTCTATTTTCACTGTGGGAATGACGGCCTTTGTATCTTAGATGAACAATACTGAATTTTACGAGCGTCTGGGTGTTTCCAAGAACGCTTCTCAGGATGAGATCAAAAAGGCTTATCGGAAGCTTTCTAAGAAGTACCATCCGGATATTAATAAAGAACCTGGAGCTGAGGAAAAATATAAGGAAGTCCAGGAGGCTTATGAAACGCTGAGTGATGAGCAAAAGCGGGCTAGCTATGACCAATTTGGTGCTGCGGGTGCTCAAGGAGGCTTCGGTGGTGGAGCTGGTGGTTTCGGTGGCTTCGACGGTGCTGGTTTCGGTGGCTTCGAAGACATTTTCTCAAGCTTCTTCGGAGGTGGCGGTGCGACTCGCAATCCCAATGCCCCTCGTCAAGGGGATGACCTTCAATATCGCGTCAATCTTAAATTTGAGGAAGCGATTTTCGGTACAGAAAAAGAAGTGGAATACCAACGTGAAGCAACCTGTCATACTTGTGATGGTTCTGGTGCGAAACCAGGTACCTCGCCTGTAACTTGTGGACGCTGTCATGGTTCTGGTATGATCAATATTGACCGCCAAACACCACTTGGAATGATGCGCCAGCAAGTAACTTGTGATGTCTGTCATGGTCGCGGTCAAGAAATTAAAAGCCCTTGTGAAACTTGTCATGGTTCTGGACATGAGCGCCGCAACCACAAGGTGACCGTTAAAATCCCAGCTGGGGTTGAAACAGGTCAACAAATCCGTCTCAATGGACAAGGAGAAGCTGGTTTTAACGGTGGTCCTTATGGTGATTTGTATGTCTTGGTTCAAGTGGAAGCCAGCAAGCAATTTGAGCGTGAGGGAGCAACCATTTACTATACCTTGGACCTCAACTACGTTCAGGCAGCGCTGGGGGACAGTGTCGATGTACCGACGGTACATGGTGAAGTGGAATTGGTTATCCCAGAAGGAACCCAAACTGGTAAACGTTTCCGCTTGCGCGGAAAAGGTGCCCCACAATTGCGTGGTGGCGGTACAGGTGACCAATACGTGACGGTGAATGTCGTGACCCCAACCCACTTAAATGACCGCCAAAAAGAAGCTCTTCGCGAGTTTGCGGAGGCTGGAAACATTAAAGTGACTCCGAAGAAAAAAGGTCTCTTTGACAAAATTAAGGATGTTGTAGACGAATTATAAAAAAGAATTTACTGCTAGATGAAAGACTTGTCTCCCTAAAAGGAAATGCTAAAGGGGGCGGACAAGATGCAACTTCTAGCAGTCTTTTTTTTTCGTTCCATGGTACAATAAAAACATGGTAAGATATAAAGCAATCATCTCATATGATGGGTATCAGTTTTCAGGTTTTCAGCGCCAACCCCATGCGCGCAGTGTGCAGGAGGAGCTGGAGAAGACCCTGACGCGCCTCAATCGCGGTCAGGCAGTGCAGGTTCATGGTGCGGGCCGTACGGATAGTGGTGTGCACGCCTATGGTCAGGTCATCCATTTCGACCTTCCCCAGGCGCGTGACGAGGAGAAACTTCGCTTCGCCTTGGACACCCAGAGTCCCGAAGATATCGATGTCCGCACCGTAGAGCAGGTGGCCGACGATTGGCATGCTCGCTACGCGCCCCATCATAAGACCTACGAATTTCTCGTTGATATGGGACGACCTAAAAACCCCATGATGCGTCATTATGCTACGCATTTTCCTTATCCTTTGGATAAAAGCCTGATTGAGGAAGCGGTGAAGGATTTAGAAGGAACCCACGATTTTACGGGATTCACTGCCTCAGGAACGAGCGTACAAGATAAGGTTCGCACCATAACGGAAGCGAAAGTAGAATGGGACCAAGAACGTCACTTTTTAGTGTTTACCTTCGCCGGTAATGGCTTCTTGTATAAGCAAATTAGAAATATGGTCGGTACCCTCTTGAAAATAGGAAATGGACGGATGCCTGTATCTCAAGTGAAGCGGATTTTGGAAGAGAAAAATCGAGATCTAGCAGGACCAACTGCCGGTCCTAACGGTCTTTACTTAAAAGAAGTCCGTTACTTAGATTAAGATCGCTTTGGATGATAAGCATGGATATAGAAGCCTGGATCTATCAGGATGCAGGAATAAATCAGGAATGAAGGATACATGAATAAATAAGGATGCCTGAAATAAATGTGTATCGCATGAAGGTTTCTGGAATCGGATAAAAGGATCTGGTTCAACTTCTTTTCTTGGTTAGGATTTCACCCTACAATCCAATCTTTTTTGTGAGGGGATGGCTGACTTAGAGAGACACGATGTTTTGTGGACTGATCTGGTGGATATTTTTTGCTGGAGTGCCATTTTTTGTGTGGAGGATTTGTCTGACACGGCAGTGTGCACGGGACCTTTTTGACGGGAAGGATAGCCTGGATAAAAAGGGAAGAGAAGAAGGGAAAGCCTGTAGAAATGCTGAAAAAATAAGGGGTTGATGATTGTCATACCCCATATTTTGTGGTAAAATAGGCTGTAATTTAAAATTTGAAGGAGATTCGACAGAATGTCAGTATCATTTGAAACAAAATCAACAAACCATGGTGTGTTGACTTTCACCCTTGGTCAAGAACAAATCAAACCTGAATTGGATCGTGTATTCAACAGCGTGAAAAAATCAATCAACGTTCCAGGTTTCCGTAAAGGTCACATCACTCGTGCGGTCTTCAACCAAAAATTTGGTGAAGAGTCACTTTACCAAGATGTTGTGAACGCACTTCTTCCTGAAGCATACGAAGCAGCTGTAAAAGAAGCTGGTATCGAAGTGGTTGCTCAACCTTCATTCGACGTGGTTTCTATGGAAAAAGGTCAAGACTGGACAATCGCAGCAACTGTTGTGACAAAACCTGAAGTAAAATTGGGTCAATACAAAGATCTTGAAGTGTCTGTAGACATGGTGAAAGAAGTGGAAGAGTCTGAAGTTGACGCACGTATCGAACGTGAGCGTAACAACTTGGCTGAATTGGTTGTCAAAGAAGATAAGGCTGAAAAAGGCGACACTGTTGTGATCGACTTCGTTGGTTCTGTTGACGGTGTTGAGTTCGACGGTGGTAAAGGTGAAAACTACGCACTTGAGTTGGGTAGCGGAACATTTATTCCAGGTTTCGAAGATCAATTGGTTGGTCACCAACCAGGTGAAACCATTGATGTAATGGTAACCTTCCCAGAAGACTACCAAGCAACTGACTTGGCTGGTAAAGAAGCGAAATTCGTTACAACTCTTCATGAAGTGAAGACAAAAGAAGTGCCTGCACTTGACGATGAATTGGCTAAAGATATCGATGAAGAAGTGGAAACACTTGCTGAATTGAAAGAAAAATTCCGCGCTGAAATGGCTGAACAAAAAGCGGCTGCTTACCAAGAAGCAGTTGAAGCTGCAGCGATTGAAAAAGCGGTAGAAAATGCTGAAATCGTTGAATTGCCAGAAGAAATGGTTCATGAAGAAGTTCACCGTTCAATCGAACAATTCTTGGGTAACATGCAACGTCAAGGTATTTCACCTGAAATGTACTTCCAAATCACTGGTACAACGGAAGCTGACTTGCACGAACAATACAGTGCAGAAGCTGAAGATCGTACGAAGACAAACTTGGTTGTTGAAGCGATTGCCAAAGCTGAAGGATTTGAAGCTTCTGAAGAAGAAATCAACAAAGAAATCGAAGAGCTTGCTGCAACTTACAACTTACCAGTTGACCAAGTACGTACACTCTTGTCAGAAGACATGTTGAAACATGACATTGCTGTGAAGAAAGCTGTTGAAGTGATCACAAGCACTGCAAAAGTTAAATAAGTGTGATGGATAAGGTTTGAGTGGGAGTTTCCCGCTCGAGCCTTTTTTGTGAAATTCTTTGACGAATGGCTAAAATTATCGTACAATAAAGAGTAACGAAAAATGCGAGGAGAAAAACTTTGGAATTAGAAGTATTTGCTGGCCAAGAAAAAAGTGAATTGTCTATGATTGAAGTGGCACGCGCGATTTTAGAGAGCCGTGGACGTGACAATGAAATGTACTTTAGTGATCTTGTAAATGAGATTCAAAATTATTTAGAAAAATCAAATAGCGAGATTCGTGAAGCTCTTCCACTGTTTTACACAGAATTAAATGTGGATGGTAGCTTTATTCCGCTTGGAGACAACAAGTGGGCTCTTCGTTCATGGTATGCCATCGACGAGATCGATGAAGAAATCATCGCGCTTGAGGATACGGATGAAGAGGATGATGCACCTAAAAAACGTAAGAAAAAACGTGTCAATGCCTTTATGGACGGTGACGCAGATGCCATCGACTATAACGACGATGATCCAGAAGATGAAGACAACTACGAAGCTGATCCTTCGCTTGAGTACGATGAAGAAAACCCTGATGATGAAAAGAGTGAAGCAGAAGCTTACGACTCTGAAATCAACGAAATTGCACCAGATGAGTTGAGCGAGGAAGAAGGCGCAACCAACATGGGTGACGATGACGAGGATGCTGAAGACGAGGAAGAACTCGATTAAGAACTGGTTCAAAGCTGTCTTTTGAGGATGAAGGAGTTGTTTGAAAGGCGATAGGTTGGTTTCCTGAAAGTCGATCGGGTGATTTCCTGAAAATAAATGGGGAGATTTCCTGAAAATTTTCAAAAACTTTTCCTCCGTTTCAATTGACAAGTCTCTTAAAAAACGATATTCTATTATCGGGCACCTCATTTTGAGGTCGATGTAATGGCTCCCCTAAGAGGGAGCTTTTTTGTTTTTTAACACAAAAGGTGTATCTTCCCATTGAATCTGTAAATAGGACTAGAAAAAGGAGCAAGAAATGGCAACTAAGTATATCTTTGTAACAGGAGGCGTGGTTTCCTCCATCGGTAAAGGGATTGTCGCAGCAAGTTTGGGACGGCTCTTGAAGGCTCGTGGCCTCAAAGTGACCCTACAAAAATTTGATCCCTACATCAATATTGACCCAGGAACTATGAGTCCTTATCAGCACGGTGAAGTCTTCGTCACGGACGACGGTGCGGAAACAGACTTGGATTTGGGACACTATGAGCGTTTCATCGACATTAACCTCAATAAGTATTCCAACGTAACTACCGGTAAAATCTATAGCGAAGTACTTAAAAAAGAACGTCGTGGTGAGTACCTCGGTGCAACCGTCCAAGTCATTCCTCACATTACAGACGCGCTCAAGGACAAAATCAAGCGCGCTGCGACCACAACTGACTCAGATGTCATTATCACTGAGGTGGGCGGTACTGTCGGAGATATCGAAAGTCTTCCATTTTTAGAGGCCCTTCGGCAAATGAAAGCAGATGTCGGTTCGGATAATGTGATGTATATCCACACAACTCTTCTGCCCTACTTGAAAGCGGCTGGTGAGATGAAAACCAAACCGACGCAACATTCGGTCAAGGAGCTTCGCGGTTTGGGTATCCAGCCTAATATGTTAGTGATCCGTACGGAAGAACCAGTGGGGCAAGGGGTCAAGAATAAACTTGCTCAATTCTGTGACGTCGCTCCAGAAGCGGTCATTGAATCGATGGACGTTGAACATCTTTACCAAATCCCATTAAACCTTCAAGCGCAAGGAATGGACCAAATTGTCTGTGATCACTTGAAAATCGATGCACCTGCAGCAAATATGTCTGACTGGGAAGCGATGGTTGATCGCGTAATGAACTTGAAGAAACAAGTGAAAATTGCCTTGGTTGGAAAATATGTGGAATTGCCTGATGCCTACTTATCTGTAGTTGAAGCCTTGAAGCATGCTGGATATGCCAATGATGCAGAAGTAAAAATCGACTGGGTCAATGCCAATGATTTGACGGCTGAGAATGTTCTAGAAAAACTAGGCGGAGCAGACGGAATTATGGTTCCTGGTGGATTTGGCCAACGCGGAACAGAAGGAAAAATCGAAGCTATTCGATTTGCTCGTGAAAACGATATTCCAATGTTTGGGGTTTGTTTGGGTATGCAATTGACCTGTGTGGAGTTTGCACGGAACGTCTTAGGATTGAAGGATGCCAATTCTGCTGAGTTGAATCCGGAAACGTCAGCACCGATTATCGATATCATGCGTGACCAAATCGATGTGGAAGATTTGGGTGGGACTCTTCGTTTGGGACTTTACCCTTCTAAATTGAAGGTCGGATCCAAAGCGCGTGCGGCCTACGATGATCAAGAAGTGGTCCAACGTCGTCACCGTCACCGCTACGAATTCAACACAGCCTATCGTCAACAGTTTGAGGATGCAGGTTTTGTCTTCTCAGGTGTCTCACCAGATAACCGCCTCATGGAAATTGTGGAAATTCCAGAAAACAAGTTCTTTGTGGCTTGTCAGTATCACCCAGAATTCTCAAGTCGACCAAATCGTCCAGAAGAACTCTACCGTGCCTTTATTACAGCGGCGGTAGAACAAGCTGAATCGAAAGGTGAAGTAGTAAAAGCCTAAGTATTTCCCCGTGCTTATAGAGCAGAAGGGTATCGGGGGATTTTGGGAGTAGGTCATTCATTCGAGGTGTAGGTGCCGTGGATAAAAAAGCAAATGTATAATAGGAAATAATACAAGAGGTGAAAAGTCTCACCCTAATAAGAAAGCTGGACGAGAGTCTGGCTTTTTTGGTTCCTTTGGCAAACTTGGAAAGAGAAAAACGAGAATGGTTGGTCCATTGGCAGCTTGACAGTGAGCTTCATTCTACTGGGGTGGAGCAATTGGGGAATGCAGACGAATTTCGGATGGCTCATGTTAGAGCTTCACAATTTTTTTGAAAAAAATGAAACTTTTTCAAAAAAAGACTTGACGAGAGGTAGGATTTTCGATATACTAATAAAGTACTCAATCGCGGGGATGGCGGAATTGGCAGACGCGCAGGACTAAGGATCCTGTGACCGCTTTAGGTCGTGAGGGTTCAAGTCCCTCTCTCCGCATCGGATAGGCTGGCTCTTGCCAGTCTTTTTTTATTTTTTGAATAGCTATGGGTAAGTCGTGGTGTAGATAGGAAAACGTTGGTCTCTACTTGCTCAATCATGTGATGTCTGGATGTTTTCTGAACGTGTTTTCTTTTCGATCAAGATGAGACACGATCCCCTTTCCATGAGAGGATTGTTGAGCGCTTCCAAATTTATCTAGCTTTTTCATAGGAAAAATGGTAAAATAGGGTTTGTAAATGGGGTTCGTCCCCAAAAAATAATGAGGAGGCCTTTTAAATGGCAATCGTTTCAGCAGAAAAATTCGTCCAAGCGGCTCGTGACAATGGTTACGCTGTTGGTGGATTTAACACTAACAACCTTGAGTGGACTCAAGCTATCTTGCGTGCAGCAGAAGCTAAAAAAGCTCCAGTACTTATCCAAACTTCTATGGGTGCTGCTAAGTACATGGGTGGTTACAAGTTAGCTAAAAACTTGATTGAAAACCTTGTTGAATCAATGGGTATCACTGTACCAGTTGCAATTCACTTGGACCACGGTCACTACGAAGATGCACTTGAGTGTATCGAAGTTGGTTACACTTCTATCATGTTTGACGGTTCACACCTTCCAGTAGAAGAAAACCTTAAATTGGCTAAGGAAGTTGTAGAAAAAGCTCACGCTAAAGGTATCTCAGTTGAAGCTGAAGTTGGTACTATCGGTGGTGAAGAAGATGGTATCGTTGGTAAAGGTGAATTGGCACCAATCGAAGATGCTCAAGCAATGGTTGCTACAGGAATCGACTTCTTGGCAGCAGGTATTGGTAACATCCACGGACCATACCCAGAAAACTGGGAAGGTCTTGACCTTGACCACTTGAAGAAATTGACTGAAGCTGTACCTGGTTTCCCAATCGTATTGCACGGTGGTTCTGGTATTCCAGATGAGCAAATCAAAGAAGCGATCAAATTGGGTGTTGCGAAAGTTAACGTAAACACTGAATGCCAAATCGCATTCTCTAACGCTACTCGTGAATTCGTTCGTCAATACGACGCTAACGAAGCTGAATACGACAAGAAAAAACTCTTCGACCCACGTAAGTTCTTGGCTGACGGTGTAAAAGCTATCCAAGCTTCTGTTGAAGAACGTATCGATGTATTCGGTTCAGAAGGTAAAGCATAATTCTGATATAGAATCATCAAAAAAACTCGTCCTAAGGGCGAGTTTTTTTGATTACAAGGATATGGTGTTGCAGGACGGTAATTTAATTGTAAGCTGTGTAAATTTTCAGATTCTCCTAGGTGATGGATACGGTTTATCTGATGGTCTTGAGTTGTAATACAATCTCAGTATGGAATTGATTTTCAGTTATCCAACGTTTGATGCTTCCTTGATACTCATGGACCAGTGCTTCAATATTTCGTAACCCCCATCCGTCCTGCTGTCGATGCTTACGTGTTTCCGTCTCTTGTTGGTCAAATGAGTTACTGATACTGATAAAAAGATGGTTTTGGAAATAGCGTATGTTTAAGGATAAGTAGCGTTCCTCAGCTTGAGGTAACCTGTTGCAGGCTGCGATGCTATTATCCAGACAATTTCCAAGTATGGCAGCTAAAATATCAGGTGGGATGGACAATTTTTGTGGAACAAAGCACTCGACGTGGGTCATGATGCTTTCCTGCAAGTGAGAAAGTTTTTGGTTTAATAAAAAATTAATAGTGAGATTTTTTGAATAGAAGGTTTCGCTATTTTCGATAGTATCTGTTAATTGAAGGAGGTATGCTTTGGCTTTACTAGGTTGGCTTTCTAAGAGAGAGAGAAGTGTGAGGTGCTTATTTTTCAAGTCGTGTCGAAGAGATTGTAATCGTTGGTATTCTTTTTGTGATTGCTGAGATTCTCTTAGTTGGAATAGAAGTTGTTCCTTTTCTAGTTTGTTTTGAAAGAATTGTTGTTGTTGTTCAGAAAGGTGAAGAATAAAATAAATGGAACTAAATGTGAATACAAGTAGAGATAGGAGGGAAAAAAACGAAAGGTAGCGCTGGTTGAAAACATTTCCTTGTATGGCAGAGATTGTGAAAGTAAAGAAGATTAAAAGAGTGGGGATGATCAATTGATGAAACCATTTTTCAGAGGAATCGCTAAAAATGAGTTGTTGATGATTCTGTAAGAGTTTTCGAATAATCACTGTAATGATGGCTGAAGAGGAAAAATTCATCAGAAGATAAAAGATAAATGGCAATGGTGATTCTGAAATTGTTTCTAAAGGAAGGAACAACTGTGAGGCTTGATTCAGTACTGCTCCTGCTAATAAGGTGAGGCTAGTTTGAAAAAGTATCCAAAAAAGTGAAGTTCGAAAAGTGTACTGGAAACAGCTTCCAATAAGTGAGTATTCAAGTATACTAATGATCAGATTGCAAATGAGAAAAAATTGATTCTCTGAAAACAGCAAAACTGCAGTCAGATGGACTAAAAGGAGGATGAATAGAATAAGCAAACTATTCCTTTGTTGCTTGTCCTGGACTGACGGACGATGGAATAGGAGATAGGCTAAGGAGAGGTCGAATAGTATACTAAAGATTCTAAAAAATAGACTCATGAAAAACTCCTTTCACTCAGGTATTGGTGATAGTGTTCCTTAAAGGTGCCCTGAAATTTACGGCTAATGGGAAGTATCGTCTCATTGCAACCATCGATGGAAATAGTCACGGTTTTAGAATCGTAGTCTTTTATATATTTGGGATTTATAATATAGGAAGTGTGAATCTGTATAAAATAGCTAGGTAACTTAGTTAGTAATTCTCTTGTTTTTAGGAGTGATTTATAAGTTTCATCTTTCGTATAGATAAATACGGAGCGACGGTCCTTTTCAAAAAATGCAATATCTCCCAGGGGAACGGCATAAGATTGTTTTCCGAAGGAGAAGGTGAAGATAGATTGCCCTAAATCAAGGTATCGGATAACGCGATTTAAGACTTGTTTAATCTTATCAGACTGAATAGGTTTAACAAGATAATCAAATGTTTGTACTTCGAATACTTGTTCCATATAATCCCGGTAACTTGTAACAAAAATAATTGGAATAAAGGGATTGAATTTTCGAATTTCCCGGGCTACTTCAATTCCTGAAATATCTGGCATGTCTACATCTAAAAAGATACAATGAACATCGGTGGATACCTGTTGCAGTAGTTTTTGAGGGTTAGTATAAAGTTGAGTCTCAATAGATATGTTTTGATATGAATGTAGCATATTCTCTAATTGACTAGCTTCAAGAAGTGAATCATCGCATAGGACAACTTTTAACATAGACTTCCTCCTTTGTGAGATAGGTGTTTACAAATTGTGACATCAAAATGGTCAATTGTGACAGGTAGAGTTAAAATATTTAATCCTATTGTATAATATTTCTATCAAAGATGAAAGGAGTTTTCCGAATGGAAAACATCAAAGTTCGTAAAGCACTCGCGAGAACTGACATTAGTTGGGGTGTTATCTAATACGGTCTTTGTCTACAGATAAATGAATTTTGTAGAAGAAGATAATTCCCGAGACAGTTGTCGCAATCTTCCTAAGGTCATTGAAAATGACTGAGCCACTTAAGACGAGGAAAAAGATGATCATTCCCTCGTCTTTCTTTTTTAGAATAGCGAGGTTAAAATGGCATTTCAGAATCCGAGAATTAAAGAAATTTATCCTGTATATAAACTGCGTAAAAATTTATTTCGAATTGGTCTTCAAATCGGAATGACTACAGAGATTGAGGATGAAGATGAAAAAATGTGGTCCTTAGTAAACATGATGGATGGTCGTTCTGTCTCAGAAATTGTGGATTTGATGTTAGCAACATATAATGACATAAACGAATCCGATCTCCTAGGTGCAATCCATCTTTTAGATGAAGAAGGTGTTATTGAGGAGGCATTTGGGATAGAGGAAATCAAAGAGCGCTACCATTCAAATATCTATTATTTTAGTCGTTATCTGAATCATTTTCAGGATAGTGTGAATGTGCAAAAAACAATTCATCAATCGACCATTTTATTACTTGGTCTGGGAGGGGGTGGCTCCAATATTTTGACCTTGTTATCAGGCTTGGGTCCTAAAAGAATTAAAATCGTAGATTTTGATGTTATTGAAGAAGGGAATCTTGGCAGACAGTTTTTGTATAAAGAGGGAGATGTTGGACTATCGAAAGTAGAGATTGCGCATCGAGAGTTAAGGAAAATGAATTCTGATATTGAAATTGAAACCTACCATATGCGTGTCGCATGTGTAGACGATTTGCTTCCTTTGTTAGAGGGGGTAGATCTTACTATTTGTGTCATTGATGAGCCTCAGTATGACATCCAGCGTATCGTGAATAAAGCGATTGTCTTGAAGCAACTTCCATGCGTATTTGGAGCCAGTCAAGTGAGTCGTGGTCGTGTCTACTCTGTTCTTCCATATCAAACGGGTTGTTTTGATTGTCTGAACATCCACTACACCCGAATAGACCCTCAATTTTTAGAGCAATTTCATGGAGTGCGCAAGGTTAAAAAAGCTATTCCGACAATCGCATACGGTCCAGCAATGTTTCAGTTAACATCGGCTATTGTAGACGATGCAGTTCGGTTGTTAACAGCGTATGCTGAGCCAATGAGTCTGAATCGGCAATATGAGATTAATTATGAAAATGGAGCTTCATTTACACATCAACCATGGGGACATTATCCAGAAGAATGTCCAACATGTGGAGATGGTAAGGAGGAGGATTGGGAGATTTTTTCACATTATGGAGAATTAAAAATATGACAGTAAGAAAGCTATCTATTGTGGATTTAACAAAATCCTTTGATAAACAATATCTTGCCAACAATCATATTTCTTTACAAATAGAATCTGGGAAAATTACAGCTTTTTTAGGACATAATGGAGCAGGTAAATCGACGCTTTTAAATCAAATGATTGGCTTTACGAAACCGGATCAAGGTGATGTACGTTATGGTGATATTTCTTTTGTTCAGAATCGAAAGCAGGCACGATTCATGATGTCTTATATGTCTCAGCAGTATGCACCTTTAGAAAAGTTAAGCGTTCAGGAAAATTTGGAAATGCTTGGGAGAATGAGAGGGTTGGCTAGGAATGAGTTGCAACAGGCAGTTAATCAATTATTGGTGGAATTAGATATTGAGCCCTACCGGTATAAAAAGGGGCAAGACCTTTCAGGAGGCTTAAAACGTTTAACTTCTTTTGCGATGGCTTTAATTGGTTCGCCTGAGATTATCCTACTAGATGAACCGACTAATGATGTAGATCCGATTCGTCGTGAAAAGCAGTGGCAGCTCTTACAAAATCGAGCACAAAAAGGCTGTACGATTATTATTGTGACACATAATTTATTGGAGGTTGAAAAATACGCGGACGATTATGCCCTGTTTAATCATGGAAAGTTAATGAAGGCAGGTTCGGTGAAACAGATGATTCATAAGAATCATTATCAAATCACATTTGAGTTTAAGAATAGAGATTTGTTAACAACCATTTCAGAGGATTTAGTCATCTGTGGATCGGTTTGTCAGTTAGATGTGGCCGAAAGGGAGCTTCCAAGGATTTTACAGAAGGTTTTAGTAGGAATGGAAGACGGAGTTATTGAAAATCTGTCTGTCCAAAGGAAGATACGATCCATCTCGGATTTATATAGGGAGGAGTTAACGAGTTAATATGATTCAATTTTATTATTTATTAAGATGGAATTATCTCCGTCAAAAAAGTTTATTCCTCTTGTTCACATTGGCTCAAGTCTTGTTATCAGTATCTCTCTTATTTGGTTATCCTTTGGTTATCGGTAAGGTGGATACAACTACGGCTTATTATTTGTCTTCAGGATCAGTATTGATTGGTATTATCTCGATTGGTTGTACCATATCGTCTCCGGTCATTTCGAATGCAAAATCGGAAGGACATGTAGATTATCTTAGGGCTCTACCAATTTCGAGGATGCTTATTTCTTTGGCAGACTTGTTGATGTGGCTGATTGCTATTTTGCCTGGAGTCTTCTTTTCTTATTTGTTGGGTTTCATTCGTTTCTCAGTGCAGCCTAGGGTATCCTTTTTTGGGGTTTTTGTAACGATACTTATCTGTGTATGTATGATTAGTTTGGGCTTTGCGATTGCATACACTTTTTCTCAAAATATTGTCACACTCATGTCTCAACTGATCTTAATGATTGGTTTAATGTTTTCTCCAATCATGTATCCAGCGAGTAGGCTTCCTGAATGGGTCAATACGATTTATCATGGATTGCCTTTTGTACCAGCGACGAATTTGCTTCGAGCATCGGTATATGGGCATGGAAGGTGGACTGTGCTAGACATTATGATTCTCTTGTTTTGGTTGTTCCTAACACAGCTACTGATTTTGAGGATTCTTTATAAGGAACGGTAGACTTTAAAATAGGGGGACGGGTTGGAGAAAAACGTAGGTGGGATTCGTAGGTTTGGTGTTAGTACCGTTTGTTGGGGGCAAGCGTTTTTGGAGATAGGTCTGTTAGCTGGGGATTACGTTGGAGTCTATTTGTTGGGGAATCTGCGGTGTAGGATTCTTGTTTTGACGGGTCTTTAGCGGTTTTTCCAAAAAATGGAAAAAAAGGGGGCAATTGCTCTTGCTTATTGGGGGGAAGTGTGGTAAAATTTTACGGTATGTGGTGGAATGCCCGTTAAACTAACCAGGAGGAAATGATAAGAATGGCAAAAGTATGTTACTTCACAGGACGTAAAACTGTTTCTGGAAACAACCGCTCACACGCGATGAACCAAACAAAACGCGCTGTTAAACCAAATCTTCAAAAAGTGACTGTTTTAATCGACGGTAAACCTAAAAAAGTTTGGGCTTCAGCTCGTGCTCTTAAATCAGGTAAAGTTGAACGCGTTTAAGAATTAGTGAAGGGCCCTTGGGTCCTTTTCTTTTTGTGGTACCAGGCGGATTATTCTTTGAGTTAGCTTTAAATTATGGTAAAATAGGCTATATCAAAGATTGAGGTAAGAACTATGACAGTCAAAATCAATACGAAAGATGGTCAGATTGAATTGACCGATGATGTCATCGCAACGATTGTTGGTGGTGCCGCAACCGAAATTTTTGGGGTTGTTGGTATGGCAAGTAAAAATGCCATCAAGGACAATTTCCAAGCGCTCTTGGGTAAAGAGAATTATTCCAAAGGGGTTGTCGTGAAATCGACAGAAGAAGGGGCTATTGCTGTAGATGTGTACACGGTCTTGAGTTATGGTACCAAGATTTCTGAGGTATCGAAAAATATCCAAGAGCGTGTGAAGTTCTCGTTGGAAAATCAATTGGGAATTTCTGCGCAAGCTGTGAATGTCTATATCCAAAATATTAAAGTTGTAGGAGAATAATCGTGGCGAATATAACAACCAGTTTATTTCAGGAGATGGTGCAAGCAGCATCTACTCGTTTGAATAAACAAGCCGAATATGTAAATTCATTGAATGTCTTTCCTGTTCCAGATGGAGATACAGGGACCAATATGGGCATGACCATTGAAAATGGTGCCAAAGAAGTAGCGGATAAGCCTGCTTCAACAGTTGGAGAAGCAGCTGGCATCTTTGCCAAAGGGCTCTTGATGGGAGCGCGTGGGAACTCTGGAGTGATCACGTCTCAATTGTTCCGTGGTTTCTCTCAAGCTATTAAAGAAAAAGATGAATTAACTGGTCAAGATTTGGCTCTGGCCTTTCAAAATGGGGTAGAAGTAGCCTATAAAGCGGTTATGAAGCCAGTTGAAGGAACGATTTTAACGGTTTCTCGTGGGGCAGCGATTGGTGCTAAGAAGAAAGCAGAAGAGTCTGATGACGCTGTTGAGGTCATGCAGGCTGCTTTGGATGGGGCCAATGCGGCGCTTGCTAAAACGCCAGATATGTTACCAGTCTTGAAAGAGGTTGGTGTCGTCGATTCAGGTGGTCAAGGACTGGTTTTCATCTATGAAGGATTCTTGTCAGCCTTAAACGGTGAATACATCATGTCAGATGATTTCGAAGCGACTCCGGCAACCATGACTGAAATGATCAATGCAGAGCATCACAAATCTGTTGCAGGACACGTGGCGACAGAAGATATTCAATTTGGTTACTGTACAGAAATCATGGTTTCCTTGAAACAAGGTCCGACCTACGTAAAAGACTTCAACTACGATGAGTTCCGTAACTACTTGAATGATTTAGGGGATTCTCTTCTAGTCGTGAATGACGATGAAATCGTCAAAGTTCACGTGCATACAGAAGATCCTGGTTTGGTGATGCAAGAAGGATTGAAGTATGGTAGCTTGGTTAAGGTTAAAGTAGATAACATGCGTAACCAACACGAAGCACAGGTTGAAAAAGAGGAAGCGGCTGCGAAACCAAAAGAGCGTAAACCCTATGGAATCATTGCGGTAGCAGCTGGTTCTGGTTTAGCACGTATCTTCAAAGATCAAGGTGTAGACTATGTGATTGAAGGTGGTCAAACCATGAACCCTTCAACTGAGGACTTCGTCAAAGCTATTGAAGAAGTGCATGCAGATAATATCATTATCATTCCGAATAACAAGAACATCTTTATGGCGGCTCAATCTGCTGCGGAAGTTGTGGATGAGGCAGCGGTAGTTGTAGAAGCACGTACCATTCCTCAAGGATTGACAGCGCTCTTGGCCTTTGATCCAAGTGCAAGTATTGAAGATAATCATGCACGTATGACAGAGAGTTTGGCAGAGGTTGTTTCTGGTTCTGTAACCAATGCGGTGCGTGATACAACCATTGATGGCTTGGAAATCCATGAAAATGACTATCTTGGAATGGTGGATGGTAAAATCCTTGTTTCAAATCCAGATTTGAAGGAAACATTGAAAGCAACTTTTGCGGAAATGTTGGATGAGGATAGTGAAATTGTCACCATTTATGTGGGTGAAGACGGTAGTGAAGAATTGGCAGAAGAACTGGCACAAGAATTGACAGAAGAATTTGAAGATGTGGAAGTTGAAATTCACCAAGGAAACCAACCGGTTTATCCATTCTTATTCAGTGTTGAATAAGTAAAACATTTATCTTATTGTTATACCTGAGGGAGAGCGCTAGGAGGGCTCTCTCTCCTTCCCCCAAAATTATGAGGAGAACAAATATGAAAAAATTAACCTTTTTAGCTGCATTGACCTTAGCTTTGGCTGGATGTACGGCACAATCTTCGAAACCGGCTGCGTCTTCCTCTTCTGAGAGCAAGACGGAGCAAACAACGAAAGAAAGCTCTTCAAAAGAAACGTCTTCATCTAAGGAAACATCTTCAAGCAAGAAAGCGTCAGATGAAAAAGAACAAACTCGTATCTTTGAAGGTGAGTACAGCGGACAAAAGGCTAAACAAATCGTTGTTTATCAAGGCGATGAGTTCAAACTCTTGACTATTCAAGTAGAAGTTCCTGTTCCTGCTGAGCAAAAGGAAATGATTCAATCTATGTCTGAAGAAGATTTGAATACCCTTCTACAGGCTGGTATCAAGTCCAACAAAGAGTATGCGAAATTGGCTGACATGAAAGGTGTCGGTATGAAGTTCATTAAAAATGGTGATGGCGTAGAGATGGCTATGACTTTCGATATGCAAACCGTGGATTTCAAAGAATTAGGCAAAATTTCTGCTTTCAAAGATATTGAAAACCTCGACGATGTGACTCCAGAACTTTATATTGCAGCAATCAAGTATGGTGGCTTTAAAGAAGTGAAATAAGAGATTTTTAAAATCAAAGAGAAGAGACTATTCTAGCCTCTTCTCTTTTTTTGTTAGAGGTTTGCTCAGCTATTGAGCGATTTTTTTATTTAATGACATTTGTCATCTGTTCTTCTGACAAAAGCGTCTAGTAGTCTTTGGGCGGGCGCGATATACTAGTGTCAGAAAGTCGAGGAAAATAAAATGAGAAAATTGGTTGAATGGATTTTTTGGGCGCTCGTGGTCATCTGTATCATGAACATGGTGGGGCAGAACGGCTTTAGAGAGTTCTGGACTCATCCATCCTGGATGAGTTCTTTCTGGAATGTGTTGATAGGACTAGCTATTCTCAAAGGAACAGTGGATTGGTTCTGTTCAGGTAAGAAGGAAGACAAGTAGGAGAAAACCTTTGTAGGTGGAAAGGAGATTCGTGATGAGTGTCATCGATGTGAAATCGCTAGCTAAGGATATTAAAGGAAAGAGGATTCTTGAAGACATTTCTTTTCAGGTTGAAGAAGGAGAGTGTCTTGCTCTGATTGGGCCTAATGGAGCAGGAAAAACGACTCTCATGTCTATTCTTTTGGGAGATCGACCTTTGACAAAGGGAGAGGTTGTGGTCTTAGGTAAGAAAGCAGGGCATGAATCCTTGAATCGGTCCATCTCTCTCCTGCCTCAAGAAAATCAACTACCGGCTAGTTTTAAGGTAAAAGAGTTAATCGCATTTTACCGTTCCATTTACGATGAGCCTTTGAGTGAGGCAAGGATTCAGGATTACTTAGGCTTTGATCCTGGACAAATGGAGCTTTTGACGTCGAAATTGTCTGGTGGGCAAAAACGGCTCTTGTCCTTTGTCCTCACCTTGATTGGTCGGCCGAGTTTGCTTTTTTTGGATGAGCCGACGTCAGCCATGGATACGGCGACCCGGATTCGCTTTTGGAAGATTATTGAGGGGTTGAAAGCAACAGGTATGTCCATTGTTTATACATCGCACTATATAGAAGAGATCGAGCAGGTGGCCGACCGGCTTTTAGTCCTTCATGAGGGAGCCTTGGTCAAGGATACGACGCCTTATGCTCTTAAGCAGGAGGAACAAGTCAAAGCCTTTACTCTTCCCTTGAGATATGCAAGTCTACTGAAAGGACTTGAGGGAATAGAAGCTCTCAAGAGAAAAGAAGACGTCCTGATTTTTGAGACTAGTCATCCAGATGCTGTTTGGGCAACCTTGTCCCAAGCTGGCGTCCGTCTCATGGAAGTGGAGATATCCAATCGGTCTCTGCTGCATAAGATTTTTGAGGAAGGAGAATGACATGAAAATCTTAAGAGCCATGATCAAAATGGAAGCCATTTTAACGAAGAGGAGCATCACGTCCTTTACTTTAGGGATTGGTATGCCTCTGGCTTTCTTCCTTTTTTTCTCTGGCATGTATCAGTTTGACAATGCAGAGATCAAGATGCGAGCCGTTCGAGCCATGATGCTGTCCATGACCGCTTTTTCAGCCATTTCTTTTTCCTTCTTTACGCTGCCCTATTCTTTTCAGGAGGACCGGACCAATCATTGGCAGCAAATGTTGCGGCACTCTCCTGTTCCTGGCTGGCAGTATTTCTTGGTGCGTTATGCACGGATTGGACTCAGTTTGCTCCTATCTATTTTGGTTGTTTTCATATCTGGTGCCTTCCTAAGAGGCGTAGAGATGAGCAGACAAGAATGGATCATGGCAGGGATTCTCTTGTTCGTAGGTGGTGGAACCTTCATTGCGCTAGGGCTAGTGCTCAGCCTTATTCAATCAGCTGAAACCCTATCTGTAGTGGGGAATATCTTGTATTTGGGTTTGGCTATGCTGGGTGGCATGTGGTTTCCAGTGTCGTTCTTCCCTGATTGGATGAAGAAGCTGGCGGAAGTGACACCGACCTATCACCTCAACAATTGGGTGGTGACCTATGTGGAGAAACATGAATTAGCCTGGAGGTCCTTGGGAGTCCTCTTGGTCTATGCTATAATAGCTATAGGAATGACCGTGATCTTGAGGAGAAAAATGGAGGAAAGATAAGATGAAAGAGCTTTTAAAGAAAAATCTCCCTTTTTATCTAGCACTGGCCTTTCAGGCCTTTCCCGTTTACTACATGATGCAAGGGAATTATCCGGCTAGTTCTTGGCTTCTTCTTTTGGTCTTTCTTTTGTCCTACTTTTACCTGATTCATCGGTCTAAAGCCTTGATTTGGCTGGATAACCTGGCTCTCTTTGCCATGATTGCTTATATTGCCTATACGTCCTTTATTTGGTCTCCGTCCATGTTTCTTAATATGTTCTATGTGACCAATGTCTTTATTTGGGTTTTGAGGGAGGGATTAAGAAGTCGGCGCTTTCAATGTTTTCTCTTTGTCTCTTTTGTGAATTTACTGGGTCTGATGATGAGTTCTATCAGCATAGAAGAGAAACTAACCATGATAGCGGTTTCTATTTTTGCTTTTGGTTTTTCCTTCTATATGGCTGGTATGATTGAAAAAGAAGCGCTAGAAAAGGAACGTCTACAGCATCATGAGTCTATCAATCTGCTCATGGCAGAAAATGAACGCAATCGAATTGGCCAGGATCTTCATGATAGTTTGGGCCATGTCTTTGCGACCCTGTCGCTCAAGACGGAATTAGCCGGTATGCTCTTAGAAAATGGAGCTATGGATGCGGCTAAGAAGGAAGTGGAGGAACTACATGAACTCACCCAGACTTCCATGAAGGAGGTCCGTGCGATTGTTGAGAATCTCAAGGCGCATCGCTTGGAAGAAGAGTTGAAGATTGTGGAAAACCTCCTCGATTTAGCCGATGTCACATTGGAAGTATCCGGTATAGAGGCAATAGAAGCCTTGACCTCAAATCAATCCACCCAATTGGCTATGATTTTACGGGAACTGACTAATAATCTGCTCAAACATAGTCGAGCCAAGCATTGTCAGCTTTCTTTCGCGTCGCAAGGGAAAATGTTCCGAATGACCTATGAGGATGATGGGATTGGCTTCAAGGAACTAAGTGGTCAGGAATTGCATTCTATTCGTGAGCGCGTGTTGCGTCATGGTGGGCAGGTGACCATTGCCAGCCAGTCGCATCCGACAGTCATTGAAGTGGTCTTGCCTTTGGAGGAGGAAGTATGAGAATTTTACTAGCAGAAGATCAATCTATGTTGCGGGATGCCCTCAAGCAACTATTGGATTTGCAGGCAGATGTGGAGTTGGTCTTGACGGCAGCTGACGGTCAAGAGGCAATCCAGTTTTTGGAAAAAGAAAGAGTCGACGTGGCCATTTTAGATATTGAAATGCCACGAAAAACGGGCCTTGACGTTCTGGAGTGGGTCAAAAAAGCTAGACTCGAGGTTAAGGTGGTCATGGTAACGACCTTTAAGCGCCCGGGTTATTTTGAGCGGGCGGTCAAAGCTGATGTCGATGCTTATGTGTTGAAGGATCGGTCCGTTCAGGATTTGATGGCGACCTTGCACCGAGTTTTAAAGGGCGAAAAAGAGTATTCACCTGAACTCATGGTGGCTATGGTGAGTCAACAGAATCCCTTGAGCGAGCAGGAGAAGAAGCTCCTAAGTTTGGTGGCTGAGGGCTTTAGTAATCAGGAAATCGCAGACCAGCTTTATTTGTCGAATGGCACCGTTCGTAACTACATGTCGACGATTTTGTCTAAGCTAGATGCGACCAATCGAACGGAGGCCGTAAGACTAGCTAAAGATAAGGGATACTTGTAAAAAGAAGTTTAGATTGAAAGAAGTAGGACAGGTCTACAAGAGCGCGGGCTCGATTGTGGGCCTGTCCCTTTTTATTGGAGGGAGAATTGGAGCAGATTCAGGACAAGATGGATGCTCGTGTATTTGTCCGACTTCTTTTTTGGAGCGATGAGCATCGATTGAGCCCCAAGGCTCTAAATTAACCTAAAATTGACTGAATTGTATCAAAAAATCTGAAAATTCGAACATTTTCCCTTGAATTTTCATGTAAAAATGGTATCATAGTAACAAGCTTTTTTATTTTAGAAAAAGAGAGGATTCGGATGGAGAAAATCAAACTTGAAACTCCAAAAACAGGGTCAGAATTGATTCTTGAAACCCTGCGTGATTTAGGAGTGGATACGATTTTTGGTTATCCTGGTGGAGCAGTCTTGCCCCTCTACGATGCCATCTATAGTTTTAAAGAGATACGTCATATTTTAGGCCGTCATGAGCAAGGTTGTGTGCATGAGGCAGAAGGATACGCTAAATCCACTGGGAAAGTTGGTGTGGCTGTGGTGACTTCAGGTCCAGGTGCAACCAATGCGATCACCGGTATTGCGGATTCCATGAGCGATTCGGTTCCGGTTCTCGTGTTTACCGGGCAGGTGGCTACCGCGGGGATTGGTAAGGATGCCTTCCAGGAAGCGGATATTGTCGGAATTACCATGGCAACAACCAAGTATAACTACCAAGTGCGTGATACCGCGGATATTCCTCGTATTATTACCGAGGCTATTCACATCGCGACGACTGGTCGTCCGGGCCCTGTGGTCATTGATCTTCCACGTGATATTACGGCTAAGGAAGTGGATTACATCCATGATCCTAAGGTCGATTTGCCTTCTTACCAACCGACCTTGATTCCAAATGAGCTGCAGATTAAGAAAATTATGAAGCAACTTAGTAAGTCTAAGAAGCCATTGATTTTAGCTGGTGGTGGGGTTAACTATTCAGAAGCGTCTGCGGAAATGATGGCCTTTGCGGAGCGTTACCAGATTCCAGTGGTGACGACACTTTTAGGGCAAGGGGTTATTCCAACGACTCATCCGCTATTCTTAGGAATGGGTGGTATGCATGGTTCTTACGCAGCTAACATCGCGATGACAGAATGCGATTTCATGATTAATTTCGGTTGCCGATTTGATGACCGGTTAACAGGGAATCCCAAAACCTTTGCAAAGAATGCGCAAGTCGTGCATGTCGATATTGATCCAGCGGAGATTGGAAAGATTATTGAGGTGGATATTCCGGTCGTCGGAGACATCAAGGAAACCTTGAATCTCTTGTTGGAGGAAGAAGAAGTGCGTGTTCGTCACGAGAAGTGGTTGGAGCGCGTCGAGGACAACAAGCGGCGTGTTCGTTCTTACGATAAAAAGGAACGTGTGGTGCAACCACAAGCTGTTATTGAACGCATTGGTGAGTTGACCGACGGAGATGCAGTGGTTGTAACGGACGTTGGGCAGCACCAAATGTGGGCGGCTCAATACTATCCTTACAAGAATGAACGTCAGTTAGTTACATCTGGTGGTTTGGGAACCATGGGATTTGGTATTCCAGCGGCTGTTGGTGCTAAAATTGCCAACCCAGATAAAGAGGTGGTTCTCTTTGTTGGAGACGGTGGTTTCCAAATGACCAACCAAGAATTGGCCATTTTGAACGGCTATAATATTCCAATTAAAGTCGTCATGCTGAATAACCACTCTTTGGGGATGGTTCGTCAGTGGCAAGAATCCTTCTACGACGGACGGACTTCAGAGTCTGTCTTTACGGAAGAGATGGAGCCAAACTTCCAATTGTTGGCAGAAGCATACGGTATCAAGCACTACAAGTTTGATAATCCTGAAACGATTGAGCAGGACTTGGAAGTCATCAAGGAAAATGTTCCGATGTTCATCGAAGTCAATATCTCGATTAAAGAGAAGGTCTTCCCGATGGTTCCATCTGGTAAGTCCAACCATGAAATGTTGGGGGTGAAGTTCAATGCGTAGAATGTTAACAGCTAAACTTCGTAACCAATCTGGTGTTTTGAACCGTTTTACAGGGGTCCTTTCTCGTCGCCAAGTCAATATCGAATCGATTTCGGTTGGGGCGACGGAAGATCCAAATGTATCACGGATCACCATCATTATTGATGTCGCCAACGACGCAGAAGTGGAACAAATCATCAAACAACTCAACCGTCAAATCGACGTGGTCCGTGTCCGTGATATCACAGACGAGCCACACTTGGAACGGGAAGTGATTTTGATCAAGGTAACCGCACCTGCTGAAAAGCGGGCAGAGCTCTTGGCCATTATCCAACCCTTCCGTGCAACCGTCGTTGACGTAGCTCCACGATCCATTACCATCCAAATGACCGGTGATGCCGAAAAGAGCGAAGCCTTGATCCGAGTCATCAAGCCATACGGCATTAAGAACATCGCCAGAACCGGAGCAACAGGATTCACAAGGGATTAAGTAAGATACTAAGCCCGTCATAGGCACAGAAAAATTAGGAGACTGACGCAGTCTTCCATGAAGACTAGGCAGTCTATCTATTTTTCCCAGCCTATAGGGCGAGTTCAATTAAGTAAGATACTAAGGGGCGTTTCGCTGAGCGAAAACTTCGGAAGAAAAATAGGAAATCGCCCGGAGAAGCCCTAGGCTTCAAGGAAGATTTATCTTTTTTCCAGGAAGTTAGCCCCGAGTTCAATTCTGTAAGATACTAAGGGGCGTTAAAAAAGCGACAGAATTTTAGGAGACTGACGCAGTCTCCCATGAAGAATAGTAAAAAATAGAAAAGAGAGAAAAAATTATGGCAGTAGAAATGCAATACGAAAAAGACGTTAAAGTACCAGCACTTGATGGCAAAAAAATCGCTGTTATCGGTTATGGATCACAAGGTCACGCACACGCTCAAAACTTGCGTGATACTGGTCACGATGTGATTATCGGTGTGCGTCCAGGTAAATCATTCGACAAAGCAAAAGAAGATGGTTTCGATACTTACACTGTAGCAGAAGCAACAAAATTGGCGGATGTGATCATGATCCTCGCTCCAGACGAAATCCAAGCGGACATGTATGCTGAAGAAGTGGCTCCAAACTTGGAAGCTGGAAACGCTCTTGGATTTGCACATGGTTTCAACATTCACTTTGGTTTCATTAAAGCACCTGAAACAGTTGACGTCTTCATGTGTGCGCCTAAAGGACCAGGTCACTTGGTTCGTCGTACCTTCGAAGAAGGATTTGGTGTACCAGCACTTTACGCGGTTTACCAAGACGCTACAGGTTCTGCTAAAGATATCGCAATGGACTGGGCAAAAGGTGTTGGTTCAGCACGCGTTGGTCTCTTAGAAACAACTTTCAAAGAAGAAACAGAAGAAGACCTCTTTGGTGAACAAGCTGTTCTTTGTGGTGGTTTGACTGCCCTTATGGAAGCTGGTTTTGAAGTCTTGACTGAAGCAGGATACGCTCCAGAATTGGCTTACTTCGAAGTGCTTCACGAAATGAAACTCATCGTTGACTTGATCTACGAGGGTGGTATGAAAAAAATGCGTCAGTCTATCTCAAACACTGCTGAGTTTGGTGACTACGTATCAGGACCACGTGTCATTACAAAAGAAGT
>Cebus_capucinus_imitator_PRJNA485217_SSR118__coassemble_131_pt1 | contig 39950 bp, 37 predicted proteins | sample Cebus_capucinus_imitator_PRJNA485217_SSR118__metabat2_low_PE_001 | metagenome-assembled genome bin Cebus_capucinus_imitator_PRJNA485217_SSR118
CCTTGAGTCTAGAATCTTATTTCTAGGCTTTTTTCATATGTTTTTGGTGTTGCAGACTGGACGAGATGTGAGCTCTCCAATTTAAACAGTTAGAGAAGCTCTATTTTTGGTATAATGAAACAGAAAAGGACTCATGTTAGCGATTTGCTACATGGGAGGTGCGTGATGTACCTTGCTTTATATGCTGCTGCATTGATAAGAATGTAGATAGAAAAAAGGAGAGAGAAATGCCATCAACTGCTACTGTATTAGCTGGAGTCCGTTTTGAAAACTGCTTGATGAACGCTGCAGGTGTCGCCTGCATGACGCGTGAGGAGCTAGAAGAAGTGAAGGAATCTCAGGCTGGGACCTTTGTGACTAAGACTGCGACCTTGGCGGCGCGTGCGGGGAATCCAGAACCTCGTTATGTGAACGTTCCGCTCGGATCTATTAATTCCATGGGGCTTCCTAACCAAGGCTTGGAGTATTACTTGGACTATCTGTTAGAGTTACAGGAAACAGAACCGGAGCGGACCTTCATTCTATCTTTGGTTGGAATGTCACCTGAAGAGACTCATGAAATCCTCCACCGTGTACAAGATTCTGACTTTCAAGGCTTAGTAGAACTCAATTTGTCCTGTCCAAACGTTCCAGGAAAACCACAAATTGCTTATGACTTCGAGACCACGGACGCTCTCTTAAAAGAAGTTTTTTCTTACTTTACAAAACCTCTGGGCATCAAGTTGCCACCTTATTTTGATATTGTTCATTTTGATCAAGCTGCAGCCATTTTCAACCAATACCCACTTAAGTTTGTCAACTGTGTCAATTCCATCGGGAACGGTCTCTATATCGAAGATGAGTCAGTTGTCATTAAACCTAAAAATGGATTTGGTGGCATTGGTGGAGACTATATCAAACCGACTGCCTTAGCCAATGTCCACGCCTTTTATCAACGCCTGAACCCATCCATTCAAATAATTGGAACAGGTGGTGTCAAGTCTGGTCGTGATGCCTTTGAACACATTCTCTGTGGAGCATCCATGGTTCAAATTGGAACAGCTCTTCAAAAGGAAGGGGTGGCTGCCTTTGAACGCATTACCAAGGAACTCCAAGACATTATGCAAGAAAAGGGTTATGAAACGATTGAAGACTTCCGTGGGAAACTCCATTACCTTTAATGGAAATAGGGAGTGGATGGAAGGGCATACGCTGTCCAAAGCCTGATCAATACCCATTCCCACATTTTATAGTAGAAAAGGAGAGCTTACGAGCCTCTCTTTTTCTTTTTTTCATAAAATATGAGAAAATAAAGCTAGTAAAACAAAGGAGGTTTTTATGTCAACAATCTATCTAGCTGGTGGCTGTTTTTGGGGCCTAGAAGAATATTTTGCCCGTATCGATGGGGTTGAAAAAACCTCGGTTGGCTATGCCAATGGTCAAGTAGAGACCACAAATTACCAATTGCTGAAGGAAACCGATCATGCAGAGACTGTAGAAGTTGTTTTTGACGGATCGCTAGTTTCTCTGCGTGACATTCTCCTCTATTATTTCCGCGTGATCGATCCTTTTTCCGTTAACAAACAAGGGAATGACCGGGGACGTCAATATCGGACTGGGATTTATTTTGTCGAAGAGCAACAGGTTCCAGTGATTCAAGAAGTCATGGAAGAGCAGAGTGCTTTTTTTGGAGGCAGACGCTTAGCTGTTGAAGTGCAACCACTCAAGCACTATATTCCAGCAGAGGAATACCACCAAGACTACTTGAAGAAAAATCCAGGAGGATACTGCCATATTGATGTCACTGAAGCGGCGCGTCCCTTGGTTGATGGAAAAGACTATCAGAAAAAAACGGACCAAGAACTACGTGAAAGTCTGTCTGAAGAAGCCTACCGCGTGACCCAAGAAAACGCAACTGAAGCGCCTTACTCCAACGCTTATGACCAAGAATTTGAAAAAGGCATCTATGTGGATGTGACAAGCGGTGAGCCCCTTTTCGTGTCCTCAAATAAATACCAGTCAGGCTGCGGTTGGCCTGCTTTCACCCGGCCTATTGCCAAAGAAGTTATCACCTATCATGAAGACTTAACCTACGGCATGCGTCGGATTGAAGTGCGTAGTCGTGTCGGAAATGCCCACTTAGGGCACGTTTTTGACGATGGACCGCGGGACCAAGGTGGCCTTCGTTATTGTATCAATTCCGCAGCACTTCGCTTTATCCCACTCAATCAAATGGAAGCAGAAGGCTATGGAGAATTCCTTCCATTGGTCCGGGAAGAATCTGAATAAATCAACAACAAATGGACAGAAGGTTCGTGTTTTACGACAAAGAACTCCCTTTCCAAAACAGATGTTCGGACCTATCATTTAAATACGAATAAAGAAGAAACTCTGCTTGCATAAGCGGGGTTTCTTTGATATGATAGTAAAAATATTTTCAAGGAGAAGAGACATGAAGGCCTATGTGCATGCACAAATTGTAACCGTTGATGACCAATTTACCATATTAGAAGATGGCATGATGCTGGTGGATCAGGATCGCATTCATTTTGTTGGGCCTTTTGATCCAGAAGGCCTCCAGCAAGCAGAAGAAGTCATCGATTATAGCGGTTGCTGGATTATGCCAGGCTTGGTCAATACTCATACCCATTCGGCTATGGCCCTTCTGCGTGGAATCGAAGACGACTCCAATCTCTACGAATGGTTGGAGACCTATATCTGGCCTGCGGAAGCCGAGTTCACAGAGGACTACACCACTCTGGCAGTCAAGGTAGCTCTCCTTGAAATGCTAAAGTCCGGAACCACCACCTTTAATGATATGTACAACCCATCTGGCGTTTCCATCAAACGCGTCCACCAAGCCGTCGCCCAGTCCAAGATGCGTTCTTACTTCTCACCGACCCTCTTCTCTTCGGACCAAGAGACAACAGAAGAAACCCTGGCTCGCACCCGGGCCATTCTCGAAGAAGCCCTTGCCTTTCAGGATCCCCGATTCAAGGTCATGGTGGCGCCTCATGCACCCTATTCATGCAGTCGCGAGCTTCTCGAGGGCGCCCTAGAAACCGCCCGCGACCTCTCATTGCCTCTTCATATTCACGTAGCCGAAACACCTGAGGAAACCGCCCAGATCCTGGAACGCACCGGCAAGCGTCCCATCGCTTATATGAAGGACTTGGGCTATCTGGATCACCCTTCCGTCTTTGCACATGGGTTGGATCTCACGGACGAGGAAATCGAGCTCCTCGCCTCCTCTCAAACGGGCATTGCCCATAACCCTATCAGTAACCTCAAGCTGGCATCTGGCGTCGCCCGCGTCACCGATTTGATCCAAGCCGGCGTGACCGTTGGGATGGCGACCGACTCTACGGCTTCTAACAACAACCTCGATCTCTTCGAAGAAACTCGAACAGCCGCTTTGCTGCAGAAGGCGCGTCTGCGTGATGCTAGGGATTTTCCGGTAGAAATGGCGATCCGATCCATGACCATCGAATCCGCTAAACTCCTCGGCCTCAACCAGGAAATCGGAAGTCTAGAAGTGGGCAAACAGGCGGACTTTATCGTCATTGACCCGCGTCGCAGAGTCCATTTGTATCCGGTAGAACACATGCTCTCGCATCTTGTATATGCGGTGAAAGGAAGCGATGTGGCAAACGTCTACATTGCTGGGGAACAAGTCGTGAAAAACGGCCAGGTCATCAGTCTGGACGAAGAAGAAATTTTTCAAGAATTGCATAAAAAACAAGGCTAAGTCCTTGTTTTTCTTTTTTGAAAGCGTTGTATTTTATAGTCATGGATGTTAGAATGGAAATAAGAAACACTTGTTGGAGGGCATCATGAAAAGAGAATCAGGCCGATTTGGAAACATCTATTCGTTAGGAGTTCGTTATGTGGTGGCCATCCTGGTGGGAGTGGTCCTCTTGACTGCTGGTTTGGTCCTGATTGGGGAACATTTCCTGGGTCATCTCAACCAGGCGGCCGCTAGTAGCCAGGGGCCTCAGAAGGTTCGGATCATGGCAAACGGGGATTTGCTTTACCACGATTTACTCTATATGAGCGCTCGAAAGGAAGACGGTAGTTACGACTTTGACGAGAATTTCGAGTATGTCAAACCCTGGCTGGCTAAGGCCGACCTTGTGATTGGCGATTTCGAAGGTACGATTAACCCCGACCTTCCCCTAGCGGGATATCCCCTTTTCAACGCGCCAGAAGAGGTGGCACCAGCCATTAAGAAAGCGGGCTACCAAGTCCTGGATCTCGCTCATAATCATATCCTAGACTCAGGACTCTCGGGCATCAAATCTACAGTCAAAACCTTCGATAAGCTTGGGATTGACACCGTAGGCGTCTACACCAAAAAATCTCGTGACGATTCGCCCATCTTGATTAAAAAAGTCAATGGCGTCAAGATTGCGATTTTGGCTTATTCTTACGGCTTCAACGGCATCGAGGAGAGCATTAGCCAGAAGGACTACGACGCGACCTTGTCCGATTTGAATGAGAAGAAGATGAAGCGTGAGATTGAGCGGGCCGAGAAGGAAGCGGATGTGACGGTGGTCATGCCTCAGATGGGGGTGGAGTACCAGCTGCAGCCGACCGAGGAGCAGGTCAAGCTTTATCACAAGATGATTGACTGGGGGGCGGACATCGTTTTCGGCGGTCACCCTCACGTGGTGGAACCGGCCGAGGTGGTGGAAAAAAATAAAGAGAAGAAATTGATTATTTATAGCATGGGGAATTTTATATCCAATCAGCGGATGGAGACGGTTGGTGAGTTGGAGAATGCCCGTTGGACGGAGCGTGGGGTATTGATGGACGTCACCGTGTTGAAAAAAGACGGCAAGACAACCATTGAAGCCGCCCAAGCGCATCCGACTTGGGTTAACCGCACTGCCAAAGGTGGCCAGTCGACGGAAGGCTACCCAACCTATCTCTATCAGACTTACATCTTGGAGGATTTTATTAAGGGAGGAAAATATCGCGATCGTTTAGACGCTGCAACCAAGGACCGTGTGGACTTAGCTTACAAGGAAATGAATGAACACGTGGGCTTGGATTGGCCGCATAGCGATATGACCAAGGAAAATAATTAGCTTCTGTTTTAGAATTTCCGATTCGTTTTTTGGAAGAGACACTCGGAATGACAAATACGAAAAAGCATTGTGGAAAAGAGACAAGTTGTCTATTTTTCCACAGTGCTTTTTTCGGTGGATTGATGGATAATAGGAGGGCGGGCGTATGCCTGGATGTATGGGCAGGCGATGGGTTGTGAATGATTGCGATTTTTTGTGGATAGGGAGGCAAACGAGTTGTGGAGAAAGAAGGCTCGGTTGTGAATGATTTCGATTTTTTGTGGATAGGAGTCATTCTGTGGATTTAGTCTGTGGAGAAGGAAGAAATCTTGTGGATGATGACGCTCGTTTTGTGAAAATAGAGATGAAAATAATTGAAAACAGACATCTTAGGCAAGGTTTACTGACATCTTAGCGGATTTAGCCCCAAGGCTCTTTGAAATCTGCTAGAGTGGAGCTATCAGAACAACAAAAGGAGGCGTCGTATGACCTATATTACTCAAAAACGTGTGCTGGAAATTAGAGAACATTTTCGAGATCCCCGCTTTACCAGGGAGACCTTGGAATGTCTTTTGCAGGAGCATCTAAGTCAGCTTTTTCTTCTAGAAGCCATGCCGGTTCCAGACCGTTTTCGCTGTATTTTTGACTCCATTATTAGCGCCCACGGCATTTATCCACAAGGTGGAAGCATTCTGGTCCCCATTTTTGTTCTTGCGGAGGAAGTGGATGTGGATTACTTCTTTGCCTTCTTATTTGAGGAACTCTTGCATGACTTCCATGACCTAAGGAGGGAGGGGCAAAGTCGCAGTTTGCCTTGTGCGGCTTCCTGTCCGGTCCATGTTATCGCCATTCAAGAACTGCGCAATGCCAGAGACTCAGTAGAACTACAAGAAATCACCATGACCGGAAAAACCGTCAGTGAAATGGAAGAAGTCGGTGTCATGGATGACCTCAATATTACCATTGTCAGCCTGTGAATGCTTGTGGATAAACGGATGCTGTCAGGCCAGGTGAAGTTTTAGGATAGAAAGGCTGAACAACTCTTTCTATGAAATTATCCACACTGCTGATATAGTTTTTTTCTAAGATTCCTCTCTTCGTGTTTCTTGGCATTCTTTTCCCTTTTGGATATAATAGAAGCAAGAAAAGGAGTAAGCGATGGCTGTACAATTATTAGAAGAATGGTTACTGAAAGAACAAAAGAAAGCGCAAGAAAATTTTGAAGTGCTGAATCGGGTCGGCTTGGCGGATCCAGAAATCATCCTAATTGGGGATTCTGTTATTGATTACTATCCTATACATGAATTATTAAAAACCGATAAGGTCATGGTCAATCGCGGCATCAAAGGCTACAAGACCTACCAACTATTGGAAAACCTATCCCTACATGTTTATGGCCACCGATTAGAGAAAGTCTTTATTCTTCTAGGGACCAATGATTTAGGAATGGAGATGCCCATTGAAGAAACCATCGAGAATATGGAGTACATCTTGCAAATGATTGCGCGATCCAATTCCTATGTAGACGTCTATTTGGTCTCCGTTCTTCCTGTTAACGAAGCTGAAAGATTCAAAGGAACGGTTTATGTGAGACGTAATGATGCCATCCAAAAAATGAACGCTGCCTATCAAGCCTTGGCGGAAGAACATTCCCATGTGCATTATGTAGATGCCTATACGAACATGTTGGATGATCTGGGACAATTGCAAGAATCCTACACCCAAGATGGTCTCCACCTGACTATTAATGGTTATGTCGCCTTGTCCCAGGCTCTTCAACCTTATGTAAATCAGTAAGATGCATTTGCGAGGTGAAGCCGATTGAAAGGCTAAATAGTCTTCCACTTAATATACGATGCCAGTGTGATTTTATATCGCGCTGGCATTTTTGATAAATCTATTTTTGGAAACCTACTTGATGAAAAAATCGAATAAAATTTAAGACCAGAAGACGAATGGTTTTACAAAAATGCAAACCTAGATGCTTTAAAAGCCCATATTTATCAATACTTCCTCTAATTTTCTTTGACAAATAAAATGATTTCAATTCATGCATTTTATTCTATTTTAGATACAGTATAATAGGTATGTATGGAAAGGTGGATAGATATGAGATCAATCAAAAGAAACGAGGTGTGGCTATGGGTTTTGAAATAGATCTGGAAGAACTATTTGGGAAACAGAAGGCTTATGCGACAGCTGCGGAAGAGGCCCGTGAAAGTATCCGTACAGCACGAAAAAGCCTGGACCGCGTCATCGAGAGTCACGCTATGGAAGGAGAAGTGAGTACCGCGATCAACGGTGAGATTTCAAATTTCCATGAACCAACCTTTATCGGTTTAGAAGACGCATTGGAACTTCTAGAGAGTGAGATCAAAGAGAGTATCGATGAATTGATGAACACCGTCGGTGAGACGAATGAGCGAGCTGTTATAAAAGAAACTGCACTGGACCAAGCAGATCAAGATTTGACCTCACTTCAAATGCAGCATGATTCGCTCAATCAAGACTTCGATGCCATTTATAATAGTATTCGAGATCTAATCCCTCTTTCGAACCCATCGAGTGTTGGAATGAACCAAGCCATTCATGATGCCAAAAAGGATTTACAGGATATCAAGGACAAGGTGGCGATATTTGAAGGAGGTGTAACAGAAAGTCCAGCATTGAATCATCTAAAGGGACTTGAAATTGGGATTAGCTCTTTTGGTCATGTAAAAGCATTCTCTTATATGGATCCTACCATTCAAGAGTTAGCGAAATCTAAGGAGTATGGCCTTTATTTCAAAGAATTCCGAAAAGAATTGGATAAGGAAAAAGCAGAACTCCAGCGACTGAAAGAAGCCATGAAAAAAGAAGAAGAGGAGCAGAAGGAATATGAAGAACACCATGTGGCACAAGTATGGCTCCGTAAGCTTTCAGACTCTATCGGAGGATGGTGGGGCGATGTTGAAAAAGGAACTCGCAATGTAAAGATTCCTGTCCTAACGGATGCAGCACTTGAAGTTGAAGGTTTTATTGGTGGTGGAGGAAAATTAATTTCAACGACAGCTATTGGGGCTGTAGATGGTGTGGAGTTCTTATTTGAACTGGATGATTGGCGACTCGATTTCATGTATGGTCGCAAAACACCAGACTGGAAGCTCCGTGATATCTATGGTGCATGGGATCATACGAAATCCATAGTGGGATCTACTGTTTCTGGACTGACGTCACTGATTGCCGAAGGGAACAAATTTGGAACCCGCGAATTCAAAAAACAAGAAAATCTGCAAAATGCTATTTGGAAAGAGCCTAACTTAAAAAAGAAATCAGAAAGATTCTTTGATTGGGCTATTGATAGAGCTATGTTACCCATCAGATTAAGACTTCAGGCTCGAGAATATATGAATAATATGGATCCATATAAGAAGGGGGAAGTGGCCTTTGATTTACTTAGTCTGGTTGGGACTGGTGGATCTGGGGGACTCCTTAAAGGAACTAGCTACACATCTAAATTAAATAAGGCTTTGAAAGTTGGAAGGTTTGCGGACTGGGCTAAGGATGGTATGAATGTAGCCCATTTAGCAGAATATGGGCTAGATACTACTCGCCTTGAAAAGTTAGGAGTGGAAGGAGAGGTACTCAAAAAACTTGGAGAAGCAGCAAAGGTTGGTGATACCGATAGCTTTTCTAAGATTATTATGCAGTTAGAGAGACACCATCCTTCAGTTGTTCAACGGTCGAAGATTGCTAGTCGGGAGTTGAAAGCAGGAATTCGGAAACGCTTGTTAATGACAGACGAAGCATTCGCTAGTAAGATAGACAAGCTCCTAACTCGAGGGGATGACTTTATTAAGAAAGCTACATCCAAGGCTTTGGATGCTCCAATCATCCCTACCCTAGTGAAAGATGAATACTCCTTATCACAGGGCGTTGGTATGCTAGACAATTTACATTCAGGCATGAGGTTAGAAGGACGCTCCATAAGAGATAGTGTCAGCTTTATAACTGAGAATGTGGATGAGCTAGGTCAAATAAGTAGAAGGTCGGGTCCAGTATCTGTTCGCCTAGGTATGCTTTCTGATCATGTTCCTCGCATCAAGGAAATTGTGGTTAAAAGCTTTAAATTTAATGACAAATTTGACTGGGATGAATTCTTCAGACAATTGGGTAATCAGGAAAAGGGACTTAATGAACTCACAATCCAAGAGTTTTTGGATAATCGTGAGTATTATCTGAAGTACGGTCGGAGTAAAGAAGCAGTGTTAGCGCAGAGGAAGGCTCGAGATGAAGCATATACATTGAAATTAAGAGAGTTGCTTGATGAAGGTGTAAATCCTATTGAGGCTAAGATGAAAGCAAAAAGTTGGTTGGATACACAAGCTGCACTTCATGATCCGGATATGATTGCGGGTGGATTTGGTTTCAATGTATCGGGTGTTGGTGATAGTCGGATTAATTCTTCGATTGGTTCGCAGTGGCGGTCTCGGATTAAGGAATTGGATGAACAGATTCGGGCGCTGGCCAAAGATATGAGTCTTGAGGAACGGCAGAATACATTTTTAAATGTGAAAATTCAAATAGAATAATGGAGATGAAAGATGTTAGAAAATTTTGTGAAAGTGGCAGACATGCCAGTAGAAGTAATAGAAAAGTATCGTAATCAGGTCCCGGAAGAGTTGGTTCAAATCTGGGAGGAAGATGGCTTGGGTACTTTTTTAGATGGGTATTTTAAGGTGATTAATCCGGATGACTATATTGATTTTGTCAAGGAAACATATTTTGATGGAGATATTGTTATTCCAATTTTTCTTACTGCATTAGGTGATATTGTTACTTGGGAGAAAAATACATTTGTTACTGCTTTAGAATATAAAAGTGAGAATATTCAGGTCTTAATAGCAGGTTTTGACCATTTTATTAAATTTTATAACCACGAAATTATTTTGGAAGAACTAGATATGGCTTTATTTGATAAAGCTGTGAAAAGATTGGGTCCACTTGAGTACGACGAATGTTTTGGTTTTGTACCTATTTTGCCATTAGGTGGGAAGAAGGATGTGGACCACATGGATAAGGTGAAAATTCGTGAACATTTGGCCTTGCTTGTTCAGTTTACTGGTGGCTTGAAGGATTAAGTTTTTGTGGAGGACATTTCTTCATCTTCTTTTAAAGATGTTGTGAATTGTGATTGGAGAATGGGCTATTTTTGATTTTACTCTCTCATTTTATTTGTGCATGGATATTTGAGTTTAGTTTTGAGATGTATTTCTGTTGAAGATTCTGAAGAGTGGGATGTGAGTTTGGTTTTTGTCAGAGTAGTTTTCACAAGTGGGGCTCGACGCGCAGCTTCAAACACTCTTCTTGCTGTACTTGTATAAACATGTTACAATAAATTGCTACAATTCTATTCAAGGAAGTATATAAGAAAGTTATGAAACAATTAAAAGAATTCAAGTCCATCGCCTTTGCAGGTCTGGTTTTAGCAGTGGTGGTTTACGCGGGTCAAATTTTGGGCTGGATGAACTGGCTGCTCGGGGTTTTCGGCCCAATCATTCTGGGTGGAGCCATGGCCTTCGTCTTTAACGTGCCCATGAAGCGTATCGAAGGCTTGCTGGAAAAGTGGAAGGTGCCAAAAGGGGCGCAACGCGGTATTGCCATTCTCAGTGTTATTATCTTTTTTGTTTTGATTGTGACGGGTGTCTTGTCCATCGTCATTCCAACGCTGAGCACGGCGGTGGGCTCGCTTCAGACAACCATTACTAAATTTATTCCACAATTCAATGCTTGGTTAGAGAGTACGGGTGTCTTCAAGGCTTCTCAGCTCAATGACTTGACCAAGCAGCTCAACCAAAGCGGCATGATCAACAAGGGAATCCAGTTCTTGACTGGCATTACAGGCAATGTGACGTCTATCTTTGGAAACTTTTTCACGGTGCTCATGTCGATTTTCTTGATGTTGGCTATGCTAGGGTCTAAGGAGCAATTGGCCGGAATGACGGCTCGGATCATGAAGGTTCTTTTGCCTCAACGGACAGTGGAGTACATGCGCTACGCAGGGAATGTGGCGGTTGACACCTACAACAACTTCCTAATGGGACAATTGGTTGAAGCTTTCATTATTGGGATCCTTGTATTTGCTGGTTACTCATTGGCGGGCATGCCATTCGCGCCGATGATTGCAGTCCTAGCGGGTGTCCTCTCATTCATTCCTTATATCGGACCGTTTACGGCTTGTGGATTGGGGGCCATTTTCATCTTTACCGTAGATCCATTGAAGGCCCTGCTTTCGATTGTGGTCTTCCAGGTCATTCAGTTGATTGAAGGCAATGTGATTTACCCACGTGTCGTTGGATCCTCTATCGGTTTGCCAGGACTCTTCACTATGGCAGCAGCCTTGGTAGGTGGAAATCTCTTCGGGCTTGTCGGAATGATTTTCTTCACACCGATCTTTGCGGTCATCTATCGCTTGATTCGTGAATGGGTGGAGAAAAAAGAGGCAGAAGCTGCTGACGAGACTGTAGAAGTAAAATAGTGAAAGGCAGTTGTCAGGATGAGATAGATTAGTGATTGGATGTGCGACTGGAACTCAGTTGGATGGAGATGGGACAACTGATTTTATCGTATGGCAAACGTGAAGGCGTCATCCAATTGCGGAAGGCCTGATGATTTTAAACGAACAGAGATAGGGAGGTTGAGACGTTTGTCTCTGCTTCTTTTTTTGCGCTGATAGCTTGGAATCTAGCATTTTGAGGAGCGGCTGTTCAGGTGTTCTAGCGAAAAAAGTGGGGAGATACGGTGGCTTAGGGTATAAGTTTAGACTATATAGATTTCTAAATAGGAGAATAAAGTCCTTTAAAATAAGGGCTTTTTTGATACTTAAATTTTTTGATATAGTTTCAAACTATATCAAAATCAAAAAAGATACAATTATACAGGCGAAAACTTTCGTGATAAGATAGGGTCAGTTAAGAAATTTTGGAGGTTTTCCTTGTATGACAACTACGATTATTGGTTTTCCACGTTTGGGTGAGCACCGCGAATTAAAATTTACTACTGAAAAATATTTCCGTCATGAGATTGAAGCAGAAGAGTTATTGGCTTTTGCCAAGGACTTGCGTAAAAAGCACTGGACCCTGCTAAAAGAAAAAGGGATCACAGAGATTCCATCCAACGACTTTTCACATTATGATAATTTCTTGGATGTGGCAGTTCTCTTCAACTTGCTTCCAGCTGAGCATAAAGCTTTGGACTTACCTGAGTTGGATAAGTACTTTGCGGCAGCGCGTGGTTATCAAGGAGAAAAAGGGGATGTCCGTGCCCTTCCCATGAAGAAGTGGTTTAACACCAACTACCACTATATTGTTCCTACCTTTACTCCAGAGACCAAGGTGGAATTGGTGGGTCATAAAATCTTTGATGAATTTCAGGAAGCCAAAGAGTTGGGTATCTTGACGCGTCCAGCCTTGATTGGACCATTTACTCTTTTGCAATTATCGAACTTTGAAGAGGGTGCGCAGCCAGCAGACTTTGTTCCTGCTTTAATTGAGGCTTACCAAGCTGTCTTTAAGAAGTTAGCTGAGCAAGGAGCGAAGAAAATTCAATTGGATGAAGCAGCCTTGGTCAAGGATTTGAGTCCTGAAGAAAAAGGCCTCTTCTTGGAACTGTATCAAGGTCTCTTATCTGACAAAGCTGGACTCGAAGTGCTTGTTCAGACTTACTTTGGTGATGTTCGCGACGTTTATGAAGACTTGATTGCCTTACCAGTTGATGCCATTGGTTTAGACTTTGTTGAAGGACGTGAAACCTTAAACCTTGTCAAACAAGGCTTCCCAGCTGATAAAACCTTGTATGTCGGTGTCGTGAACGGGAAAAATATTTGGCGCAATGACTATGCGAAGAGCCTAGCTATCTTAGAAGACATTCCAACTGAGAACCTTGTTTTGAATACAAGCTGTTCCCTTCTTCATGTGCCATTTACAACAGCCAATGAAGAATTTGAACCGGCTGTCTTGGAGCACTTTGCTTTCGCGGTTGAAAAATTAGATGAGTTAACCGAATTGGAAGCCATTCGTCAAGGGGACCAGGAAGCGTTGGAACGCAATAAGTCACTCTTTTCTAAAGAACGTGTTGCGAAAGACCAGGCTTTGGCAGCGCGCATTGCAGGTTTGACCGAAGCAGACTATACGCGTTTACCAGTCTTTGCAGAACGTGAAGCCTTGCAGGCAGAACGTCTTCAATTGCCAGCATTCCCAACTACAACCATTGGTTCCTTCCCACAAACACAGGAAGTTCGTGCCAAACGCTTGGCCTTCCGTCGCGGAGAATTATCACAGGAAGAGTATGACGCCTTCCTTGCAGGTCAAATTAAAGACTGGTTGGATTGGCAAGAAGAAATCGGCTTCGATGTCTTGGTACACGGTGAGTTTGAACGAAATGACATGGTTGAGTACTTTGGTCAAAACTTGTCTGGATACCTCTTCTCCAAAAATGGTTGGGTTCAATCATATGGTATGCGTGGGGTGAAACCGCCAATCATCTGGGGTGATGTTACGCGTCTCAACCCAATTACGGTCAAATGGTCTAGCTATGCCCAAAGCCAAACAGACAAACCTGTTAAAGGGATGTTGACTGGGCCGGTAACCATTCTTAACTGGTCCTTCCCACGTGAAGATATTTCCATCAAAGACTCTACTTTACAAATTGCCTTGGCTATTAAGGATGAGGTTCTGGACTTGGAAGCCGCAGGCGTAAAAATCATCCAAATCGATGAAGCGGCTCTTCGTGAAAAATTACCATTGCGTCGCAGCGACTGGTACTCAGACTACCTCGATTGGGCGATTCCAGCCTTCCGTTTGGTCCACTCAACTGTGGCGCCAGATACGCAAATCCATACCCACATGTGCTACTCAGAATTCACAGATATCATTCCAGCCATTGATAACATGGATGCGGATGTCATTTCCTTTGAAGCCAGCCGTTCTAAACTAGATATCTTGGATGAGCTCAAAGCGAAAAACTTCCAAACTCAAGTAGGGCCTGGTGTCTATGATATTCACTCTCCACGTGTGCCATCTGTGGAAGAAATTTCCAATACCATTGAACGTATCTTAGAAAAAGTTCCAGCGCGTAAGGTGTGGATCAACCCGGACTGTGGTTTGAAAACACGTGGTATTCCTGAAACACGTGAAAGTCTCCTTCACCTTGTAGAAGCAGCCAAACGTGCTCGCCAAGAACATCCAGTAGACTAAGGGAAAGCTGGGCTAGAGACCATCGTTTCCCTCTATCATTCGATTCCTTCTCATGCTTTTGATGCTTGAGTAGGAAATCTCTTTTAAAACCTAACTAGAAAGGATTCTCTATGTCTCATTCTCCATCATTGTCATTTGAAGTATTTCCTCCTAATCCAGCTGCGGGTAACGAAAAGATTTATCAGGCTTTACAAGAAATGCAAGGGTTGGCTCCGCATTTTATCTCTGTCACCTGTAGCAATAATAAGTTTGATGTAGAAGAGACCACAGTTCGTTTGTCCAATTATGTCCAAAACGAACTGGGAATCCCGACGATTGCTCACTTGCCTGCGGCCTATTTAACCAAGGAAAAGGTGGCAACGATTTTAGAATCTTTGGATGCCATTGGTGTGGATCGAATTTTAGCTCTTCGTGGAGATATCATTCCAGGTCAGAAACCGGAAAAAGATTTTCTCTATGCGACGGATTTAGTTTCCTTTATTAAAGACAAGGCTCCTCATTTTGAAGTGATTGGCGCCTGCTATCCAGAAGGTCACCCAGAGGCGGAAAGTCGGAATGCCGATATTAAGTTTTTGAAAGAGAAAGTGGATGCGGGTTGCTCCAGTCTCGTGACCCAGCTCTTCTTTGATAATGAGCGTTTCTATGATTTCCAAGAACGGTGTGATTTAGCTGGGATTGAAGTACCCATTCATGCGGGAATTATGCCCATTATCAACCGCAATCAGGCTTTGCGCCTGCTCAATACCTGTCAGAATATTCACTTGCCTCGTAAGTTTAAGGCCATTCTGGATAAGTATGAGCATGATCCTGCGTCCTTGAAAGCTGCTGGCTTGGCCTACGCCGTGGATCAGATTGTGGATTTGGTGACGCAAGATGTGGATGGGATCCACCTCTATACCATGAATAATGCGGAAACGGCCTATCACATCCATCAAGCCACTCGCGCTCTTTTCAATCATGAAGGAATTTCAGCGAGCGTATAAGAACAGAAAAAGGAATCTGAGGGACTTCTCTCAGATTTCTTTTTGCTCACTTTTTCGTCGTTTGGGACACAATGTCTAAAAATTTTCTAGACCTAGATTTAAAAGCATGTTACAATAAATAGTGATTTTTGAAATAAAAAAAAACAAACCCTGCATGGCAAGGTTTGTTTTGGTTCAAGTCAAAATGTGTAAGGTACTTTTGAGATTAAAAAAGCTAATATATAATCAAATAGGAAATAAACTAGTACGACACAAATTTGACTGCAAATATTGTATCATTTATATTTTTAAAAATCAATGATTTTGCAATTTTTTATTGCAAAATCACTTTTTTTTTCTGAGAAAAAACCGGTTTTCACGAACGTTTTCAATTGCATAAACAGTAATAGTTCGAAAACGATTGGTTAATTCCAGATATATAGGAAGAAACTCCCAAGAAAAGACGAATGTTAAATTTTTTGTATTCTTCCTATTTAATAGATTCTTCCCAAGTGGAACGAGTAAAAAGCATAGATATAATTGTAAAGGCGGCCAAGCAAATAGCGATTAGATAATAGGGCGTATCCAGTGTGGTGGAGCGTCCTGAGAGATTGATAATGCCTCGGAGCAGGGCTCCTGTTGTCAAGACGGCTAAGGTAGAGTTCCACAAATTCATACTGAGTCGGGAAGTAGTCGGGAAAACCCTAAGTATCAAAAGGAAGAGGGCTCCGCCTAATAGAGGGATGAGGAAGAGCCAATGCATGTAGGGGGAGGTTTCGCCGAAGCTGAAATGCTCGTAGATGCGGCTGAAGGCGAAGAAGAAGATGCTGGTGCCTAGGTAGGCTTTGAGACTGCGATTGAAGCGTTTAGTAACCGATGTAGACAATGTCGCTCACCGCCCTTTCTTTGATGGTTCCGTTGGTGGTTGGCTTGTTGATGACTTGGCCGTTGAAGTAGAGAGTGGAGGAGCCGCCACCGTCTAGGTTGTAGGCGGTTTTGACGCCGTAGGACTTCATGACTTCAGCCATTTGGTAGAGGGAGAGGCCTTGGCTCTCGGAGGTGCGGCCGTCTGAGACCACGATGATGTAGTGGTTCTCGTCGATAATCCCGATGGCGGTCCGAGGGTTGGATGCCATGGACTGGCCGACTTCGGAGTTGGTGTCGACCGCGATTTGGCCGTCCTTGATGAGAGCGGGACCGAAGGCTAAAAGGTTGACGACGCCTTGGTCGACTAGCTCTTGTGCGGTCACCTCGTTTTCGTTGATGATTTTGAAGCTTCCATCCTTATAGATGGCTAAGTCGCCATTGTCGGCATTCTCTCGAACCGTATCGCGGTAGACCTTGCCGTCACGAATGACGTAGCCAGTCGCATTGGCGCCGTAATAGTCACCGTTAACCGCCAGAATGGCATTGTTCGCGGCAGCGGTCTCAGAGGTCTTGGCAGTCACATTGGTCCCGTAGGTGTTGTTGGCAAGCGCGGTCTTGAGGAAATCCGCAGAGTCAGTCTGAATATCCGCCACGTAAACTTGGGTATTTTCGACCGTCTTTTCGGTCAAGTTGATCGAGATGTGGTCGTCTTTGTAGGAACTATCCGTCTGATGGACGTTTTCAGCCTTGAGAGTGCTAGTCTTAGTAGAAGTGTTGGCTTCGACCTTGGTGACGGCATCCGACAAAACGAAGGTCTTGAGCATGGAATAGCTGAAGGAGCCCGTCAATAGGAGCCCGAAGACAGCTGCGTAGGCAAAAGGTTTTTTAAAAAAATTCATAAAGGTCCTTTCTTATTCCTGACTTGCGGGGGTGCTTTTAAAAATGACTTTCTTCTGGATAAACCAAGAAAAAAAGAAAAGCAGGAATCCGACCACAATTTTTACTAGGTAGAGATTGATCCCCAAGCTCGCATGAAGGAGTTGGATGAGGAAGGTATCGAGGAGAAAGAGTACCAGGGCCAGTCCAACATAAGAGGATCCTGTCTTAACAGCAGATTCCTTGTTTTGGAAGACGAGATACTTATTGCTAGCGTAGTTAAAGCTGGAACTGGTTACACGGGCAATACTGTTGGCTAATAAGATTCTAAGAGCAGATGGCACCGCGCTCAAGAAAAGAAGCGATACGGCATAGACCAGATAGTCTACGACGAAGCTCGATAGGGAAGAGAGGGCGAATTTGAAGAGTTGCCCGTATATTTGAAGGCCGTCGGTGACGGGTCTGAAATGAGACCCCTCGTTGTCATTGATATAGACGGTTTCAATAGGGACTTCCTCCACGATAACCTCATTTTTACTGGCATAGATTAGCATGTTCATTTCGTATTCATAGCGTTTGCCCTCAATTTTGAGGAAGTCGTCTAGGAAATCAGTATGGAAGGCTCGGAGCCCTGTTTGTGTATCCGAAATGCCTAATCCCGTTTGGATTTGGAAAAGCTTTTTGGTCAAATAGTTTCCGAAACGGCTTCTGAAAGGAACGTTTCCTGTGAAAGCGCGGCTTCCTAAGACCAAGTGAGAGGGGGGAGCGGAGGCGGCGTTTTTGACGCGTAAGATATCCCAGACCTTGTGTTGGCCATCGCTATCGGCGGTGACAACGATACCGGGTTCTTGTTTCTGTAAGTAGTCGAAGGCTGTTTTTAGTGCCTGACCTTTTCCTTGGTTAAGGTCATGAGTGAGGACGGTTGCGTAGGAGGCGGCGCGTCTAAAGATGTCTCGATAGGCCGGACCGCTACCGTCATCGATGACGATGACGTGAAAGTCGCTCTTTTGAGAAATTTTATCTAATAGTTTAATCAGTTTAAAATCAGGTTCGTAGGCAGGGATGACTAAATATTCCATTTGGTTACCTCGTTCTTTTTTGTTGAGACTATCTTAAACAACGAAACTTAAATGGAACTGATATAAGAAAAATTTAAGGGAGGAAAAAGAATTTGCATAGAATCAAGGGGTGGTTTGCATAAAAACAGGAATTGGCAAAAAAACGTCCCCCTATCTGCAGTATGCTGTCAGATAGGGGGACGTTTCATGTATGCTCAGTTTTGACTTAGTCAGTCAGTTGCTTGTCCAATTCCATGGCTTTTTCATAAGCCAGTTTGACACCGAAGAAGCTAGCCAAGCAAATCAGAGATTCGATCATTGGGAATCCTAAGTGCAGGGACGTAATCGGTGTATTCCATAGGAGGTGGATGAGAATGGCTCCGCCGACCAATTGGAAACCGAACCGTTTATCAGTCTTCTTGGAATCTTTTCTAAAGGCCAGGTAGAGTCCGAAGGTGGTCATGGCGGTGTAGGTCCAATGAGAACCGATGGCGCCGGCCATACGGATAAAGATATCAGCGATACTATAGGAGAATCCTTCAAAGACGTTTCCATTAATGTAGGAAATGTCTTCGGCGATTTGGAAGCCTAAACCTGCGGTGATTCCTGCCATGAGAACTTGTTTGGGACCAAACTTCTTTTTATATAGGTAGTAGAGGGCAGCGAAAGCCGCAAAGGCTTTCGCTGGCTCCTCGATGAAGGGGGCGGTTGGTGCGCCCCAGGCATCTACGGCTTCCTTGGAGTGGAGGACGGTTCCTAAGAGGGCATCGACGAGTCCGTTTCCATAAGAGGAGAGCCAACCGGCGATGAAAGCACCGCTCAAGAGGCCATAGAGGGGCAAGCGTATCTCTAGTTCCCATCGCCGACTGAAATAGTTTACAAGCGCTAAGGCTGGTAATATGTAGAGCAGCGTCAGACAAACACAAACGAAGGCGGTCCCATACTGGCTACCGGTCATCACGTCCATGGTATAGGGTGTTAGTTCGTGATGAATCCCGATGATCACCATCAGCCAGAATAGGAGGAAGGGTAGGTGTTTTTTCATAAAATAAAAATCCTCAATCTATAAGATGAATACAAGTATATCAAAGGAATAGGGGTTTGGAAAGAAATTTTGTCTTTTTGCTTGCGGTTTAGATGAGAGTGCGGTATAATAATATCTTGTGAGCGAACCTCACTTACTCGTAGGAAAACCTATGAGTCATTAGACCAAAAGGAGGAACTATCAATGGCTAAATACGAAATTCTTTATATTATTCGTCCGAACATTGAAGAAGAAGCAAAAACTGCTTTGGTAACACGCTTTGACTCTATCTTGACTGACAACGGTGCTTCAATCGTTGAATCAAAAGATTGGGAAAAACGTCGTCTTGCATACGAAATCCAAGATTTCCGTGAAGGACTTTACCACATCGTAACTGTTGAAGCGAACGACGACGCTGCTCTGAAAGAGTTTGACCGTCTTTCAAAAATCAACGGTGACATTCTTCGTCACATGATCGTTAAATTGGACGCGTAAGAAGAGGGTACATAAATGATTAACAATGTTGTACTTGTAGGGCGCATGACCCGTGATGCAGAACTTCGCTATACGCCTTCTAATGTGGCGGTGGCTACCTTTTCACTTGCAGTGAACCGGAACTTCCGTGGGCAAAATGGGGAGCGTGAAACTGACTTCATCAATTGTGTAATTTGGAGACAGCAGGCTGAGAATCTTGCGAACTGGGCCAAAAAAGGAGCTCTGATCGGAATTACTGGTCGTATTCAGACTCGTAACTACGAAAACCAGCAAGGACAGCGTGTTTATGTAACTGAGGTGGTTGCAGACAACTTCCAAATGTTAGAATCTCGTGCAGCTCGTGAAGCGCAGGGAAATGGTGGAGGATCAACCTTTACACCGAACAATAACTTTGGTGGCGGTCAATCTGCTGCACCAAGCTTTGGTGGTGGCAATGCAGCACCTTCAGCACCAGACTTCTCGCGTGATGAAACTAGTCCATTTGGAGCAACCAATCCAATGGATATTTCAGACGATGATCTTCCATTCTAGGAAGAGGACAAATAAAAAAATAAAGGAGAACACACATGGCTCAACAACGTCGTGGCGGATTCAAACGCCGTAAAAAAGTTGATTACATCGCAGCAAATAAAATTGAATACGTTGATTACAAAGATACAGAATTGCTTAGCCGTTTCGTTTCAGAACGTGGAAAAATTCTTCCACGTCGCGTAACAGGAACTTCAGCTAAAAACCAACGTAAAGTTACAACAGCGATCAAACGCGCTCGCGTAATGGCTTTGATGCCTTTCGTAAACGAAGATTAAAAAAACAGCCCAGTGGGCTGTTTTTTCAGTTTAATCAGGACTGTTTTTTCATGAGCTCAGAAATGAGAGAGCGAGTAAAGGTCCAGTGGACCTGTTTTGGGTTTAATCGAGCTCCTTGTCATGAGGTGATAGAAGGACAAGGAGTCTATAAAATGATTAAATAGGATAATTGAAAAGGTCTCCCAGATGTAAAACGAGAGGCCTTTTATTTTTATGTTATCTCACTGGGCGTGGGTTGGCGCTAGCGGATTTGATATTGAAACGTTTCTTCAAGTAGTAGCGGATAGCAAGTGCGACTGCTCCAATCAGAACCATTCCGAGTGGTGGGATAACGGGGTTCAAGCTAGCTGGGATTAAGGCGATCACAGCAAAGGAGAGACTCCAAGCAATGACGAGAATACCTGTAATAAGGACAGAACGCCATAATTTTGGACGCTGGCCTTCTTCGATTTTCCTATAGATAAAGTGGTACATGCCGTAGAGAACAGCACCACCCACGACGGCTACATCCAACATCGTCAGTAGTCCATAAGGTTGGGAAGTTGGTGAGAAGTAGGTCACAGCTCCCATGATCAATCCGATTGCTCCTAAAATAAAGAGGGCTGAATCCAACCACATGGCAAGAGGATGGTCGTTTTGTTCTGGTTGGCTTGCTGTTTCTTCTGGTTTGCTTTGAGCCTCAGCCCAAGCGGTAGGTGAACCAAAGAGGGCACGTGCTGGAATTCCTTTGGCCTGGTTTTCTAGTAAGACAGGAATCATCTCTTCTAAGAGTTCCTTCACTTCAGCGTCGCTCTTGCCGTCTTTCATGAGTTGCTTGGTTGCGATATGGATGTAGTCTTGGTTTTTCTTGGTTAAGTTTTCGAAAGGCATTGTTTACTCCTTATATATTAGAACCACTTCTTGTGGATAAGATAGATGGTGAGTGAGATACTCATGGCAAAGGCGATAAAAATAATCAGCCAAAAGGCATGGGGTTCGCCATTAAGTGGCAGGTCATTGTCCTTGAAGTTCATCCCGTAAGCCGAGAAAATCATGGTCGGAATGGACATGACGATGGTTACCAGGGCCAAGGTCTTCATAATATTATTCTGGTTGTTTCCGATAATGGCCGCAAAGGTATCTTCCATGGAACGGAGGATATTTCCGAAAATATCCGCCATCTCGATGGCCTGTTGGGTCTCAATCAAGGTGTCTTCCAACAAGTCCTCGTCTTCCGTGTACTTCTTAATAGCACTAGACGAAATGAGCTTTCTAGTCACACGCTCGTTGGTCTTCAACGACGCCTTAAAGTAGACGATGGTCTTTTCCAGCTCCATGAGTTCGATCAACTCTTCGTTACGGGGAGACTCATGTAACTGACTTTCAATTTGATCGCTCTTTCGATCAATTGAACGTAGGGCAGTTAGATAGAGCTCCGCATTGCGATAGAGCATTTGAAAGACGAAGCGCGACCGCATAAAGGTATAGAAATTACGTAAGCGACGATTAATAAAACGGTCCATCAGAGGCAATTTCTCTAAACAGGTCGTAATAATGACATCATCTGTCAAAATAATTCCCAAAGGAATAGTCACATAATAGGTCTTGTTATTCCGCTCTTCGGTAATGGGTACGTCCACGATAATCAAGGTATAATTATCCTCAATTGTCATACGAGACATCTCTTCCGCATCCAAAGGCGCTCTCAAATCGGCAACATCGATGTCAAAAGCATTGGCAATCTCAATAGATTCCGCTTGGGATGGATTCACTAAATTAATCCAGGAGCCTGATTCCAGCGTTTCGATCTCCTTAAATTCAGTTGTGGTTGATAGAAAAATTTGCTTCAAGCCACCGGCCTCCTTTTCGCTATTCATCGTGCTGCACGCACTTTTCTATTATACTATAAAAATCAGAAGGATGCTGTCTCCGGATGCCTTTTTCACCCTAAAAAGTGCTATAATAAAAAAATGCAAGATAAAATTGTTATACACGGGGCACGTGCCCACAATCTTAAAAATATCGATGTGACCATTCCTCGCGATAAGTTGGTCGTCGTGACAGGGCTTTCGGGATCAGGGAAGTCGTCTTTGGCCTTCGATACGCTCTATGCGGAGGGGCAACGACGTTACGTTGAATCCTTATCGGCTTATGCCCGTCAATTCCTAGGAAATATGGAAAAACCCGATGTAGACTCCATCGACGGCTTGTCACCGGCCATTTCTATTGACCAGAAGACCACGTCTAAGAATCCCCGATCTACCGTTGGGACCGCCACTGAGATCAATGACTACCTTCGCCTCCTTTATGCCCGCGTTGGAACTCCATACTGTATCAACGGTCACGGAGCCATTGAAGCTTCGTCTGTGGAACAGATTACCGACCAAGTGTTGGAATTACCAGAACGTCAGCGTCTGCAGATTCTAGCACCGGTTGTTCGTAAGAAAAAAGGACAACACAAAACCCTCTTGGAGAAAATTCAAAAGGACGGTTATGTACGGGTGCGGGTTGATGGGGATGTCTATGATATCAGCGAAGTTCCTGAACTCTCCAAGAGTAAACAACACGATATTGAAGTGGTGGTCGACCGGATTGTTATTAAAGAGGGAGTGCGTTCCCGTCTCTTTGATTCCATCGAAGCGGCTCTCCGTATCGCAGAAGGTTATGTCATTATCGATACCATGGATGACAATGAACTGCTCTTCTCTGAACACTATGCTTGTCCCATTTGTGGCTTTACAGTTCCTGAATTGGAACCCCGTCTCTTCTCCTTCAATGCGCCTTTTGGTTCTTGTAGTGAATGTGATGGTTTGGGAGTCCGCTTAGAAGTCGATTTGGATTTGGTGGTGCCAGACAGCAGTCTCAGCTTACGTGAAGGAGCCCTAGCTCCATGGAATCCCATTTCCTCTAATTACTATCCTCAAATGTTAGAGCAAGCTATGACCCAGTTTGGTGTCGATATGGAAAAGCCCTTTGAGGAACTCTCAGAGGAAGACAAAAATCTTATTTTCTATGGGTCAGATGGACGCGAATTCCATTTTCACTATGAAAATGAATTCGGTGGTATTCGAGATATAGATATTCCTTTTGAGGGAGTTGTTACCAATATCAGCCGCCGTTACCATGAAACCCATTCGGACTATACTCGCAATCAGATGCGCGGTTATATGAATGAGTTGACTTGTCATTCTTGTCAGGGCTACCGTCTCAACCCGCAAGCTCTTTCGGTTCGTGTCGGTGGTCAAGAAGGTCTTCATATCGGTCAAGTTTCAGACTTGTCGATTGCGGATCACTTGGAGCTGCTTAAAGGCCTTCATCTGTCAGAAAATGCAGAAACCATTGCCCGTCCTATCCTTAAGGAAATCAAGGACCGTCTGACCTTCCTCAACAACGTAGGTCTCAATTACCTGACCCTATCTCGTTCAGCGGGCACCTTGTCGGGTGGAGAAAGCCAACGGATTCGTTTGGCCACACAAATCGGATCCAACTTATCGGGTGTCCTTTATATTTTGGATGAGCCGTCTATCGGCCTTCACCAAAGAGATAATGACCGCCTTATTGACTCGCTCAAGAAAATGCGAGACTTGGGGAACACGCTCATCGTCGTGGAACACGATGAGGATACCATGCGAGAAGCAGATTGGCTGATTGACGTGGGACCAGGTGCTGGTGTTTTTGGTGGGGAAATCGTCGCTGCTGGAACGCCTGCTCAAGTAGCTAAAAATAAAAAGTCCATTACGGGGCAATACTTGTCAGGGAAACGTCGCATTCCAGTGCCGAGCGAGCGACGTGTAGGGAATGGGCGTTTCATTGAAATTACGGGAGCTAGCCAGAACAACCTTAAGGACGTAACCGCCCGCTTCCCACTTGGCAAGTTTATTGCGGTAACCGGAGTTTCTGGATCAGGAAAATCAACCTTGGTCAACTCTATCCTCAAGAAAACCATTGCTCAAAAACTCAACCACAATCCCGATAAACCGGGTAAACACAAGAAGGTGACCGGAATCGAACATATCGACCGTTTGATCGATATCGACCAGAGTCCAATTGGACGGACCCCACGGTCCAACCCGGCTACCTATACGGGTGTCTTCGATGATATCCGTGATCTCTTTGCACAAACCAATGAAGCTAAGATTCGTGGCTACAAGAAGGGCCGTTTCTCCTTTAACGTGAAGGGCGGTCGCTGTGAGGCCTGCTCAGGAGACGGAATCATTAAGATTGAAATGCACTTCTTGCCAGATGTTTATGTAGCGTGTGAGGTCTGCCACGGCACTCGTTACAATTCCGAGACCTTGGAAGTTAAGTACAAGGACAAGAATATCGCGGAAGTCTTGGATATGACGGTCAACGACGCCTTGGACTTCTTCCAACACATTCCAAAAATTAAACGAAAACTCCAAACTATTAAGGATGTGGGATTGGGTTACGTCACCTTGGGGCAACCGGCGACCACCCTGTCAGGTGGGGAAGCCCAACGGATGAAGTTAGCCAGCGAGCTCCACAAGCGTTCAACCGGTAAATCCTTCTACATTCTGGATGAACCCACGACCGGTCTTCATAGCGAAGACATCGCTAGACTTCTGGACGTCTTAGCCCGTTTTGTAGATGAAGGCAACACCGTCCTTGTCATCGAGCACAACCTGGATGTCATTAAAACCGCCGATCATATTATCGATTTGGGACCCGAAGGCGGTGTTGGAGGCGGTAGGATTATCGCAACCGGCACACCGGAGGAAGTAGCGGCCAGCCCAGACAGTTTTACAGGCCAGTATTTGAAAGGAAAATTAGATGAACAAACGACTTGAAAACCTACGCGCACTCATGGCAGAACGTGATTTGCCAGCGGTCTTTATTAAGAATTTGAAAAATGTCTACTACTTGACCAACCTCTGGTCGTCTAATGCTAGCGTTTTGGTGACTCAGGATCGCCAAGTGGTCTTTACGGACTCGCGTTACGCGGTGGTGGCTCACGAGTCTGTCGTGGACTGGGATATCGTCATTACGCGCGACGAGTTGGGCGAAGCCAGCAAAATCGTCAAGGACGCTAACTTGGGTGCGATTGGCTACGAAGACGAGATTTCGGTGGCTTACTACCAACGTTTTGCGGCGGCTTTTGCAGGGCTTGATTTGCGCGCTCAATCCAACTTGGTAGAAAGCTTGCGCTGGATCAAGGACGAGAAAGAAATTGAAACAATCCGCCACGCTTGTTCGATTTCGGACAAGGCCTTTGCGGATGTCTTGGACTTCGTCAAAGTGGGGCGGACCGAGCTTGAAGTGGCGACTTTTCTGGACTTTCGTATGCGGGAGTATGGAGCGAGCAACGTTTCCTTTGATATTATTGCGGCTTCAGGAACTCGGACTTCCATGCCCCATGCGGTTCCTTCTTTGAAGAAAATTGAAGCCGGCGATACCTTGACTCTAGATTTCGGTTGTCTCTACAATCACTATGTGTCCGACATGACCCGTACCATTTATGTCGGTGGCATCAATGATGAGCAGGAAGAAATCTACAATACGGTCTTGAAAGCCAATCAGGCGCTGATTGATGCGGCGCGTGACGGATTGGGCAATGCGGACTTTGACAAGATCCCTCGGGACATTATCGAAGCAGCAGGATACGGTCCGTACTTTAGCCACGGTATCGGACATGGAATCGGTTTGGACATCCACGAGGAACCATACTTCAACCAAGCTTCTAAGGAAGTGATCAAGGCAGGTATGGTCTTGACAGATGAACCGGGAATTTATATCGAAGGCCACAACTCTGGTGTGCGGATCGAAGATGACATCCTGATTACCGAAACAGGATGTGAAGTGTTAACCTTGGCACCAAAAGAATTGATTGTGGTCAAATAAAGACTTTATCACAATATAAAAATAAAACAGCTGGAAATGCCTATGATTAGAGGCAGTTCCAGCTTTTTATGATGCTTTTTTACTGTTGTGTATGCATGTTTTCAAGGGTGAACCTAGTCCTTTAGATGGGGTCGTCGTCCTTCGCTTGGAGAAGAGAGGAGTTCTACAAGTAGCGGTTGGGGTAGTGCTCCAGTAAGGTCTGGAGTTCTTGAATGACGGTGGAAGCTGGGACTTGACCGGCCTGGTAGCGCTCTAGAATGAACAGAAAGTCAGCCTTTTCTTGAGGGCTAACCTTCTTTTTGAAATAACCCCAGATGTGCTGAAAGGCAACAGTATAGTGGGAACGGTTTTCGGGTAGGCGAAGTGCTTGGTCAATTAAGGCCTGAACTTGGCTGACCTGGATGTGTTCCTGCTTTAAGTAGGTGCGAATATCCATATAAATTTTAGGTGAGTGGGCTAATACTTGGTACTTATAGTGAGCCCACAGTTTCTGAGACGTTTGTTTTTCTGATGGCATCCTGAATCCTCTGTATCATGAGCTTTTGAATAGAGTGGGTGTTCCTCTATTATTTTAGCATAGGGACTACTCGAAAAGAGGCGACTATGCTATACTTCTAGTAAGAAGTTTCGTTTATGAGAGAGGGGATTCCTATGACTGAAGAGCAACGTTTATCCTGGCAAGACTATTTTATGGCTAATGCAGAGTTAATCTCCAAGCGTTCGACCTGTGACCGTGCCTTTGTTGGAGCGGTCCTAGTCAAGGACAATCGGATTATCGCCACCGGTTATAATGGTGGAGTTTCTGCCACCGACAACTGTAATGAAGTCGGGCACAAAATGGATGATGGTCACTGTATTCGAACCGTACACGCCGAAATGAATGCCCTCATTCAGTGTGCTAAGGAAGGAATCTCGACCAATAATACAGAAATCTATGTGACTCATTTTCCATGCATTAACTGTACCAAAGCCCTCCTGCAGGCTGGAGTCAAGAAAATCACTTATAAAGCAAACTATCGTCCCCATCCCTTTGCCATTGAACTTCTGGAGAAAAAGGGAGTTCCTTACTATCAGCATGATGTACCAGAGGTGACCTTGGGGCAAAACGAAGGAAACTGGCAGGACTGAGGCAGCCTGTTGTAACAATTGAGCCTAGAGCTCGAATGATTGTTTGATAACCAGTCTTATAAAAGCACCTGGAAACGGCTGTTAATCCGCTAGGCTTTTCTAAATCAATGTAGAGGAGTTTCGATTTTTATTCCCATCCTAAGGACTTGGTTTGAGATAGCGCCTATTTTGTGGTAAAATAAGGAGAAAAACTAAAATACTATTGAATAAGAGGTAATGAAGCATGGTAGATGCAGGTAAATTGAAAAGTGGTATGACTTTCGTAGCTCCAGATGGAAAATTATTGCGCGTATTAGAAGCAAGTCACCACAAACCAGGTAAAGGAAATACCGTTATGCGTATGAAATTGCGTGACGTTCGTACTGGTTCAACATTTGATACAACTTACCGTCCAGAAGAAAAATTTGACCAAGCGATCATCGAAAGCCGCAACGCGACTTACCTTTACAAAATGGATGATACAGCTTACTTCATGGATACTGAAAGTTTCGAACAATACGAAATTCCAGTGGTCAATGTGGAAGATGAATTGAAATACATCTTGGAAAACTCTGAAGTCAAGATCCAATTCTACGGAGACGAAGTAATTGGGGTAACGGTTCCTACAACCGTTGTCTTAACCGTTACAGATACACAACCATCTATTAAAGGTGCAACAGTAACCGGTTCTGGTAAACCAGCAACCTTAGAAACAGGCTTGGTTGTTAACGTTCCAGACTTTATCGAAATTGGACAAAAATTGATCGTAAATACAGCGGAAGGTACTTACGTTTCACGTGCCTAGAAAGGACCAGTTTATGACAACTGAACAAAACTTAGGTGAAATCGTCATTGCTCCACGTGTCTTAGAGACGATTATTGCCATTGCGACTGCTAAAGTCGAAGGGGTTCATTCTTTTGCAAATAAAAGCATGACGGACAGTCTCTCTATGCGTTCATTGGGACGTGGTGTTTATTTGACAACAAATGAAGAGGGCGAATTGGTTGCAGATATCTATCTCTACTTAGATTACGGGGTAGGTGTGCCAACAGTTGCGGTAGCCATTCAAAAAGCAGTTAAAACAGCTGTTTACAATATGGCAGATGTGACTATGCACGCAGTCAATGTACACGTGGCTGGTATTGTGACTGAAAAGACTCCAAAACCTGATTTGAAAGATCTCTTTAATGAGGATTTCTTAAATGACTAAAGCGGGTGGAAGTGACTCACGTCGTGATTTACGTGAACGTGCTTTCCAAGCTCTTATGAGCCTGGAGTACGAAGGAGATGTTGTTGATGCAATTCGCTTCGCTTATCTCCATGATAAGGAAATTGAGGATGAAATGGATGTCGATCTTCCAGCCTTTCTTCTCAACCTTGTCAATGGGGTGCAAGTTTCTAAGAAGGAATTGGATGAGCAGATTGCCAGTCATCTGAAAGCAGGATGGACGGTCGATCGCTTAACCCTAGTAGAAAAAAATATCCTTCGTTTAGGGCTTTATGAAATTACAGAGTATCCAGATACTCCTCAAGTCGTTGCCGTCAATGAGGCAGTTGAATTGAGTAACACCTTTTCAGATGAGCGTTCTGCACGTTTCGTCAATGGTGTCTTAAGTAAATTTGTAACAGAAGAAGCGATTTCAGAATAAAGAAAACACTAAAATGAGGCGGTCAACGAATTGGCTTGACCTCGTGGTAAAAAGAACGTGGGACCAATCGTCTCAGGTTCTTTTTTCTTTTCTGAGAGCGAGTTGATTGGATTCAAAAATTGTAGTTTTACAAATGTGTCAAAAATATTACGAAAAAGTTACAAAAAGACTTGATTGCTCCTTTTAGTGGTGCTATAATGAAGGCGTAAAGGAAATCTTTTCAGAAAATATGCCAATTGGCACAAATAGGATCTAATCAGAACATGTGAGAGGGAGGCTAGGATCATGAGAAGAGGACAACATGAAAAACAAGAGCGTTACGCTATTCGTAAGAAAAGTATTGGGATTGCATCTGTCGTTGTAGGGATTTCTATGTTGGGTGCAGGACCAACAGTAAAGGCAGATCAACTGGTCAAAGGGGAATTGTCTGAAGCAGCGATTGCTGAGAAGTACCGTCACCTGGTTCCAGCCAGTGAAGGTTCAAGTAGCTCTTATTCTCGTTATATCGATGATGAGGAAGAGATAGTTGAAAGCCCAGTTCGCTTTACCTACTTATCTAGAAAAGACCAAGCCAAATTTAAACTGGATGAGAAAGAGCTCAAGGTTGAAGACAGTGGTATGAGTCATTCAGATTTGGTTGAACAACCAAAAGCTGAAGTAGAGAAGCCAGCTGAAGAACCAAAAGCAGAAGTTGAAAAGCCAGTCGAAAAGCCAAAAGCTGAAGTCGAAAAACCGGTTGAAGCACCGAAAACCGAATCAGAGAAACCAGCTGAAGAACCAAAAGCAGAAATAGAAAAACCTGTTGAAAAGCCCAAAGCTGAAGTAGCTACACCGAAGGTTGAGACTCCAAAAGTGGAAACTCCTAAGGCTGAGGAAAAAGTCATTGCTGAAAGCGGTCGTTATACTTTTGTAGCGGATCGTCCGATCAAGAAGGTACCAACAGTTGCTGCAGATATGGTGGCTTACTATCCAAAAGGGGATTCTGTTTTCTACGATCAGAAAGTAGAAAATGATGGTTACCGTTGGTTGTCCTACCGTTCATACACTGGAAACCGCTACTATGTAGCGATTGAAAAACTCTTGGCGACTACTCCTAAAAAGGATGAGGAAGTGACTCAACCTAAAAAAGAAGAGCAACCAAACACTCCTAAAAAAGAAATGGAACTCCCTGATAAAGGTCGCTATACCTTTACAGAACGGGTGGGTATTCGGAACGAAGCCAAAATGAGTGCTCCAGCGGATTACTACTATGAAAAAGGGGAATCTGTCATTTATGATGGCGTTCTGCGTTCAGACAACTACCGTTGGTTGACCTACATTTCTTATAGTGGAAAACGTCGCTATATTGCCATCGAAAAATTGGTTGAAACAACAACTTCTGTGACTCCAGAGGTAAAACCGACAGAGAACAAACCAGCTCAACCGACAAAACCGGAAGATAAGAAAGTGACTCCGAAAGAAGAAGAAAGCAAGAAAGAACGGGACTTACCGCTTGCTGGAACCTTCTTCTATACAGAAGCTCTTGAACTGAAGGATGCACCAAAAGATGCTGCCAAGTTGGTCGGTCGGACACAACCAAATAAAGCCATCGCCTATGATCGTTTGGTTGTTTCTGAAGGGAACAAGTGGTTTAGCTATGCGGTTTCAGGAGGTAGTCGGGTTTACGTGAAAGTGCCTGCTAATCTTCGAGTGGAAGCGTCTTTGGAAGACCTTTTCAAAAAATTGGAAAAGAAGGAAGACACTCCTAAAAAGGTAGAGGAACCGAAGAAAGTGGAAGAGCCTAAGAAGGTTGAAACATTGCCTCAAGCGGGCTACCACACCTTCGAGGTCAACCGTCCGGTTTACAAGGTGCCGGATGTAACTGTGGTGACCAATATGTACTATCCAAAAGGGCAATCTGTCTACTACGATCAGTCCTTTGTCAAGGATGGGGTGCATTGGATTTCCTATGTTTCTTATGCAGGGGAACGCTTGTACGTTAAAATGAACTAGCTCTCAATCACAAAAAGACTGGGCCGTGTGGCTCAGTCTTTTTAGATGCTTTGACCAGGTAAGAGGGTAACCGGTAGGGCATAGGAGGTGGCAGGGACCTCTTGACCAGCAATTTTTTTCAGGAGAAGATCGACGCAGACTTGGGCGATTTCTTTGATGGGTTGCTGGATGGTGGCTAGTTGTGGATAGTAATTTTCGATGAAATAGGTTCCGTCGTAGCCGATGACTTTGAGGTCCTGCGGTAGCTCAAGCCCCAGTTCCTTCGCGATTTTCATAATCAGGATGGCGGTCAGGTCATCCGATGCGAAAATGCCTTCTGGTTTTTGAGTGGTCAAAATGTGCTTGATTTCCATCTCTTTTCGGATGGGGCTGTAATCGGATGAAATGTTGAAAATCGGTGCATCCGGAAGCACGGCCGCAAAGCCGGCATGGCGGAGGCTGGTCGGGGAGTTGGAGTTGTCATTCCCGGTGACCATGATAATCTTTTTGGCCTTACTTTTGGCAAGGGTTTGGGCTGCCAGTTGACCGCCAGCATAGTTATCTGAGGAAACGACCGGGATGTCAGGCGACAGGTTTCGGTCGAAAGAGATGATGGGAGCGGTCACGCGGTTGTAGTCATCGATTCCCAGGTTGTGGGAACCAGAGATGATGCCATCGACCATGTTGGCTTCCAGCATTTCGATGTACTCCCGTTCCTTGTCGGCATCATGTTCGCTGTTACAGATAATGGTCTTGTAGCCGGCTTTGAAGAGTTCGTGCTCCAATTGGTGGATGAGCTCGGCATAAAAGACATTGGAAATATTGGGGAAAATGAGGCCAATCAACTTGGCAGATTTTCCTTGCAAGCCTCGAGCCAGGTTATTGGGTTTATAGCCCAATTCACGCATGGCATCCTTGACCTTCTTGACCGTTTTTTCGGATAAGTAGCCCTTTTTATTGATGACACGCGAGACCGTCGTAGGGCTAACCCCTGCCAATTCGGCTACATCAGTTAACTTTGCGACCATAATCTAATTCGTAGTAATGTCCAGTCGGATTGCCTTCGGTTACGTAGATGCCTGTTTGCTCTTGCCGTGGGAAGACGCGACCAGAGAACACTTTTTCTCCTCCGTTGATAAAGATTTCAAAGACAGATTTGTCGATGAAAATAGATGCGCTTGTAGTAGCAGCGTCGATGTCACAGCGTCTGGTTTGACCGAATTCAAGAGCATATTGTTGGCCAGCTTGACTGCGGTCTACGAGGACCTCTCCTTTTTCTAAGTCAAAACGCAGTCGGAGCCCTTGTTGATTTTGGTCCGCAAAGAGCACGATTTCATGCGCGCGTCCGGCTTCAAAAGTCAATTCCAATTCATAGCTGTTTGAGCTTGTGACACGGTCGCCGAAAACCTCTTCCTCACCACGTAGGTTCTCTATGGCTTTAACCGGATATTGGAAGAGTTTGCCATCCTTGATGGTCAGCTCTTTTACAAGAGAGAGCACACCCTGGTGGTCATATTTGTCTGAAGGGTACTCGACGTCCGGAAGACCCAACCAGGAAATCGCAAGTGCACGTCCATCAGGCGCGTTGAAGGCCTGGGTCGCATAAGCCTCAAACCCATAATCCAAGTTTTCAAGCGGACCGACGTCGACCATTTTGGCAGCGTTTGTGTCAAACGCTTGACCGATTTTATACATGTTTGGATAGATGTTGTCGTAGTCGAGGACCGCCTTGTCCAAGCCTTGTGGGCAGTATAGGAGAACTGGTTTGCCGTCGACGAAGACCAGGTTTGGACATTCCATCATGTAGGCTGTCTCGTCGTTTGCGAAATCTAAATCGCCTACGACTTCCCACTCATCATAGCGGTTGTCCACTGAGCGATAGAGCTTGACATAGCCTTTGAGGTCAGCCTTGCGTTGGCCACCTACGATGGCGTAGAACTGTCCATTGTACTCAAATATCTGTGGGTCGCGGAAGTGGTCGGTCGCTTCTTCAGGCTGGTCGATGAGGACCTTATCGATTTTTTTAAGGGATCCATCCGGGCGGAGCAAGGCACCGATCTGATAAGGGTGACGGACCCAGTTTTCGTCCCGATGATTTCCAGTGTAGAACAAGAAGAGGTCATCGCCGAATTGCATGGCTGAACCAGAGTAGGCTCCATGGCTGTCGAGTTTTGAATCAGGGAGCACAGTTGTACCGGTTTCTGCGAAGTGTACCAGGTCGTCGCTTTCCATTTGAACCCATTGCTTTAGTCCGTGCACAGGACCGAATGGATAGTTTTGGTAAAAGACCACCCATTTTCCATTATAATAGGAAAAACCATTGGGGTCGTTGAGTAGACCAGTATTGGGTTCAATATGATAGCTGGCCTTCCATGGGGATTGACTCATATTTGCTTTTATTTTATTGATTTCTGCTTCCGTCCAATCTTCGTAGCGACGGTAGCGCTCTTCAGTCGTCCATGCCATAGGGTGGACCTCCTCCTAAAATTTCAATTTATACACTATATAATAGTAAACGTTTTCCCCATAAAAATCAAGGTGAAATAAATTTTTAAAAAAAATCTGCTAAACGCTTGACATAAAATGAAAGCGTTGTTACAATATAAAACGTGGAACGGAAATAAACCGTTTTCAAAAAGAAAAAAGTTTAAATGGAGGGGTTTGCAAATGGATAACAACCAAATTGCAAAACAAGTGATTGATGCCATTGGTGGTGTCGAAAACGTTAATAGTGTTGCTCATTGTGCTACACGTTTGCGCGTCATGGTCAAAGATGAATCTAAAATCGATAAAGACCGTGTCGAAGGAATTGAAAAAGTACAAGGTGCTTTCTTTAACTCAGGTCAATACCAAATCATCTTTGGTACTGGTACAGTAAACCGTATTTATGACGAAGTAGTGAGTCTTGGTTTGCCAACAGCTACAACTTCAGAAATGAAAGCTGAAGCTGCAAAACAAGGGAACTGGTTCCAACGTGCCATCCGTACATTCGGTGACGTATTTGTTCCAATCATTCCTGCAATTGTAGCGACTGGTCTATTCATGGGTCTTCGTGGACTACTTGGTTCATTAGGGATTACACTTCCTGAAGACTTAAATACATACTCACAAATCTTAACAGATACAGCCTTTATCGTCCTTCCTGCTTTGGTTGTATGGTCAACCTTCCGTGTGTTCGGTGGAAACCAAACCATTGGTATCGTCCTTGGGATGATGTTGATTTCTGGATCACTTCCAAACGCTTGGGCAGTTGCATCAGGTGGTGATGTGGTTCCATTGACCTTCTTTGGATTCATTCCAGTTGTAGGTTTGCAAGGTTCTGTACTTCCAGCCTTTATCATTGGTATTATTGGTGCCAAATTTGAAAAAGCTGTTCGTAAGGTAGTGCCTGAAGTCTTAGACCTTCTCTTGACACCATTCATTACGCTCTTCGTAATGTCTATCCTTGGTATCTTTGTGATTGGTCCAGTCTTCCACGTTGTTGAGCAATACATCCTTGCTGGTACTCAAGCAATCTTGAGCTTGCCATTTGGTTTAGGTGGTCTTCTTATTGGTGGAGTTCACCAAGTTATCGTGGTTTCTGGTGTACACCACATCTTCAACTTCCTTGAAGCACAATTGGTTGCTACTGGAGCTAACCCATTCAACGCTATTATCACAGCAGCTATGACAGCACAAGGTGCTGCAACTGTTGCGGTTGGTGTGAAAACTAAAAATCCTAAATTGAAAGCTCTTGCTTTCCCAGCAGCGCTTTCAGCTTTCCTTGGTATTACTGAACCAGCCATCTTCGGTGTCAACTTGCGTTTCCGTAAACCATTTATCCTTTCACTTGTAGCCGGAGCAATCGGTGGTGCCTTTGCATCTATCCTTGGTCTTGCTGGTACAGGTATGGGTGTTACTATCATTCCAGGTACAACTCTTTACGTTGGTAATGGACAATTGCTTCAATACCTTCTTATGGTAGCTGTATCATTCGCTCTTGGTTTCTCATTCACTTACTTCTTCGGTTATGAAGATGAAGAAGTGTCTGCAGCAGATGCACAACGTACAGAAGATCTTGTACAAGCAGCTGAAACAGGTGACGCTGTAAAAAAGTCTAGTGCGACTGAAGCAGTAGCTTCAGTCCGTGCAAACGAAACACTTGCTACACCAATTGAAGGTGAAGTGGTTGCCTTGACTTCTGTCAATGACCCAGTCTTCGCTTCAGAAGCAATGGGTAAAGGTGCAGCGGTCAAACCAAGTAAAGGTGTGGTTTATGCACCAGCTGATGCGGAAGTAACCATTGCTTACCAAACCGGTCATGCTTATGGTTTGCGCACAGCAAAAGGAGCTGAAGTACTTATCCACGTCGGTATTGATACCGTAAACATGGAAGGAAAAGGCTTCGAAATGAAGGTGTCTCAAGGACAACAAGTCAAAGCAGGACAAGTTCTTGGAACATTTGATTCTGCTGCTATCAAAGCAGCTGGTTACGAAGACACAACCATGGTTATCGTAACCAACACAGCGGACTACGCTTCTGTCACTCCGATTGCAGAAGGAAACGTCCATGAAGGCGACTCACTCCTCGAGCTCACCCTCTAAACTGTCTGACAAAAGGCTGGGGAAAAGACCCCAGCCTTTTTTATAAGATACTAAGGCCGACAATAGCAGGAATATTAGTCAAAACTAACAAATCTCCCTTACAAAAAGCGCTTTTACGTGATATAATTTAAGAAGAAAAACATTTAAAAAGAGGTCTCTATTATGACGAAACTTTACGGTAGTTTAGAAGCAGGCGGAACAAAGTTTGTCTGCGCCGTAGGTGACGAAAATTTCAATGTCATCGAAAAAACACAATTCCCAACAACAACACCTTACGAAACCTTGGATAAAACCATTGCCTTCTTCCAAAAGTTTGACAACTTGACTGGACTTGCAGTAGGCTCATTTGGTCCCATCGATATTGATCCAAATTCTAAAACCTATGGTTTCATTACCACGACTCCTAAGGCTCACTGGGCAAATGTCGATGTTGTTGGCGCTCTTCGCAGAGCTTTAAACGTACCGATCTTCTTTACGACAGATGTGAATTCGAGTGCGTATGGAGAAGTCATTGCTCGCAACAATGCCGGTGGCCATATTGAAAACTTGGTCTACTATACGATTGGTACAGGAATTGGTGCTGGGGTGATCCAACGAGGCGAATTCATTGGTGGAACCGGTCATCCCGAAATGGGACACTACTATGTTGCAAAACACCCAATGGACGTTGAAAAAGAATTTGACGGTGTCTGCCCATTCCACAATGGCTGTCTAGAAGGCTTTGCGGCCGGACCAAGTTTGGAAGCTCGTACAGGTGTACGTGGTGAAAACATCGAGTTGAATTCAACCGTTTGGGATGTACAGGCCTACTATATTGCGCAAGCGGCAGTTAATGCAACGGTGACCTTCCGTCCAGACGTCATCGTCTTTGGTGGTGGTGTAATGGCTCAGGCTCACATGCTCAAACGTGTTCGTGAAAAATTCCAAGTACTCTTGAATGGCTACTTACCAGTACCAGATTTAGAGAACTATATTGTAACGCCAGCAGTGCGTGAAAATGGATCAGCAACCTTAGGAAACTTTGTATTGGCCAAAGAAGTTTCAGAACGTTAAAATTTAAAAGAGGGGGAAAAGAAGACCAAGTTGGGCAATCCTTGCCTGATTTCAAGGTGTGCTTTTCCTTCTTTCTTTTTAAAGAATTGACAGATTTTACTAAAACATGTTAGGATTAAAAAAAGCGATTTGGTAGAAGGAGTTTATTATGACCTGGTTCAGTCATTTATTTGGTCATCGACACGAGGATAAAGAAGAAACGATTCCGGAGACTCAAGAAGTGAGGAATAAAGAAAGTGAGATTGTAGCTTCCCCAGTTACGGGAATGGTCTTCCCGCTGAACCTTGCAAACGACCCTGTGTTTGCAAGCGGTGCTATGGGGCAAGGCATCGCCATCACCCCGCTGGACCAAATGATTTATGCTCCCTTTGATGGAGAAGTGACCATTTCCTTTGCAACGGGTCATGCTTTTGGGTTACGGTCTGATAAAGGGGCAGAAGTGCTCATTCATGTTGGCATTGATACCATCGCATTGAATGGGGAAGGATTTGAATCCTTTGTAGCTCAAGGCGATCGCGTCAAGCTGGGGGATCCAATCGTCCGATTTGATAAGGAAATCATCGAGAAAGCTGATTTGGAAACCACCACCATGGTGATCATTACCAACTCCACCGACTACCTGTCCCTAACCACCCTAGCAGACGAAACCATCCAGCATGGAGAAAACCTGTTACGATTGGATATGGAAGCATAAGATACTAAGGCTGTTAAAAAATCCGTATGAAATTAGGAAACTGGGAGAAAATCCTGATTTTCCAGCCAGTTTCTCTATTTCACTAGGATTTTAGGCCGAGTTCAATTACAACATATAGAGGAGAATCATTTATGGATACAGTTACAGTTATTTCACCAAATGGGGAAGAAAAAACATTAAGCCCAAGTTTTTCGTTTACAGTATTTTTCTTTGGTTTTATTCCAGCGCTTTTCCGTCGTGACTGGATGGGAGCGTTGGCATTGTTTGTATTGTTAAGCGTGGTGGGAGGAATTGGTCAGCAGTTGAATCTGGGAATTTTGGGCTTCTTGGTCAATCTTGCAGCGAGCTTCTACTACAACAAAAATTGGTTACAACGTGCTAGTCAAGCAGGATGGCGAGGAGCGAATGATTACTCTCAACAAGTATTGGACCGTTTGAATCGTTAGTAGAGATTCCATAGAAATAAAATAAGATACAAAAACCTGAGAGATTTGTTTCATGTTTTTTTGCTATTCGGGGTCGGAGAGAGCGAGAATATTGTGAAGAGAAATTGAGTCAGAGAAAGAATCGAGAATAAGTGGGGAGATTGACAGATGTACGTTTGGACAGTGTGTATGTTTGATGAATTGATTAGAGGATTACAGTTTGGGATGGCTGTTGGACTCATCGGGTTCATCGGGTTCATCGTATGGCTTGTTTGGTTCCTTACCAAATTAACGGATTCTTCTGTGACTGATGAGGATAAAAGTAAAACTTTAAATTATGGTTGTGGCTGTTTTTCCATTTTCTCATCATTTTTGCTAGCTTGTTTAAGTAGCTTATAAGAGAGAGGAGGAACCAGGATGAATCGTTGCAATCAGTTTTTCTTAGCCTTGTATACGGTTGGTTTGTTTTTATGGCCCTTGCAAGTCGTTCATGCAGATATGGGGAAGGATTTTCAAATTTTTGTTTTCATTATTGTTATGGGTCCAGGTATTATCTGTTTCCTCGTTTATCTCGGGATTGCTAGTGTAGTGCTAGCGCGTAAATCTACTTCATATTGGTGTGGGCTTTCGAAGGAAGAGCGAAAAACGAATGGATTGTTTATTTTGGTTGTGGGAGCTATTATCTCTGTATTGCTTCTGATGATTCTATACGGAGTGAAAGTCAGTTAACTGGGATAGTTGAGAAAATTGAAATAGTGCTGTTCATGCTGACTTCTCGATTATGATATAGAAGAAAGAGGAATAAGGATGATGAAAGAAAATGAAGCTGTTCTAAATTTTCTACTATTCGTTTTTGGTTCTGCCTTCATTCTTGTCTTTATAGGTGGATTTGCTTATTTCTTTATCAAGATTTGGGTGGAGAATCCTGAGCGAGAATTTCGGAAGGAAAAAGTAGTAGATGAAGAAAAACGAAGAGAAACTATTGGGTTCGTAGTTCTAGTTATCTTTATCATCTTTCTTGGTTATGAAGTTTGGGATCGGCATCGGTGGATGGAGGAAAACATACAGTACAATATAAATCCAGAAACAGGAAAGCTCGAAAAAACTTATCCTTCCTATCCCTACAGTTTTGATGACTAGAAAGTATACCAAAGCAAGAATGCCTATCCTAGTCGGAGGCTATTAAAAGGAGTTTATATACCTGCAAACGACTGCCCAATAAAGCTACGAGCTCAAGCTAGCAGTCAGGTTGTTTTCCTAATTGAAAAAGTCAGTGAAATTTCCAAACATTTTCATTGACTTTTTCTTTTGGTTTGTTAAAATAGTTCTCATGAGAATCATTTAGTTCTTGTGAGAACTATTTTTGTAGAAAGGAGACTCATGGGAATTGAAGAAAAACCCATTTTTGAGCTGAAAAAGCTGGGGCATCGTATCCATTTGGCGACTCAAGAATTGGGGCGTTCACGAGGTATTGACTTTTTAGCAGGACCTCAAGGGCATGCCGCCTTTTATTTGGAAGGGCGAATGGACCAAGTGACCACCATTAAGGACATCGAGCAGGAATTGCAGATTTCTAAGTCCGTCGCTTCTAATTTGGTCAAGCGCATGGAAAAAAATGGGATCGTGACGATTGAAGCCTCCCCTCAAGATGGTCGCTCCAAACATGTCCTTTTAACGGACAAGGCTAAAGAGCAGATGGGAGCCATTCATGATCTCTTTGAAGAAGTGGACCAATGCTTAATGAAAGATGTGACCACAGAAGACTACCAGATTTTTCTCAAGGTATTGGAACAATTTGGCAGCAACATCGAACAAATGAAAGGATACAAACATGTGGAAATTGTTTAAACGATTGACAGTCAAAGAAATCGGGCTCATCATCGCCTCTGTTCTTCTGACCTGTTTAACCGTAGGGCTGGAATTGGAAGTACCCAATTACATTTCCGAAATCACGACACTATTGCAGACACCAGGTGTCGCAACCAGTGATCTCTTTGCACCCGGACTTAAAATGCTGGGACTGTCATTTGCTAGCTTTCTAGCTTCTGTAGGGGTCGGCTTTGTAGCGGCGCGGGTGGCAGCCAGCTTTACAACCAGCCTCCGGTCGGACCTTTACCACCAGGTCCTCGATTTCTCGGATGCAGAAATCAAGAAATTCTCCATTCCGTCTCTCCTTACTCGGACGACCAATGATATTACTCAGATTCAGATGCTCATCACCATGGGTCTGCAAGTGGTAACGCGTGGTCCGATTATGGC
>Cebus_capucinus_imitator_PRJNA485217_SSR118__coassemble_132_pt1 | contig 39644 bp, 43 predicted proteins | sample Cebus_capucinus_imitator_PRJNA485217_SSR118__metabat2_low_PE_001 | metagenome-assembled genome bin Cebus_capucinus_imitator_PRJNA485217_SSR118
TGGGGCAGATCGCTTAGCTTTTGATAAAAGTTATAATAGCGACAACAGTGATAGCGTTAGAAAGAAAATTTCAGACCTGATTATTGATAAAGGGGCCTGGCGCATGCAAATGCATTATAAAACCAAGGATGGTGATGTCCATACGGCAATGGGAGCGGACACCTATTATTTTGATTATAAGAGTGCGCTTAAATTACACGAGATTAATACCTACGGTTTGAGTAAGTCATCTGTATTTAATTCTGATTATGTTGAGAAATATCGTACGCGTTTGGAGAGTAGAGGGATTACAGATAAAGATGTTCAAGATTTACTTCTTGGCACACATGAAAAGAACGTTTCTCATCAGAATTTGGAAGACTTAAATGATGGTCAGATACAAGAATTCGCTAATGGATTAAATATTTTGTCAGATTATTTGTATAATAGTCAAGACGGGTTTGAACATTTTGCAAAAGAACTCGGGCAACATTATGAAGTTACGCCTACACCATAAAAGTCTAAAAAGATATTGGAAAATGGATTGGAGGGATTGAGGTGAAACGGAAAACTAAAATAATTATTCTATGTACTTCTATAGCAGTTTCTCTAGGTTGTTTATATGGTGCTACTTGGATATATAAATACTTTTATTACAAGTCTTTTGATCAATATGATAGTCTTTCCCCTCTATACGAAGTCACTAAATTGGAGAAAAGTGATTCAAATTCTTATCTAGTTGTAAAGTGGAACGATAAAACAAGGAATGATATAAACAAATTTGAAAAAGTTGGATTTAAGGTGAATCAAGGGAATGTTCAAGTATCTTCAAATTATTTAACAGTCGATGCAAAGAAGGTTCGAAAAGCGACTATTGAGGGAGATTCTTCTCCGAAGTCAGATGAATACTGGTTTTTGGATCTGTATGATTTGAAGGAACAATCTCTTCGAAAAAAGAGGATGAACCTGTTTAATGTAGTAAATAACTATGATTCAAGTTTGGTCCCTGTTCATGTGTACCCTTACCAGTTAAAATATGGTCAAAAATATTATTTGCAAGTAGCAGTTAGAAATAAATTCACAAAGGAAACATTGGAATTGATTTTGGACTTGGAGACAAGAGAACTAGTGGAGCCTTTTGATGAGTTTAGAAATTATGTGTTAGATGATCAATCAAGTATTTATAATTGGGGGTTTCATAATAAAATGGCAGCTCTTTTTCCTAGTCAAAATACAACCTATGGAGGTTTCAGTTTAGCTGGGGAGAAACTGCCTAAAGATACTAAATTAGCTATCGATTATCCTAAGCTTTATAATTTACTAAATGAAAAAGGAACAGCCATCTATTTACTATCTGATCATTTCAGCATAGAGAATATTCAACCATTCTTAGAATTATTTTACCCAGAAGGTACCAATATTTATTCTGACTTAGAGATTAACTCCAATACAACAGTTGATGGAGAGAATCATCAAGTAAATTCTTTTGAAGAATACAAACGATTTAGCAAGATGTTTCATTGATAGGAAGGAGGAAATGGATTGTCTAGAAAACGAATTACACCTGAGAAAATGAAGTCTGTTAAAGCCTCGTTTAAACTAACAAATGAGGCGACGAATCATGAAGTATCTGATTTAATTGAATCAAGTGTAACTGGAAATTTGGGGCTAGCTGATACCCTGTCTAAGACTGTTTGTAAAACAGTGGCAGATACGATTGATTCATTTGACCAATTTTTAAATGATGTAGCAGATACAATGGCAGAGCTTGATTCTGAGTTGGCAGGAAAGATTACATATGAAGTAGATCGAACCTATTTCTCTCACCAGGAACGAAATCGAAAGATAAAGAGGGATATGGAAAATATCTACTACAACCGTTTGGATTAATGTCTTAGGGGGGCGACAGAGTGCATCAACCGCATAATATATGCTATCATATATTGAAATTTTTCGTGTATCCACTTACAGATTCAATAAGATGTAATAGATAATCGTCAGAGTTTTAATCACAGGTTTAACTGATTAATGATTGTTTTACGAAGTTTTACATCTGAGACGTTAGTGTAACTAAAGATACTTAGTTTCAGAGTTATTCATTTGTAGAAAAATGGTAGTGTAAAATATTCTGGGTACTGTCAATAAACTTGTGTAAACTACTCTAGTAGATTGACGTCGTAACTCTACTATAGCAGGATTTATTCCTTTTAGTTGTCTGTGAAAAAGATTTTGTAACCATCCCATAACCAGTTATCATGCAGCCCTAAAATTTCTTCTTTTTCTTCTGTTAACATCTTGAAACTTATATGAGAAAGCGATAGAATATTAATATAGAAAACGCTTTCTCGACGTAGTTTCGGGAATAGAAAAAGGAGGGCTTTATGAAAGCTTATACCTATATGGAACCAGGCAAAGCAGGCCTGGTGGATGTTGAAAAACCTCAGATTCTAAAACCGACGGATGCGGTAGTTAGAATGACCAAAACAACGATTTGTGGTACGGACCTCCATATTATTAAGGGGGATGTTCCTGCCGTCAAATCAGGAACGATTTTGGGACACGAAGGAATTGGTATCGTGGAAGAAGTGGGTGAGTCTGTCACCAATTTCAAACCGGGTGATGCTGTTCTAGTGTCCTGTGTCTGTGCTTGTGGTAAATGTTACTATTGTAAAAAAGGAATCTATGCCCACTGTGAAGATGAAGGTGGCTGGATTTTCGGACATTTAATCAACGGGACGCAAGCCGAATACTTACGGGTACCACATGCTGATAACACCCTTTATCATAGACCGGAAGGCTTGTCTGACGAGGCCTTAGTAATGCTATCTGACATTCTGCCAACTGGTTACGAGATTGGGGTTCTAAAAGGAAAAGTAGAACCAGGTTGCACGGTTGCTATTGTAGGATCTGGTCCAGTTGGATTGGGTGCCTTGCTAACAGCACAATTCTATTCACCTGCTAAAATTATTATGGTGGACCTAGATGACAACCGTCTAGATACAGCCTTGAGTTTTGGTGCCACTCATAAGGTCAACTCAGGAAATCCTCAAGAAGCCATCGATGAAATCTTCGCCTTAACAGATGGTCGTGGGGTAGATGTTGCAATCGAGGCAGTTGGGATTCCAGAAACCTTTGATTTCTGTCAAAAGATTATTGCCGTTGATGGAACCATTGCTAATGCAGGTGTCCATGGGAAACCAGTTGAATTCGAATTGGACCGTCTCTGGATTCGAAATATCAATGTGACCACAGGATTGGTTTCAACTAATACGACTCCGCAATTGATTAAGGCATTGGAAAGCCACCGAATTCACCCAGAAAAGTTGGTTACTCACTATTTCAAATTGAGTGAGATGGAAGAAGCCTACAAGGTCTTCCGAAATGCAGCCGACCACCATGCGATCAAGGTCTTGATTGAGAATGACCTTTCTTAATCAAATCGAACTCAGGTTTGTTTTAAAACCTTCGAAGTCAATGGTGGGAGTGAGATATAGCCTCCCTCCTCCCATCTTGAAGGGAAATATTAGAAAAAAGCGAAAAATTTTTAAAGTTTTTCGCTTTTTTTGATTTCTTTTGCGAAATAGATAGATGAAAGGAGGTAAACATGGTTCAAGAATTCGCGAGAGGTATGATTCGAGAGGCATATGAGGGCAGGGTGCAAGATATTCTCTTGTTTCCTCTAAAAGATATGTATGCCATTTATTTTAAAGGGATCAGTAAGCGTACCTTGTGGAAAAAGGGGGCTATTGATCAGATGACTGCTGTTATCGGTCACTTTAAATTTTTGGCTGGAATGAATGTTGGAGAGAAACGACGGCCCCAACAAGGTTCCTGTGACTATGATATTGGAGGGACAACCGTAGCCCTTCGTATATCGACGGTTGGTGATTTTCGAGGACGGGAAAGTATGGTCATTCGTATTTTGCATCAGGATGCACAAATGCTCCAGTATTGGAATTTGGAAGTAGCAGAAATCAATCGTTTTTTTAGAGGGCGAGGGCTCTATCTCTTCGCAGGGCCGGTCGGATCGGGAAAAACCAGTTTGATGCATGAGATGGCCAAGAAGATCTTTGTTGGTTGCCAGCAAATGTCCATTGAAGACCCGGTGGAATTGAGGCAGGAACAGATGTTGCAACTGCAACTCAATGAAGCCATTGGTATGACCTATGACCGCCTCATCAAGTTATCACTTCGCCATCGACCGGATCTCTTGATTATCGGGGAAATTCGGGATAAGGAGACTGCACGAGCGGTCTTGCGCGCAAGCCTAACAGGTGTGACGGTTTTTTCAACCATCCATGCGGGCAGTGTCCCCGGTGCCTACCAGCGTTTTATCGAGTTGGGGGTGACGGAAGAAGAGGCGGCGCATATCTTGAAAGGGGTGTGTTACCAACGAATGATTCAAGGAAAGGGGGTGGTGGATTTTGCAAGCGAGAAATTTACGCAACATGGACCGGAATACTGGAACCAAACCTTGGATGCGCTTGTGGAACAAGGAGTCGTCAGCGAGCGGGAAGCGCGGGAGGAAAAAATTAAGCCTAGCCAAACAGCTTGAAATCATTCGACTATTCTATAATTTGTATGCATCGGGCTTCCATCTCTCCGAAATCCTCGTATTTTTGAGGCGAAGTGGCCTGCTGGAAAAATCACTGGTAGACCAGATGGATAAAGGCTTCCTCTCAGGAGAGAGTTTGCCAAGCATTCTAGGAAGTTTGGGTTTCTCGTCTCAAGTGGAAACACAATTGCAACTGGCTGAATTGCATGGCAACACCCTCAATTGCCTTGGCATTATCATGGACTATCTGGAACGAATGCGTCGTGTCAACAAACGCTTGATAGAGGTCGCGTCTTACCCCATTTTACTGTTAGGGTTTTTAGTTTTTATTATGATGGGCTTGCGCGTCTATCTCTTGCCGCAGTTAGAAGAGCGGAATGTGGCTACTTTTGTGGTCAATCATTTCCCTATGCTCCTTCTGACTGGGGCTGGCTTTTTCATCTGCCTACTGTTTCTAGGAATCTGGAAGTGCAAAGGGTGTTCGCGGATTCAATGGTATAGGCGCTTGGTTCGCTATCCCTTGTTGGGATCCCTAGTCGCCATGTATCTCACCGCCTTTTGTGCCGGTGAATGGGGGCAACTCTTGGAGCAAGGAGTCGATTTTTCTCAGATTTGTCAGCTCATGAAAGACCAAGTGTCACCCTTGTTTTCGGAACTGGGGAATGAAATGGAAAGCAAGATGATGAATGGACGGACATTTGCGGAACTTGTTGGGGACTATCCATTTTTAAAAAAGGAACTCTCTCTGATGATTGAATACGGAGAAGTCAAGGGGCGTTTAGGTAAGGAATTAACCATTTATGCTCAAAAGACTTGGGAAACCTTCTTTTATCGTCTTCATCGTTTGATGAATGTTATCCAGCCACTGGTCTTTCTCTTTATTGCCTTTATGATTGTTCTAATCTATGCGGCTATGCTGTTGCCGCTCTACCATAATTTGGAGGTACATCTATGAAAGGAATTCGAAGGTCAACGGTAAGAGCATTTACCTTAATTGAAATGCTCGTCGTTTTACTCATTATTAGTGTCTTACTGCTTTTGTTTGTCCCTAATTTATCCAAGCAAAAGGATGTGGTCAAACAAAAAGGAAATCAAGCCATTGTGAAAGTGGTAGAGAGTCAAGCTGAAATCTACCAGCTGAACCATGCAGATGCACCAAGTCTTGGCAAAATGGTGAAAGAAGGTTCTATTAAGCAACACCAGGCGGATGCCTATAAGGAGTATTATGCGAGTCACCCAAATGAAAAAGCTCTCTTGTCTGACTAGAGCCTTTACCCTGATTGAAAGTTTACTTGTCTTATTCATCGTCTCCTTTTGTATAATTGCTTTTCAGTTTTCTTGTTCGACAGTTCTAGAGACCATAGAGGAAAAAATTTTCTATCTTTCCTTTGAGCATTTCTATATGGAAGAACAGGAGTTGGCAGTTGTTAAACAAGAGGAGAGAACTATTCGTTTTGAAAACAATCAGATAGTCGGAAAAGATGTTCGCCTACCAATTCCAAGAGGTACGACGGGACCAGACCATGTGACCTTGACCTTTAATAAGGAGGGGCGCGAACGATCAGTGCAGACCTTACTCTTTCGAAAAGGTAAGCAAGTAACCAACTATCAACTGCGTTTGGGAACAGGAATTTTGGATAAGAGTATCTATGAGGTGGGCCAATGAGAGGATGCAAAGGACAAGAGAAAAGGGATGTGAAAAGAAGATGCTCTAAGAGAATGGTTTCAGCGACCATTCTCTTAGAGGGGTTAATGGCACTCTTTCTATTTGGTTTGGTGACGGAGGTCGTTTTGGTGGAAGTGAGTCGTAGTCAGAAACGAATAATGGAACAGGAAAGGCAATTAGAGGCTTACCTTTTGACACATATGGCTTTACAGACTCAGCGTTCCACCCTAACTCTGAATGGCAAGTCTGTCATCATTGAACGCCATCCCCAAACCATTCGTGCAGTAGTGGAGGGCGAGGAAATGTTGGTGGTAGAAGCAGAATAAGGAGGGGCAGATGAGGAGATATATTAGATTGAGGTTCCGTGCTTTTACATTATTGGAGGTCATGGTTGCGCTCTTGGTTATTAGCGGTGGAATCATCTTGTTTCAGCTTTTGTCGCAGAATTTGACAAGCCAGTTGAAGGTTCAAATGGAGAGTCCAGAGACCAAGTGGGTACTCTTGGCGAGTCAATTGGAGACGGAGTTAAGCAAGGGGGACTGGGTGAAGGTAGAAAACAATCAGATTTACTACCGGGATGGGAAGGACATACGGCGATTGGCTTTTTATAAGAAGCGTGGGGATCTGAGAAAGACAGATCAATGGGGGCAGGGCTATGCTCCGCTGGTCTATGGTCTAGAGGATTTTCAGGTAGAGTCTGCTGGGAAGGATGTTCTTTTGACTTTTCGGTTTAAAGGGGGATTGGAGAGGAGGTTGCTCTTTCATGATGAGACGAAAGTGTAAGGCGGGGATTCTCTTGTATGCGCTACTCATGCTCGCTGCTTTTAGTTTCTTATTGACCTTCTATTTGCAGCGGCAAGTTGCTCGCGAACGTTTGGTGCGGGCCTACCAAGAGCAGGAGCGAGCTTATGCCATGGCGCATCTGGTCAAGGAGTCTGCTCTAAAGAAGGAAGGGGAGGTGCGATTAAAGGGCGCTCGTGGGAGCTATCGGTATACGGAGGCTGGATTAGAGGTCGAGATTCACATGGAGGGACATGGAAATTATAGCTATCGTTTTCGACAGGCCATGCCACCATCTAAAGAGTCCAAAGAGAGTTCGTCCAAGCAGAGTCAAGAGTCGTTTGACGGAGCTCGGTCTTCTACGTCAAAGTCTAGTAGTTCAAGTCAAACTAGCTCTTCTTCACAATAGCCTTTTGGGCTTAAATCTGCTATGATTAGGTGTGGAGGAAATCTATGAATTTTGAAAAAATCGAGGCAGCTTTTCAGTTGCTCTTGGAGAATGTACAAAATCTTCAAAACACCTTATCAACCAATTTTTATGATGCACTCATCGAGCAAAATATTTTGTATCTGCAGGACGAGCCAGAGACAAGGATTGTGCTAGAAAATAATCAAAAATTAGCAGCTCTTGAATTGACAGCGAAAGAGTGGATCAAGGTTTATCAGTTTATTCTGATGAAGGCAGCGCAAACAGAGCCCTTGCAAGCCAACCACCAATTTACTCCGGATGCGATTGGTCTTCTCATGACCTATCTGATTGATGTCATGGGGGCTGAGAAAAAGCTGGATGTGTTGGAAATCGGTTCGGGAACCGGACTTTTGGCGCAAACCGTTTTGGCTTATACCACCAAGCAAATGGATTACTTTGGCTTGGAAGTGGACGACCTCTTGATTGATTTGTCTGCTTCTATCGCGGATGTGATTGGTAGCGAAGTACACTTTGCTCAGGGGGATGCTGTGCGTCCACAGGTCTTGAAAGAAAGTGACGTCATTATCAGTGACCTTCCAGTTGGTTACTACCCAGATCAGGCTATCGCATCGCGTTATGAGGTGGCTAGCGCAAACGAGCTCAGCTATGCGCATCATCTCTTGATGGAACAGAGTCTCAAGTACCTCAAAGCGGACGGTGTAGCCATTTTCTTGGCACCAAGTAATCTCTTAACCAGTCCACAAAGTGACTTGTTAAAAGCCTGGATTCAGAATCACGCGCAGCTGCTATCGGTCATTGCACTTCCGGACCGTTTGTTCGGTTCTGCAGACCAAGCCAAGTCCCTATTTGTCTTTGGAAAATCAGACGCAGCTCCGCGAGAACTCTTTGTTTATCCTATTGCGGATATTCAGGATCAGGAAACGCTTTTGGCCTTCAAGGAAAATTTCCAAAAGTGGTGGCTTGATAGTGAAAAGTAAACTAGAATCTGATATAATAAAATGAAAACGCTTTGAAAAAGGGGAAAAAGATGTCAAAAACAATCGCAATTAATGCTGGTTCATCTAGTTTGAAATGGCAATTATATGAAATGCCAGAAGAAAAAGTTGTTGCAAAAGGATTGATTGAGCGTATCGGACTCAATGATTCTATTTCAACTGTAAAATTCGATGGTCAAGAAGATCAAAAAATCTTGGATATTGCAGACCACATTCAAGCTGTTAAAATCCTTTTGGACGACTTGACTCGTTTGCATATCATCGATTCATTCGATGAAATCACTGGTATCGGACACCGTGTCGTTGCAGGTGGAACGTACTTCCCAGAGTCAACTGTGATTACAGATGACGTCTTGGAAAAAATTGAAGAGCTTTCTTTGATTGCGCCTCTTCACAACCCAGCTAATGCACAAGGGATTCGTGCCTTCCGTGAAATCTTGCCAGATGTGACAGCTGTTGCTGTTTTTGATACAGCCTTCCACACCACTATGCCAGCCAAAGCTTACCGCTACCCAATGGCAGAGAAATACTTTGTAGAAAATAAGGTTCGTAAGTACGGTGCGCACGGAACTAGTCACCAATACGTTGCTAAAGAAGCAGCGCGTGTATTGGGACGTCCAGAATCAGAAATCAAAGTGATTACAGCCCACATCGGAAATGGGGTTTCTATCACAGCGGTTGACGGTGGAAAATCTGTCGATACATCAATGGGATTCACACCACTTGCTGGTGTCATGATGGGAACACGTACGGGTGATATCGACCCAGCCATCATTCCTTACTTGATGCAGTATTCAGAAGACTTTAAAGATGCTCAAAGCATTGATAATGTTTTGAACCGTCAATCAGGTTTGCTTGGTGTTTCTGAGCGTTCAAATGACATGCGTGATATCATTGCAGGAAAAGAAGCTGGAGATGAAAAAGCAACCTTGGCTTATGAAATCTTCATCGACCGCATTGTGAAATACATCGGTCAATACTTGGCAGTTCTTGGTGGAGCAGATGCAATTGTCTTCACAGCTGGTATTGGTGAAAACTCATCAGATATCCGTCGCGATATCATGAAACACTTCACATGGGCAGGTGCAGGAGTGGATGCTGCTAAGAATGAAACACGTCCATTTGCAGAAGATGTGTCTACACCAGAAGCAACTCTTCGTACTTTGGTTATCCCAACAGATGAAGAGTTGATGATTGCACGTGATGTAGAACGTTTGAAATAAGCATTCGAAAATCTGTCGAAAACAAACTTAAGAAATAAAAAAAGAGGGTGTTTGGTCCGTTGCAGTTCAGAAGAATCGCAACGGACTACAGATCCTCTTTTTATAACTTATTATAAGGAAAGGCTATAGCAAGCTCCTCCTTGAATATGGTACAATGAACATGCAGGATTTGAAAGGTTTCGACTGAAAGTCCTTGCGCAGAGTAGGTGGTTTGCGTTAAGTGTGTATGGATGGGATGTTGCCATACAACGAAGCGAAAGCGCGGTAAACCATTGCATCCGCTGTCGGGAGACGACAGCTCCATCCATAAGGAGCAATACATGAAAAAATATCTACCTAAATTAACGCCGCAGTTGATTGCGACGCTGGCTATCTTGATGGCTGTTCATTTTGTATTAGCCAAATTCCGGATTATGATTACACCAACACTCCGGATTTCCTTTACCTTTATTGCGAATGGGTTGATTGGTTTCTTTGGAGGACCATTCTTAACAGCCATTATCTTTGGGGTCATGGATATCATCAACTTTGTGACCAATCCACAAGGGACCTATATCCCACTCTACACAGTGGCTGAAATCATTACTGGATTCTTCTACGGATTCTTCTACTACCGTAAGGTCTTAAGTACTCGCAGTGTCAAAGATTGGATTTATGTAAGTCTTGTCACCACATTTATGGTGGGAATCACCACCTTTGGAATGACGCCTTTGCTCTTCCAAATCTATTTCAAAACACCTTACTGGGCACAGATGGCTGCCGGCCGTATCTTCAAGATTATCGAAATTCCAATTCATGCCCTCATCTTCATGCTGATTTTGCCACAGGTGCAACGCTTGCCTGAAGTCAAGAAATGGCTGAAGGAAAAGGTTTAAGGAACCAAAACGATTGATAATAACATAAAAGATTGGGGCACATCCACCCAATCTTTTTCGTTCAGATTTAGATAAAAGCAGGGGTGCATGAGGAGGGCGTCTCTAGGCTCGCATCCTCCCCCACCTCAGAAAGGACTTACATGATTACAGCAGAAAATCTCAAATGGCTGGAAGCCTACCGCCAAGCTCCGCCCAACCTGGGCCTGGAGCGCGTTCAGGAACTTCTCAAGCGTCTCGGCGATCCCCAGAACCGGCTTTCTCTCATTCATGTGGCCGGGACCAATGGCAAGGGCTCGACCATCGCTCACCTCAATCAGCTTCTCCAGGCTCATGGGCTCAAGGTGGGCGTATTCAATTCGCCCTACCTGGTACGTTACAGCGAGCAATTCAAGGTGAATGACCAGGAAATCTCGCCGGCGGATCTCAATGCACTTTTATCTGAATATCACCAGACGCACTTAACTCCCCAGATCCCAGGGCTCACTGAGTTCGAAATCATGACGGCTCTGGCACTGGATTATTTTGCCCGTCAAGCGGCCGACGTCGCCATCATCGAAGTCGGTATGGGCGGTCGGCTAGACAGCACCAATGTCATCCAGCCCGACTTGACTATTTTGACCAACGTCGCCCTGGACCACACCGCCTTTTTGGGCGACACGCTGGCAGCCATCGCCTATCAGAAGGCAGGTATCATCAAGCCCCAGACTCCTTTGGTGTGCGGGGATCTTCAGCCGGAGGCGCAAGCAGTCGTTGGTCAGATTGCTTCTGACTTGAGGGCGGGCCTTTGGCAAAGTCCGAAGGCTTTTGAGGGAAGATACCTGCAGAGTCTTCCCGCGGGTGAAACGTTTGAGTATATCGAAAATGGCCATCGGGTTTCCTCCTACACAACCCCCTTGCTTGGAAAACATCAGGTCGCCAATGCGGCCTTGGCTCTGCGCGCTGCCGGCTTGTATGCGGAGATGAAAGGCTATCCACCTCTGTCAAGCGGTGAGGTGCAAGAGGCTCTGAACCGCGTGGTCTGGGCGGGTCGAATGGAGCGGATCTCTGAGCGACCGTTGATCTATGTGGACGGGGCTCACAATCCGCATGCAATCAAGCCATTGGTGGAGAATGTCAGCGGGCGTTTTGCGGGGTCTCGCGTCCGGGTGCTTTTTGCTTGTATCCAGACCAAGGCCTTGGAAGAGATGGTGGCCTTGTTGGAGGGGATTCCGAATGTGGAACTGCTTCTGACGACCTTTGATGATCCGCGGGCCTATTCCTCAGAGGCTATGGAAGCGGTGGCTGCGGCGCGTGGGCACCAAGTGGTGGACTGGAAGGACTTTTTGGATGGCTATGAGGCCGGTGAGAAGGAGGTTCTTTTGATAACGGGTTCCTTGTATTTTATAGGAACGGTCAAAAAAGCCAGAGGATGGAAATGAAAAAGCACGGCGAACCGTGCTTTTTTCTTAATAGTTGGTGATGGTATCCACGGTGCTTCGGTCCAAGCGGCGAACCAAGGCTTGTAAGAAGTTTTGGGCTTGGATGAAGTCGTCCATGGCATAGAGGGTTTGGTGGGAGTGGATGTAGCGGGCGCAGACACCGATGGTTGTGGATGGCACACCGCCGTTTTTGAGGTGGGCAGCGCCGGCGTCGGTTCCACCTTTTCCTGTGTAGTATTGGTACTTGATGCCTTCTTCTTCGGCTGTGGTTAAGAGGAAGTCTTTCATAGCTGGAAGAAGGAGGTGTCCTGGATCGTAGAAGCGAATCAGGGTTCCGTCTCCGATATGGCCTTGACCGCCATAGACGTCACCAGCTGGTGAACAGTCAACTGCCAAGAAGACTTCTGGGTCAAACTTGGTGGTAGCTGTGTGGGCGCCACGAAGACCAACTTCTTCCTGAACGTTGGCTCCGACATAGAGTTGGTTGCCGAGTTTTTCACCGCTAACAGCTTGCGCCAACTCGCTGACCATAAGAACACCATAGCGGTTATCCCAGGCTTTGGAGATGACGTTTTTCTGGTTGGCGGTTAAAATAGCGCTGGAGTCTGGAATAATGCAGTCTCCAGGACGGACACCTAAGCTTTCCGCTTCCGCTTTGTCCGCAAAGCCTCCGTCAAAAATGATCTCACCGACGCTTGGCATAGCAGGCGTACCGCCTTGTCCACGTGTCAGATGTGGAGGGATAGAGCCTGAGATTACTGGAATGACGTCGCCTTGACGCGTTACTAAGGTGAAGCGTTGGCTGCTGACGACCATCGGGTTCCAACCACCGATTTCAACCACGCGGAAAGTCCCGTCAGCCTTGATTTCAGAGACCATAAAGCCGACCTCGTCCATGTGAGCCGCCACCATGACGCGCGGCGCATCAACGGCGTCAGAATGTTTGACACCGAAAATACCACCTAGTCCGTCGGTGACTAGCTCATCTACGTGAGGTGTCAATTGACGGCGGAGATAGTCGCGAACCGGTCCTTCGTGTCCAGAAATGGCAGAGATTTCTGTGACTTCTTTGATTTTAGAAAATAAATCCATCTTAAGCACCTTCTTTCTTCCTATATTGTATCATGTTTTAGACCAGATGAACCAGCGACTTTCGTAAGTCAGGCTTGTGTTTATGGCCCTGAAACAGTATAATAAAGGGCATGAAGAATAAAAAAGTCCTATGGGGTCTGGCAGCGTTAGCAGGAGCCGCAGGAGCAGCCTATGTTGCGACACGCGTGACCCAAGAAAAACAAGTCAATGAGGAGCGCGAAGAAGCGGTGGCGCAAATTCGTGCCCATTTTGAAAGCCTTGGTCCAGTAGCGACCCTCTATGTCCTCTTGCATGAATCTGATGCAGACCATCTCCGAGGGGGCGTGGTCATGGAAAGTGGTACTAGCTACCGCTTCGAATTGAGCGAGGGTCAACTGTCCTATCAGGAGGAATCCCTGTGATTATTCCTAAAAGCATGGAGGAAATAGCTGGCTATGTAGAGGGGACAGAAACCACTGTTTTCTTTTTTACCGCCGATTGGTGTGGCGACTGTCGCTATATAAAGCCTCATCTGCCAGCCATTGAAGCGGCCTTTCCTGACTACCGTTTTGTGGAGGTGGACCGGGATCGCTATATGGATCTGGCCAAGCTGTGGGACATCTTCGGCATACCCAGTCTTGTGGTCACAAAAGCCGGTGTGGAGGCGGGCCGTTTGGTGAACCGCAAACGCAAGACTAAAGAGGAAATCATGGATTTTTTAGAAACTATGAAGAATACGTAAGAGCGAGGAGAAATAATGATTGTTACATATAACAAAGAGTATGTTGGTGACGTATTGATGCTGATTGAAAAAGACGCTGGCGAAGCCAAATTAGCTGTTGAGCGCAAGGGAAACGTGGCGCGCATCTACCGTTTGGATTCGGGCGAAACCGTAGCATGGAACATTTTTGAAGTGAGTGAGCTTTTCGAGCTCACGGAGCGTGGCCAAGTCTTCTTGAGTGATGAGCAAGTGGACCTTCTCAACCAAGCGCTTGTGGCAGCTGGTTTTGAGGCGGTCCTGGTCAATGATGTGGCTCCGAAATTTGTGGTTGGTGAAATCGTGGATATGGTGGCGCATCCGGATTCTGACCACCTCAATATCTGTCAAGTGAATGTGGGAGCGGATGCTCCGGTTCAAATCGTAGCGGGTGCACCAAACGCCAGCATCGGCTTGAAGACCATCGTGGCGCTGCCTGGTGCCATGATGCCCAAAGGAAACTTGATTTTCCCTGGTGAATTGCGTGGGGAAAAGAGCTTTGGAATGATGTGTTCACCGCGTGAATTGGCTCTTCCAAACGCGCCCCAAAAACGCGGGATTATTGAGCTTGCAGATTCTGAAGTTCCTGGAACACCATTTGACCCTGAGAAACACTGGTTGGGATAAGATTGGTGTGAAGGGGGCTGTCAGGATGGCAGTCGGTAGGCGGCGGTTGACAGTGGTCCGGTGACTGGCGGTTAGTTGCCAATCAATAGGCGACGGTCCTAAAATAAATATGGACGAACGGCGTGTCCTTTAATCTGATAGTCGGTCGTTGGACCTAAAATAAATATGGTTGCTCATCGGTCGATTGATTAGGTGGTTGGCAGCCGGCGGTTAGTTGTTGGTCGGACCTAAAATAAATATGTGGAGAGAAAAAATGATCCTTTTTTCTCTTTTTTTGATTTCTTTTGATACTTTTTTAAAAACTTTTACGAAATAGAAGGTAGGAGGAAATCATATGTTTAATAAAGTCATTCAAATTGGTCGTTTGACAGCGGAGCCTGAGCTCAAGCATTCCATGGCGGACAAGCCTTATGTACGTGCGACCCTAGCGGTCAATCGGCGCTACAAGGATAAGCGTGGAGACCGAGAAGCGGATTTTATTCCCATTATTTTATGGGGACGGCAGGCCGAGCTCTTGACCGACTTTGCAGGTAAGGGGAGTTTGGTCTCGGTGGAGGGCGAAATGCGAACCCGTCGTTATGAAAAGGACGGCGAAATTCGGACAGCGGTTGAAGTGGTCTGTCAGCATTTTCAGATGTTAGAAAGCAAGGCTCAACGAGAACTTCGCGAGGGTGGACCCAAGGATCCAGATCTGGCTGATCTTATTTTGGGTGAGGAAGACTTGCCGTTTTAGGAGTTTGAGCGATTTTCAATGGGAGTTTGATTTGGCAAACATTTTTTCTTGACTATTTCTGACCAAGTGATACAATAAAAAGTAAGAATTAGCACTCATTATATGAGAGTGCTAAAACGAAAATGGAGGATCTCAATGTTAAAACCATTAGGAGACCGCGTGGTCTTACAAATTGTAGAAAAAGAAGAAACAGTTGCTGGTTTTGTATTGGCAGGAAGTGGTCAGTCTGAAACTCAAGAAGCAAAAGTTATAGCCGTTGGAGAAGGGGTCCGTACCTTATCTGGCGAATTAGTCGCTCCAAGTGTGGCAGCCGGTGATACTGTCTTGATTGAGAAACATGCAGGAATTGAAGTGCGCAATGACGGAGAAAAATATCTTCTCGTCAGCATGGCAAACATCCTTGCAGTTGTAGAATAGGAGAGAAAGAATGGCAAAAGATATTAAATTTTCAGCAGATGCACGGACTGCCATGGTTCGTGGTGTCGATATTTTAGCAGATACCGTTAAAGTAACCTTAGGTCCTAAAGGACGGAATGTCGTATTAGAAAAATCATTCGGTTCACCCTTGATCACCAACGATGGGGTTACGATTGCCAAAGAAATTGAATTGGAAGATCACTTTGAAAATATGGGAGCCAAATTGGTTTCTGAAGTGGCATCTAAAACCAATGATATTGCAGGTGACGGAACCACAACGGCTACCGTTTTAACACAGGCTATTGTGCGTGAAGGAATCAAAAACGTAACAGCAGGTGCCAACCCAATCGGTATTCGTCGTGGGATTGAAAAGGCAGTTGCCGCAGCAGTTGAAGAATTAAAAGCACAATCAAAAGCAGTAGATGGAAAAGATGATATCGCACAAGTAGCGTCTGTTTCATCACGTTCTGAAAAAGTAGGACAATACATTTCTGAAGCGATGGATGAGGTTGGGGAAAATGGTGTGATTACCATTGAAGAATCTCGTGGAATGGAAACAGAATTGGATGTCGTGAAGGGAATGCAATTTGACCGTGGCTACCTGTCTCAATACTTGGTAACAGACACAGAAAAAATGATTGCGGACTTAGAAAATCCATTTATCTTGATTACAGATAAAAAGATTTCAAACATTCAAACCATCCTTCCCTTATTGGAACAAGTCTTACAAGCTAGCCGCCCACTCTTGATCATTGCGGATGATGTGGATGGAGATGCCCTTCAAACCTTGGTATTGAACAAGATTCGTGGAACCTTCAATGTTGTAGCTGTAAAAGCACCTGGTTTTGGTGACCGTCGCAAAGCGATGTTGGAAGACATCGCCATTCTAACTGGTGGAACAGTCATCACAGAAGATCTTGGGTTGGACTTGAAAGATGCAAGCATGGAAGCCTTAGGTCAAGCGGTTCGAGTAACAGTTGATAAAGATTCAACCGTTATTGTGGACGGTTCAGGAGACCCAACAGCCATTGAACACCGCAAATCTTTGATTGCTAGTCAAAAAGAAGCAGCAACTTCAGAATTCGACCGTGAAAAATTAGAAGAACGTTTAGCTAAATTGTCAGGTGGTGTTGCCGTTATCAAAGTCGGTGCAGCAACAGAAACCGAATTGAAAGAAATGAAACTTCGTATCGAAGATGCCCTCAATGCCACACGCGCCGCAGTCGAAGAAGGAATCGTAGCTGGTGGAGGAACCGCCTTAGTCAGCGTAGCTGGAGCAGTTGCAGCCTTGGAATTGGAAGGCGATGAAGCAACAGGACGTAACATTGTCCTTCGTGCTTTGGAAGAACCTGTTCGTCAAATCGCTCACAATGCTGGTTATGAAGGTTCTATTGTCATTGACCGTTTGAAACATTCTGAAGTCGGACAAGGATTCAATGCAGCTACAGGTGAATGGGTTAATATGCTTGAAGCAGGAATTATTGATCCAGTCAAAGTAACCCGTTCAGCCCTTCAAAACGCCGCTTCTGTTGCCAGCCTCATTCTGACAACCGAAGCAGTCGTAGCTAACCGTCCAGAACCAGTTGCACCAGCAGCACCAGGAATGGACCCAAGCATGATGGGTTACTAAGACTTCAAACAAAACTTGATATTAGGGGCTGAAGTGCCGTCACTCCCTGTGGAATCTGTCAGGAAGTGTTGAATCATCCTGCCCCACCATAGATAAATAGGTACTAGACCTCAGACCTCCTCTTGCAGATCTTGCGAGAGGAGGTTTTTGATGTAACGTTAATTTCATTTTACAGCCAGCAATTTACTTGCTGAAACCGGTATCTCAGATAGCTGTTGCCGTCCTCTTTTAAAGAGTTGATTTCTTATCGTCTGCCACCCCTTTGCCTAGGTTCAGTTTCCTCTTCTAGATCGCATCTCGCCTGGCTAAGTTCTCTGCCTTATTAGACGACTGGTGCCTCCTCGATGACCTATCTTTTCTAAGCACTCTTAACTGAGAAAAGTCAGATTTTGTAAGCGGAATTTTTTGCTATACTCAAACTAGGAAACACTCAGGAGGGCTCAAACATGATTGATGTTGAAGAAATCTTAGCCAAGATGAATCCCAATCAGAAAATTAACTATGACCGAGTCATGCAACAAATGGTTAAGGTCTGGCAGAGAGAAGAGAAGCGACCGACTATCTTGATGCACGTCTGCTGTGCACCCTGTGGTACCTATACCTTAGAGTACCTTAGCCAGTATGCAGATGTGACGCTCTACTTCGCCAACTCCAATATTCACCCCAAAAGCGAATACGAACGCCGTGCCTACGTGACTAAAAAGTTTGTCAACGACTTCAATGAAAAAACAGGTTACCAGGTCCGCTTTATTGAAGCGCCTTACCAACCCAATGAATTCAAACAAATCACACGGGGACTGGAAGAAGAACCAGAAGGTGGAGACCGTTGTAAAGTCTGCTATGATTACAGACTCGACGCAACAGCTGAAACAGCAGTGGAGTTAGGATTTGATTACTTCGGGTCAGCCCTGACCATCAGCCCCCATAAGAATGCGCAAGTCATCAACTCCATCGGAATTGAAGTCCAAAAACTCTATGCCACTCACTATCTACCAAGTGACCTCAAGAAAAATAAAGGCTACCTCCGATCTGTCGAAATGAGTGAAGAGTACGAAATCTACCGCCAGTGCTATTGTGGTTGCGTTTACGCTGCCAATGACCAAGGCATCGACCTTAAAGAAGTCAACAAGAATGCCCGTGCTTTTATGGCAGACAAGGACCTCAAGAAAGATTACTCCCATATCCATTTCAAAGTCGATGGAGTAGAAGTCTGATTTTCAAACACGAATATGATACAATAAAAACAACTGAGGCCTCCATGTGAGGCCTTCCTTGTTACTAAAAGCACCCCACCCAAACAGAAAGGAGCCCCATGGTAGAAAACCTAGCCCTGCGCATGCGTCCCAAAAACATCGACCAAATCATCGGTCAAGAACACTTGGTCGGTCCCGGAAAAATTATTCGCCGCATGGTCGAAGCCGAGCGCCTAACCTCCATGATTCTCTACGGCCCACCCGGCATCGGAAAAACCTCTATCGCCAGCGCCATCGCCGGAACCACCAAGTATGCCTTTCGCACCTTTAACGCGACCGTCGACACCAAAAAGCGTCTGCAGGAAATCGCAGAAGAAGCCAAATTCTCAGGTGGCCTCGTCCTCATGCTGGATGAAATCCACCGCCTGGACAAAACCAAGCAAGACTTCCTCCTGCCCCTCCTTGAAAACGGCCACATCATCATGATCGGTGCCACCACAGAGAACCCCTTCTTCTCCGTCACCCCCGCCATCCGTAGCCGCGTCCAGATCTTCGAGCTGGAACCCTTGACCACAGACCAGATCAAAGAAGCTGTTACCATCGCCCTCACCGACAAAGAGCGGGGCCTTGACATGGATGTGAGCATGGATGCAGAGGCCTTGGATTTTTTGGCAAGTTCGACCAATGGCGACCTTCGGTCTGCTTTAGGCAGCTTAGAACTAGCCGCACTATCAACCCCAAGTCATAGCATCACCTTAAATGACATGGAGAACAGCTTGCAAAAATCCTATATTACCATGGATAAAAATGGAGACGGTCATTACGATGTCCTATCGGCCTTGCAGAAATCCATTAGAGGATCTGACGTGTCCGCGTCCCTCCACTACGCTGCTCGTCTGATTGAAGCCGGAGACCTTCCAAGTCTAGCCCGACGTCTAACCGTCATTGCCTATGAGGACATTGGATTAGCCAATCCGGACGCCCAAATCCATACCGTGACCGCCTTGCAAGCAGCAGAACGTGTCGGCTTTCCAGAAGCCCGAATTCTGATTGCCAATGTCGTTATCGATTTGGCTCTCTCACCCAAATCCAATTCCGCCATCATGGCTATTGATGCAGCGATTTCTGACTTACGTAAGAGCGGAAGTCTTCCTATTCCACGTCATCTACGAGACGGACACTATGCAGGAAGCCAAGAACTTGGAAATGCCAAAGGATATCTTTATCCACATGATTACCCAGAGAAGTGGGTCAAACAAGATTACCTACCAGAAAAAATGAAGCATGCCAATTACTTCCAACCCAATAGCACTGGTAAATATGAACGTGCTTTAGGCATGAACAAAGAACGTATCGATCATTTGAAAGAGTCTTGAAGAGGATACGGTAGCTAATCAGTAGAATTTCGGTACAGAGAAAATAGAATGAAAGCAAGGAGCTAGGATTCGTATAAGATTGATAGATTCTAATCAATTGAATAGGACGGTGCTTCCTGTCTATAAAGAATATACATATTTTGACTGCTGAATCCTGATTCAGCCCCTTATGAAGCCGATTTCAAAAAAATCATATTTTTTACTTGAAATCTCGAAAAAAAGTGGTATCATATAAATATAGAAAAACGCTGTGGTGTGCGACTTCACATACAAGTGTTGACCGACTATTTTTTGTATGATTAGGGAAACAAAAGTCTTCTAACAGCATGCAGGCCGTATCACGCGGAAGCAGCTTCAGTTAGAGCGAGTTGCCCACCTGCTTATTTGCGCGGGTTCAATACAAACCGTGTTTGTTCGGCACCAATACAGCTTTTTATTTTGCCTCCTTAGCTCAGTTGGTAGAGCAGTAGACTCTTAATCTATGGGTCACAGGTTCGAGCCCTGTAGGGGGTATCATTGATACAAGAAAACGTTGAGAAATCAGCGTTTTTTATTATTTATCCCTTTGAAAATCATGCTATAATAGGATGACTTAGAAATGCAATGTCTGTCCTTGCCTACCTAGATATATAAGGGCAAGGACAAGAGAAATAAAATGAGGTAACCCATGAGTAAATACGGATTTTTAGATATCTTGGACACGCAAATGTCCAAAAACTTTCCCTACGATTACGAAATCAATTGGGACAAAAAGAACCACGCAGTAGAGGTTAACTTCTTACTTGAGGTGGCCAATCAAGCAGGCGTCACACTCACGGATGAGGACGGAGAAGCGTCTGATCAAGACATCTACTTTGAGGACAGTGTGGTCTTTTATAACCCTACTAAGTCCAGCATTGATGCGTCGGACTACTTGGCTGTCCTTCCCTATGAACCGAAAAAAGGTTTGTCGACGGAGTTCATAGGCTACTTTGTGGACTTTCTGACTCAGACTGCTCAAGCAGGACAGGACGATTTAATGGACTTCCTGCAAGACCCAGAAGCTGAAGAATTCGCTATCACCTGGGATGCGGAAAGCTTTGCCCAAGGAGGCGATGGATTGGTTGAGAAAACCTTCCACCCTTACCCACGATATTAAAGGAGACACAATGGAAACCTGGCAAGAACTAACCGTCACCCTGGATCGCAGTGGTGAAGAAATTATTTCCAACCTCTTGATTGAAGAAGGCGCACAAGGCGTTGCCATCGCGGATAGCGCTGACTATGAGCGTCAAGTCGACCCTTACGGAGAGATCCTACCACAAGTGGAGCAGTCCGACCGCATTGCTGTTACGGCCTACTATCCCGAACATGTGGACGTGACGCAGGTGCGCGCTTCCCTTGAAACGCGTCTTGCGGAACTCACGGACTTTATCGATCCGGATCAAGTGACCTTCTCCAGCCAGGCCTTGGCAGAAGAAGACTGGGCCGATAACTGGAAAAAGTACTACGAACCAGCTCGCATCACCCACGATTTGACCATCGTTCCCTCTTGGACCGATTACCAGCCACAATCCGCTCAAGAAAAAATCATCAAACTGGACCCTGGAATGGCTTTCGGAACTGGGACCCATCCGACAACCAAGATGAGCCTCTTTGCTTTAGAACAAGTCTTGCGCGGTGGTGAAACCGTCCTCGACGTCGGCACGGGATCTGGTGTGCTCTCTATCGCCTCCTCCCTGCTCGGCGCCAAGACCATCTATGCCTATGACTTGGACGAAACCGCCGTCCGCGTGGCCCAAGAAAACATCCAGCTCAACGCCAACATGGATAACATTCACGTTGCCGCAGGAGACCTTCTCCGCGGTGTCGACCATTCTGCCCAGGTCATCGTGGCCAACATCCTGGCCGATATCCTCATCCACCTGACCGACGACGCCTATCGCCTCCTCGACGACCAGGGCTACCTGATCATGTCGGGCATTATCGCCGAAAAATGGCCCATGGTCAAAGAAGCTGCCGAATCAGCAGGCTTCTTCCTGGAGACCCACCTGATCCAGGGTGAGTGGAACGCCTGCGTCTTCAAGAAAACTTCGGATATTTCAGGCGTGATTGGAGGCTAAATGCAGCAGTATTTTGTAAAAGATTCGTACGCAAATCCGGTGACTATTACGGACAAGGACACCCGCAAGCACATGTTTCAAGTCATGCGCTTGAAAGCAGACGATGAAGTCGTGCTCGTCTTCGATGATGGCGTCAAGCACCTAGCTCGCGTTCTCGATGCGGATTCCGCGACTCTCACCATCGTCGCTCCCCTGGACCAGCAGACGGAGCTGCCTGTCCAGGTGACCATCGCATCTGGCTTTCCCAAGAGCGATAAGTTAGAATTCTTAGCTCAGAAAACCACCGAGCTCGGCGCGGCGGCCCTCTGGGGCTTTCCGGCCGACTGGTCCGTTGTCAAATGGGACAGTAAAAAGCTGGCCAAACGCGTGGATAAATTAGAAAAAATTGTCCAAGGCGCGGCCGAACAAAGCAAGCGCAACCGCCTGCCTCAGGTCGCCCTCTTTGAAAAGAAAGCCGACTTTCTGGCACGCCTGTCCGACTTTGACCACATTTTGGTCGCTTACGAAGAAACCGCCAAAACGGGCGAAACCAAGAGCCTTCTGACGGCGCTTGATGCCGTCGCCCCTGGCGACCGCATCCTCTGTATTTTCGGTCCAGAGGGCGGCATTTCGCCAGAAGAAATCGCTTTGTTTGAAGAAGCCGGTGCCAAGCTGGTCGGCTTGGGCCCACGGATCCTCCGTGCTGAAACCGCCCCACTCTATTTGCTTTCGGCTCTCAGTGTCAAGCTGGAGTTGGAAGAATAAAGGACGGTCGTTTCTTTAGGAGAGAGGATGCTTCATTCGATGGTGAAAGTTTTCGTGTAATTTTCTGAAAAAAGTGTCGAGAATGTCCTTTGAAACATTTTCGGGATAGCATGTGAAACACTTTCAGACAGGGCCTCGGAACAGCCTTCGGACCGGCCTCCCGAACGAACTACGGAATAACTTCCACAGCACTGGCTGGGAGTGAGACAGAACTATTTTCCTTGAGGAAATAGTTCGTAGTCCTCGCTTTCTAATTTCAAGGCTCGGACTTGAAAAGGTCCACTGGACCTTTTCAATCCCCGCGAAAGCTAGTAGGCTCAAACACTCCACTGGAGTGTTTGAGGTGGCGGATAAAGCAAGCAAAGCTTGCTACCTTAGAGTCTGAAAAGACGAACGAAACTGCCAAGAGCTGACCGCGTTCAAATGATAACCGAATACAATAAATAAGGCTGGGACTTTTTCCCAGCCTCCTTGCACATCCGAAAAACAACTTGTTCATATATTCCAGACACGATAGCGCAACCTATCGTGTTTTCTGGTTTTCAAGCGCCCCTAAAAGTGATAAAATAAGAAGCAAGAAACTGGAGAAAATCATGCCCAAAGAAGTGAATTTAACCGGCGACCAAGTCGTCGCCCTTACAAGAGATTATTTATCGCCACAAGATGTGGCTTTCGTTCAAAAAGCCCTGATTTATGCAGTCGACCGCCACTCAGGTCAGTTCCGAAAATCTGGTGAACCTTATATTATCCATCCCATTCAAGTAGCGGGAATTCTTGCCAAATTAAAACTGGATGCTGTAACGGTTGCCTGCGGCTTCTTACATGATGTCGTGGAAGATACCGTTGCGACTCTCGACGATTTGGAAAAAGAATTCGGTGTCGAAGTACGTCTGATTGTAGACGGTGTGACTAAATTGGGGAAAGTGACCTACAAGTCTCATGAGGAACAACTAGCAGAAAACCACCGTAAGATGCTCATGGCCATGTCGGTCGATATCCGCGTCATCTTGGTGAAGTTGGCAGACCGTCTGCACAATATGCGCACCCTCAAACATTTGCGTAAAGACAAACAAGAACGAATTTCTCGGGAGACCTTGGATATCTATGCACCGCTTGCTCACCGTCTGGGTATTTCTAGCGTCAAGTGGGAACTGGAAGATTTGGCCTTCCGCTATCTCAATGAAACAGAGTTCTATAAGATTACCCATCTCATGAAGGAGAAGCGTCGGGAACGCGAAGCTTTGGTTGAAGAAGTGGTCAATAAACTCTCGACTTATGCCGAAGAGCGCCATCTCCATGGGAAAATCTATGGTCGACCAAAGCACATCTATTCGATCTACCGTAAGATGCAGGACAAGAAAAAACGCTTTGATGAAATCTACGACCTCATTGCCATTCGCTGTATCTTAGACACACCAAGTGATGTCTATGCTATGTTGGGTTACATTCATGAACTCTGGCGTCCCATGCCAGGTCGTTTTAAAGACTATATTGCCAACCCCAAAGCCAATGGTTACCAGTCCATCCATACGACGGTCTACGGACCAAAAGGTCCGATTGAATTCCAAATCCGTACCAAGGAAATGCATGAGGTTGCGGAATACGGGGTTGCCGCGCACTGGGCCTACAAAAAAGGCATTAAGAATAAGGTTGACGCCAAGGAATCGGCTATCGGAATGAACTGGATCAATGAGATGCAGGAAATTCAAGACCAGTCTGGAGATGCCAAAGAATTCGTAGACACCGTGAAGGAAAACTTCCTTTCAGAAGAAATCTACGTCTTTACGCCAGATGGTGCCGTCAGAGCCCTTCCTAAGGATTCAGTCCCTATCGATTTCGCCTATGAAATCCATACCAAGGTGGGAGAACGCGCCACAGGTGCCAAGGTCAATGGCCGTATGGTCCCTCTTAATACCAAATTACGGACCGGAGATCAGGTTGAAATTATCACCTCTTCAAATTCCTTCGGACCAAGCCGCGACTGGGTTAACATTGTAAAAACCAGCAAGGCCCGCAACAAAATTCGCCAATTCTTCAAGAACCAGGACAAAGAATTGTCCATCACCAAAGGGCGTGAAATGTTGCAAAGCCAGCTCCAGGAAATGGGCTTTGTTGCCAATAGATACTTGGATCGTCGCCACATCGATGAGTACCTAGAAAAAGGCAATTATAAATCAGAAGACGCACTTTTTGCAGCCATTGGATTTGGAGAGATTTCCGCCATTTCCATCGCGAATAAGCTGACTGAAAAAGACCGACGCGAAGAAGAAAAAGAACGCCAACGCGCCGAAGCAGAAGAGCTAGTTAAAGGCGGCGAAGTTAAACGAGAAAACAAGGATACCATCAAGGTTCGCCATGAAGGTGGTGTGGTGATCCAAGGTGCTTCCGGTCTCCTCATTCGGATTGCCAAATGTTGTAATCCCGTACCAGGCGATGAAATCGTCGGTTACATTACCAAAGGACGTGGCGTCGCCATCCACCGTAGTGATTGTAGCAATCTAAAAGCACAGACCGAGGTCGAACAACGCCTCATCGATGTGGAATGGGAAGACAACAACCGGACCAAAGAGTATATGGCTCACATCGATATCTATGGCCTCAACCGTTCCGGCCTTCTCAATGACGTCCTCCAAGTCCTGTCTAACACCACCAAGAATATCCAGACAGTCAATGCCCAACCAACCAAGGATATGAAATTCGCCAACATTCATGTGTCCTTCGGTATTCCTAACCTGGCCATGTTAACAACCGTTGTGGATAAAGTTAAAAACATCCCAGAAGTCTACTCTGTCAAACGGACCAACGGATAGGAGGCAGGCATGAAGATTGTCATTCAACGTGTCAAACGTGCCTCTGTTTCCATTGATGATCAGCTTCGCGCGGCGATTGAAGAGGGCTTGTTGCTACTGGTTGGCATTGCGCCGGGAGACTCCGAGGAAGACCTGGAATATGCGGTACGTAAAATCAGCAACATGAGAATCTTTGCGGATGCAGAAGGGAAAATGAACCTCTCAGTCAAGGATATAAAGGGAGAAATCTTATCCATTTCGCAGTTTACTCTCTATGCAGAAACGAAAAAGGGAAACCGGCCTGCCTTTACAGGCGCAGCCAAACCCGATTTAGCCAGCCAATTATATGATCGCTTCAATGATCTTTTAGAGCTCCAAGTTCCTGTCAAACGAGGCGTTTTTGGAGCAGACATGCAAATCGATTTGGTCAATGATGGACCTGTCACAATTATTCTGGATACAGAAAACAAATAAGAGTCTAGAAAGATGGAACCGTTCTTCAAGGTTAGATAGAATCTAACCTGTGAGGCGGTTTATTTTTTTAGACTCTTACTTTCATATAGGTAGCACAAATCTTGTGCGAGTTTCTGTGGAAAAGTCATCCTCTCTTGGGAAAGGTTTTCCACAAATACTTGTCAAAACTGTCATTTGTCCACACTCTTGTAGCGGGGATGTGGATAGGTGCGTGAGGTTTTATTAGCTATTCAATCTGACAGCCTCCATTTAAGCTCGCCAATAGAAGCCATAAAGATGAAGGCGTGGTTTGATGACCTCTTGCATAAAGCTATCGAATTGGTCCCATGCTAAATGGGCCCCTTCATCGAGTTGCATACCGGTGAGCCCCAGAATCATGGAAAGACCTTGGTAGGCTTTTTCCAATGCCATGAGAAAGGGATGGTCGATGTCGCTACTGGATTGGATCTTGCTAAGTGTTCCATTCACAATATCCAGCAGCCTTGGTGTTGCAGGATGCGTGAGATGCGACGCTTGGAGTCGTGATTTTAAATGTTGTAGGAGCTGGATAGCTCGCTCAATAACATCTCTATTTTCCATAAGATACCTACTTTCTTTGCATTAGCTTTTTACAATATTGTTATACTATATTTTTACAACCTTTTCAAGCAAATTGCTGTAACAGAGCATCACTAAATACTAGAAAGGAATATGACTATCTTTCTTCTAATGGCTGGTATTCCCGTAAGAAGCGTTTCCGCGAAACGACGCGGTGATTGCTGATATCTAGATAATCTCCAGGGTAGCCCAAAACATACATACCATAACCAGCAAAGCCCCCTCCAATAGTCCCAGTGGTAGCAATCTCTAGATTCTTTAACCAAGATGTCTGAAGCCCAGCCATAAGAATCCTCAGATGATTGTCCACCCAGACCAAATAGTTCTTTTTGAAACCTTCCTGTACCCAGTCAGGCTGTGCATTTTTTCTTTGAATCTCCCAAACTTCTACAATGTGATTTTTGTACCGTGCTTTCATATTCCATACCTCTTTTAAAATTAGAACAGTTGAGGAGAGGGCTTCCCCTCAGGAATCCTGCTTTTCCAATCCTTTTTCCTTGTAACTTTTCGTCAATCTCTGAAAGAAAAAAGGAAAGGCAAAGGGTTGTGTTCGATAATGAACCTGAGGAGAATGGATCAGTTGTGTAAAAGCTTCCCAAGACTCCTTGGCCTCTGTGGATAGGGCAATCTGTCCAAGGCCAATCAGGCGTGCTGCTTGGTGATAGAAGAAACGAAGGGCCTCCGCGCTCGCTGCACCTTTTAACCCTCTTTCTAATGCCTCTTGCACCTGGTCGATTTCCTCTCTTAATCGCAGGACATCCTCGTTTATGGGATTCGATCTCAGAATGTCTCTCTTTAATTGCATCAATAGTTGGAATGCTTGTCCTTCAAATGTCATAGGCGTTTTCCTTTCTTATTTCTAGTAGCGATGAACTCCTCCTGCCGAAGGGACAGAAGCTTGTGTTTTTTTAAAGGGGATAAAAAGGTCCCCCGCCCGCGCCTAAGGAAATCAGCGAACAAGCAAGTGACCATTTCTTAAGATAGTTCTAGTATACACTGAAAATCCTAGGAAAACCGTTGAAAGCCTATCATGTCAGTAGAAGTTGCCTCAAATGTCAGTTCTGCATCCCTTCAGGCAGAAAAAGGCCTGAGACCGCGGTCTCAAGCCTTTTCAATATAAATATGAGGAGTGACGGTCGGACCTAAATGCAATTCCTTGCCATCCACCCCAGCCTCAAAACTATTGGTAAAGGGGTCAAAACGCTTGACCTCTATCTCGACTCCCAGTGATAGGGCGTGTTGCTCCAAATAAGAAAGCAAGTGATAGTCATCCTGCACCCGCACAATCCGATAACGCCCCATCTCGCGCACCGCCTCCAAAGTATGCTGATGCGCCTCCTCTAAAAGCTCCCCCTTCTTGGGAATAGTCCCCCCGTGAGGACAAGCGGTCGGAAAATCTAAAAGCTTATCCAGACGCTCCACAAACTGATCAGAGACCGTGTGCTCGAGGACCTCCGCCTCCTCGTGAATCTCGTCTGTCGCATAGCCCAAATGATGAACCAGGAAGACCTCAATCAAGCGATGCTTACGGTACAAGTCCGATGTCACCCTAAGCCCCGCCTCCGTCATCAGGTAGCCCCTGCTTTTATCCTTTACAAGTAAACCTTCCGCCAACAACTTTTTCATCATTTCCGTCACCGCTGGTGGCGAAACCTGCATACGCTGGGCAATCTCCTTATTGGTAATTTTGGCCGTCTCCGTGCCAATTTCATAAATACATTTTAAATAATCTTCTTTATTCGGTGTCATACCTATAAGTATAACAAATTCTCTTGCAAGAAGGAACCAAAGCGCTGTATAATGGAAAGATGAGTAAGACACCCCAATTTTTGAGCAAAGACTTCTTCCTTTTGTGGGAAAGTTTCGATGAAACAGACTATAAGAGCCAATTAACCCTCGCATTAAAAGCCAGCCGTGCCCCTCAGGAACTAACAGGTTTGATCGAGGAGACCCGAAACATTCTATCTTTTTGGACCGACCTTTCCCCCGCCGACCCCTTCTGGACGCGCCTTGCACAAGCAGTTCGGATGGCATGGCCCCAAAACGCCTCTAGCCAAGCTCAGCTCCACCAGTTCCGCTATCTAATCTCCGCCTATCAAGCCCAGTGGGTACGAGACCATTATCGTTCCCCCGGCATGACTGACGGTCAAGCCCTCGCCGCCTACATCAATAGCTTGAAAAACGTAAAGGTAAACTGTCGCGAATCAGCCCGCTTGCACAACAAGGCCTACGCGACCAAGGATTTCCTAACCTATCCCAGCGCCTTGCCGCACCAAGCCAATATTAAGATTTTATTGGATTTCCATACCGAGTTTATTTTGGATTCGGAAGGACACTTTTTAAATATTGTGGATGTCGAACGAATGACCCTAAATGGTGTAGTCAATGGTGCAAGTTTTAATTATGGCTTGGACGAAAAAGATTCCCACGGGACCTATGATGTGGAACCTGCACGATATGGAGACCCTGCTTTTAGAGATATCTTGACGAAAAATTTTGGACAGCTATTTAAGTCTCCTATCTATGATCGTAGTGAACGGGGTTACCTGTCTAAAGATGGTGCTTACGCCCGTGCTGGCCATTCGGCCAAGTGGCATGTAGATCAAGCCGTTTGGCAGTTTGAAGGGCAGTTAAAAAGAGGACGCATCCTCCACTTTCTTCGCGGCCTAATTCGTCCCCTAGTTGGCTTGTTCTATTAAGCTTGGTTGAAAAAATGAGTTGGAAGAACCCTCACTGTGAACGAGGATGTGCTTCCAACTCATTTTTTATTTGTTTTCTTCTATCACTTTAGCTGGCATTAGAGGCTTTTTACAGCTGCAATCGCAGCGTCATAGTCCGGATCAGTGTTAATATTATCTACATATTCTACGTAGGTGATTTTATTTTCTTTATCCAAGACTAAAACAGCACGTGCCAAAAGGTGCCATTCGTTAATAAGCACACCATAGTCTTTTCCGAAGGAGTGGTCGAAGTAGTCAGAAAGCATGATTGCATTTTCTAAGCCTTCAGCCGCACACCATTTTCCTTGAGCAAAAGGTAGATCGACAGAGACCGTGATGACAACAGTATCGTCTAAATCTGATAATTCTTGGTTGAAACGACGCGTTTGAACAGAACAAACACCTGTATCAATAGAAGGAACGATTGATAAGACTTTCTTTTTACCGTCGAAATCAGCTAATGTTTTTTTACTAAGATCTGTTGCAGTTAAGTTAAAGTCAAGAGCCGTATCTCCAACTTGTAATTGTTTACCAGGGAAGCTAACTGGGTTACCTAAAAAAGTTGTCATAAAAATTCCTCACTTTCTTTTCTAATATCTATTATAGCGCCTTAGAGAAGATGCCTCAAAAGATTTGTTTAAAACTTCGTAATTCTCTGTTAAATCAAGAAGTTTGTCTTTGTAGTATTGAAAGAAACTTTTTTCTCCAAGAATGCAGGTTACTTGTCCTTGGAGACCATATTGAATTTGGTGGACCTGGGATGGTGTGAGATGGACAAGAGCTTGGACCTTGAAGAGATTACCTTTTTCAGTGGGAGTCGCAGTCTGATCCCAGAACTGTATTTTTCCAGAAAGTTGGAGAACTTGTGTTTCGGATTTATCCATTCGAAAACGCACGGTTTGCCCTTTTTTGAGAAGAGCAATTTGACTAGATGAAACATAAAATCGAATTCCAATTTCCTTCTTTTCTCTAAAATCGGGGTAGACTTTGGCAATTTCAGAACCGACTGGAATGATGGACTTGCCCTCGAATTCCGGATTTAATTGGACAAGACCTCCTTGCTTTGCTTTTATAGTGAGGTTGTCTGTTCCCAAATCAATCTCCTTTGATTTAAGTAGGAGATTTCGCTCCTCCTTTTGAAGGCGCAGGAGTTCCTCTTGGCAATTTTGAAGAAATTGGGACCGAAGGTTTTCAATCTTAGCTGTTTGAAGTGTGTAGTCCTGCTCACTATCCGCATCTTCTTCATTGCTATGATCTTCCTTTTCCTGATTTTTTTTCCTTTTTGGCGGATTTTCCATATATAAATCAGGAACAGTGGCTTCAATCTCGGCAACTTGTTGTTCAAATTGATTGAAAGTCTCTTCATAACCATAGGCTTCTGGACTTGTAAATTGATTTTCTCCTGTTGTTAGACTTTCCTCCAGAATTTGTAGGCTTTCTATTTGATTTTTTAGGGATTCAAGTTCTTCATCTAGGAAGTGAGTGTTCCAAGACGTCCCCATATCCTCATACTCTAGGAGAGTGTCTCCTTTTTTGATCCCCTTATTTTGCTTGAGGTGGTTGAAGCGGATTGGATGATTACTAAGGGATTGGATAGCTGTCACAGCTTGTGTGGGTGTCAGTTCGCCGGTACTTTTCAGCGTTATTTCTTTTTTAAAGATAAAGGATGATACAAGGAGAAGACAGGTAAACAGAAAGAGTGGAACAATAAGGAGGCTTGAAAAATTTTGATAACGACGCTTATAAAACTCAGCACTTGAGAATAGGTTTGGATTCATACAGACCTCCTTACTTTATGAATAACTGGGCATAAAAGCCCTTCTTGCGCATCAACTCCTGATGACTTCCCTCTTCAATGATACGTCCTTTATCTAATACAATAACGGAGTCAGCTTGTTCTGCAATACTGAGGCGATGAGCCACAAAAATAATGGTTCGATTGGGAAGTGCCATTAGATTTTGGATAATCCTTCTTTCAGTTAGGACATCGAGTCCACTAGTTGCCTCGTCCAGTATCAGGACAGGGGATTGGGTTATGAGTGCCCTGGCCAAGGCAATGCGTTGTTTTTGTCCACCAGATAATCCGGCGCCATCCGACAACTTTGTTTGAAAGCCCAATGGCATCGCTTCGATATCATCGAGAATTTGAGCAATATCACAGGCTTCTAGAATTTCCTCCTGGGTAATGGTGGGACTGGCCCCTAAGGTTAAATTTTCCAAAATACTTCCAGAAAAAATATAGGCTTGTTGAGGAAGATAATTAATTTGTTGACGGACGGCCTTTTTATCAAGGGTCTCTAAATCATGATGGTTGATAAGAATCCGTCCATGATAAGGAGAGAAGAATCCGACAATCATTTTGGCCAGGGTTGTTTTTCCAGAACCGCTCATTCCAACGATGCTGATTTTGCTACCGGGTTGGATAGATAAATCAATGTCGGTTAAGGTATCTCGTCCAAAGCCGTATTTATGAGAGACCTTGTCGAAACAAATCGGTCCATCTAGTTGGAGGTTGGGGAGAGAGGGGGGCGATTGATTGAATTCGGAAGGAACCAGGTAAACTTCTTGCAAGCGCCGATTGGCTACCTTTGCTGCTTGAAGCTTTGATTGAAGATTCATGATGTTTTCTACTGGTTTTGTAAAATAGACGAGCAGACTATTAAAGGTAATCAGTTGACCAATAGAGAGTTGTCCCTTCATGACTAACTGTGCACCAAACCATAGAATAAAAGTGTTGAGAAGAAGCTGTAGGGCTTGTTTGAAGCTCGTTTGTAAAATAAGGTATTTGCTTAAGGTGAAGCTCTTGTCCAAATAATCTACGAACTCAGCGTCAATCTTTTGGTAGCGAATCTCCTCGCTCGTTAATGATTTAATGGTCTCGATTCCGTTCATATCCTCGATGATAGCGGAGCTAATCATGGAATTGCTTTGCATGACCTCATGGTTCATTCGTTCGAAGATGGCTACGAACGAAAAGATAATGAAGCTGTAAACAGGAATGGAAATAAGAGCTAAGAGAAAGAGTTGGCTATGTTGGGCAAATAAGACACAGGAGATTGTCAGTAGGATGGAGCAATCCAAGAACAGAGAAAGGATAGTTGAAGCTAATGCATCAATAATAGAATTGGCGTCTGTAAAACGTGAAATAATCTCTCCCGTTCTTCGTGTCGCAAAAAAGGACATGGGAAGTTCGAATAGGTGTCGGATATAGGGCAGAATGACATCAATGCTGAAGCGCTGACTTAAAACGGTCAAGAGAAAATCACGAGCAAAGGTAAGAACCTGCTGGAATAGGTAGGTGAATATCAAACCTACCGAGATAATCGTTAATGTGGACTGCATGTGATTGGGAATATAAACATCAAGGACACCTTGCAGATAATAGGACCCCAAAACATTGATCAATGTGACTAAAAAACTTGCGAGTACGATTTGACAAACTAGAGATTTCTGCTTCAGAATGAGAGGAATGTAGGCTAGAAGACCTACTTTTTTCTCCTTGTGAGGCTTAAACGGAGCCTTGGGGGCGAAGAAAATCGTCACACCAGTCCACTGAGATAGGAAGCTATCCATGGATAATTTGCAAATCTTTACACGAGGATCAGGATCTCCTATGATGAGGGAATCTTTTTTCATTCCATAGACAAGGTAGTAGTGTTGGAGCCCTTTCTCCTTTACGACATGTGCAATAAATGGAAAGACTAAATCTTTTCGTTTGAAGAGATTGGCATCTGCCTTGACAGCTTGGGTTTCCAGTCCGATTTCTTTTGCAGCCATGACAATCCCAAGAGCGGTTGTCCCTTCTTTATTTGTTTTTGCCAATTCTCGAAGATAGGCCAGGGAATAAGTAGAACCATAATATTTAGCGATGGATGCTAAGGCAGCAACACCGCAGTCTCTTGCATCCATCTGTGGTACAAAACTTCGTTTATAAGATTTCATAAATCACATCATTTCTATACTATTTCCTACTTATTATGTCAGTTTTTCTTCACAGAGGATGCGCTCAATCCTAAACAGTCCTTGAAACGTCCTAAACCGGAAAACACCTCCCTTTGAAATAACCAATGAGAGAACTCAGATTCCGGTTTAGGACGTTTCGAGGACGAATCAGGATAGAAAGAATGATAAAGGCCTTTCTTTTGTTAGAATAGCCTGGTCAAATAAATGATTGACTAAAAAGGAGGATTTCTATGAAACGTTTCTTGGGAATCGTAAAATTTATTGGGTTCATTGTATTGATAGTAGTCATTAATAGGTGTCCCAATCTCATGATCACTTTTCAGAAACAGACACCAGATGGCATTCGTTGGGCAGTAGCCTTATTTTATATCATGGCTGTATGTGTCATCATAGCTAGGATATGGAAAGGCTATGCTAAAAAGCTAACAGATAAACAAAAGCAGTGTCGCTTTACATGGAAGGATTTTGGAATAGCTGTCGTCTTTGCGGTCATAGTGTACCTCTCTAATATGTTCTGGACTCTGATAATCAGGTGGGGGATAGGTGCGTCGATAGCTGACCTACAAGCCATCAATCAAGCAGGTATCGAACGATTGCAACAAATCGTTCCTTTATACTTCTTTGTGTCCCATATCATGCTCACCTTTTTTGCACCGATAATAGAGGAACTTATTTTTAGGGGTTATTTTCACCAGACCTTTTTCAAAGGAAAAGGGATTTGGCCACCACTCTTGGTGTCATCCTTTATCTTTGCTATCCTACATACGATAATTCCGATTGTCCTACCAATCTATTTCTCGATGGGAGCACTCTTCTTTCTAGCTTACTATCGCCGAAAAAATATTTTAGATTCAATCGCCGTCCATATGTTGAACAACAGCCTGGTGACCGTTATTTCAATGATCTACTATTTCTTCTTGCGGTAAGTGTTGAAAATGAGGAATAGCAGCGTTTGGAGATGCAAAAAAAAGATGATCCGTTGAGATCATCTCTTTTAATGGAATAGGTTATTTGCTCAAGCCTTCAGCAATCTTGTCTAGGTTGTATTTCATCATTGCATAGTAGCTGTCACCGTCTTGGCCTTCTTCAGCGACAGAGTCCGTGAAGATTTTGGCGTAGACAGGGATATTGGTATCCTTGGATACAGTTTGCATTGGTCGCTCATCGACAGATGATTCGACAAAGAGAGCTGGTACTTTGGTTTGACGAAGTTTGGTAACCAGATTTTTGATTTGGTCTGGTGTTCCTTCTTCTTCCGTATTGATTTCCCAAATGTAAGCAGAAGGGACTTTGTAGGCCTTGGAGAAGTACTTGAAGCAGCCTTCTGAAGTGACAATCATTTTCTTGTCGTCAGGAATAGAGTTGAATTTCTCCTTGGCTTCTTGATCAAGAGCTTCCAATTTAGCAGTGTATTCCTTGAGGTTCTTTTCGTAGGTATCCTTGTTTTTAGGATCTTTTTCGCTTAAACGTTTGGCAATGTTTTGCGCATAGATGATTCCATTTTCTAGGTTGAGCCAAGCGTGAGGATCTTCTTTTCCTTTTTCGCTTTGTCCTTCCAAGTAGATAATATCGACACCATCGGACACCGCATAGTAATCCTTATTTTCTGTCTTGTTAGCATTTTTTACTAGTTTGGTAAACCAGGCATTACCACCGGTTTCAAGGTTGATACCGTTATAGAAAATCAGGTCGGCTTGGGAGGTTTTCTTAATATCCTCAGGAAGAGGTTCGTACTCGTGCGGGTCTTTACCGACAGGTACAATGGAATGCAAATCGACCTTATCCCCTGCGATATTCTTAGTGATATCTGCAATGATGGAGTTGGTCGCAACCACTCTGAGTTTATTTGATTTTTGACTGTTTGAGCTACATGCAGCGAGTCCGATCAGGGCAAGCAGGCTGCAGAAAAGCAAGAATGCTTTTTTCATGGGTTTTCTCCTTGATTATTTTTTAGCCCAGTTGCGCATGCCTCCTTGTTTAGGAGCGATGACGAAACTGATGGCGAAGATGGCAGCGGAAGTCAGCACGATGCTGGATCCGACTGCGAGATTGTATGTATAACCAATAAAGAGTCCAATCAGCGAAGAAAGAGCGCCAAGACCGCTTGATAAGAAAATCATGGTCTTGAGGCTATTGGCGTAGAGATAAGCCGTAGCGGCTGGTGTAATCAACATAGCCACGATCAAGATGGTTCCGACCGATTGCATAGCGGTGACAGACACCAGGGTCAGGAGAATCATCAGAAGATAGTGGTAGAAGCGAACAGGCATACCCATGGCCTGAGCCAGGAGTGGGTCAAAGGATGTAATTAAGAGTTGCTTGAAAAATAAGAAAATAATGAGGAGGACTAAAAGTCCAACAGCAATCGTAATCCACATATCCAAATCCTGGACGGCCAAGATATTCCCAAAAAGAATATGGAAGAGGTCGGTCGAAGAGTTGGCCACACCGATCAGGATGACCCCGAGCGCCAAAAAGGACGAAAAGGTAATTCCGATGGCTGTGTCACTCTTAATAATTGAGTTACCTTGAATATAGGTAATCAAAACCGAAGCCAGCAGTCCAAAGAAAATAGCGCCGACAAAGAAATTGATTCCTAAGATGAAGGAAAGGGCAACGCCGGGCAAGACCGCATGTGAGATGGCGTCTCCCATTAGGGACATGCCTCGCAGGATGATGAAACAGCCCACAGCGCCTGCTACAATTCCAATTACCAAAGACGTGATAAAGGCATTTTGCAAGAAGTGAAAATCTTCCAAACCTTGAATGAATTCCATCATAAGTTCCCTCCTACTTGAATCAAGTGTGAACCGTAGGCCTTTTCCAAGTTGGCCTGACTAAATGTGTCTTTGGTTGGGCCAAAGGCAATCAAGCTTCGGTTAAGGAGGATGACCTGATCAAAGTAGCTAGGCACCTTGTTGAGGTCGTGATGGACAATCAAAATGGTTTTACCAGCTTCTTTTAATTTTCGAAGGGTGTCCATAATAATTTCTTCAGAGATGGAATCGATCCCTACGAAGGGTTCGTCTAGGAAAATATAGTCGGCATCTTGGACCAGACAGCGGGCGATGAGGACCCGTTGGAATTGGCCGCCTGAGAGTTGACTGATTTGTCGGTCAGCGTAATCTTCTAACCCAACTGTTTTAAGGCTTTCGGTGACCTTGTTCCAATCTTCTTTTTTAAGCCGTTGGAAAAGTTTCATATGAGGGTAGAGCCCTAAGGAAACACATTCCTTGACGGTGATAGGAAATTGGAAGTCGATATTGGCTTTTTGTTCGACATAGGCAATCCTAGCTAGTTGCTCTTTAATGGGTTTCCCATCAAGAGTGACCTGGCCTTGGTGGGTTAAAATCCCCAACATGCCTTTTAATAAGGTTGATTTACCAGCACCGTTGGGACCAATCATTCCGGTAATAGTTGGCCCAAGGATCTCTAGTGAGATATTTTCTAAGGCTAAGGTTTGCTGATACGAAACACTTAACTGGTTTATTGATATCATAAATTTGTTATAACTCCTTTACAAAATTAATATACCTTAATTCAAAAATTAAGTCAAGTTAATTTTTGAAAAAAGTTAGGAAAACCAAGGGGTTACCTGGATATACAAGCAAATTTTTCCTTGAAAAAGGAAAACGTTTTTGCTACAGTATAGTAAACAAGAAAGAAGGTATCTTATGACCAGAAAGCAAGATGATTTTTATCAAGCCATTAATGGGAAATGGGCCGAGGCAGCGGTCATTCCTGATGACAAACCGTTAACAGGTGGTTTTACCGATATTCATGATGAGATTGAGAAGTTTCTCTTAGAGAAGACAGATCAGTGGTTGGAAGGAAAGGACCTACCGGAAGGTGAGATTCTGAACAACTTCATCAAATATCACCGTATGACAGCAGATTGGGAAAAACGCAATGCCTTGGGTGCGGATCCTGCTAAAGAGGATATTGCTCGTATCCAGTCGATGGCTTCCTTTGATGAGTATCAGCAGCGTCTAGCTGAACTGGAGAAGAATGGGGATCCCAATCTCCTGCCTTTTGGTGTGGCACCAGACTTTATGAATGCGCGGATCAATGTCCTTTGGGCGGAAGCACCTGGGACCATCTTACCAGATACGACTTATTATGAGGAAGGTCATCCACAAAAAGAGGAGCTTCTAACTCTTTGGCGTCAGTCTCAAGAGGAACTGCTGGCTTTGTTTGGTTTTACAAAGGCGGACATGGCTACATTGCTGGATGCACGGCTTGAAATGGATGAGTGGGTTGCGCAATATGTTCTTTCCAACGAGGAAGGATCAGAATATGCAAAATTGTATCATCCTTATGAATTCGCGGACTTCCAAGCCTTGGTTCCAGAACTTCCTTTGTCGGACTTTTTCAAAGAAATGATTGGACAAGAACCAGACAAGATTATTGTGCCGGAAGAACGGTTCTGGCAACATGCCAAGGATTTCTATACAGCGGATAAATGGCACTGGATCAAGGCCTACTTGATTTTGGCTATGGTCCATTCTAGCGCGCCTTTCTTGTCAGATGAGATTCGGATTCAAGCTGGGGCCTACGGTCGCGCCTTATCTGGCACACCGGAAGCGCAAAACCGTCAAAAGTCTGCCTTTTACTTGGCGCAAAATCCGTTCAACCAAGCGATTGGACTTTGGTACGCGGGTGAGAAGTTCTCACCAGAGGCTAAGGCGGATGTGGAGCGCATGGTGGCACAGATGATCGATGTTTATAAGGAGCGTTTGGCTGCCAATGACTGGTTGACGCCTGAAACGCGTGATAAGGCAATCGTTAAGCTCAATGTGATCCGTCCTTACATCGGTTATCCGGATCAATTGCCGGAACGCTACGCGCGCAAGGTAATCGATGAAAATCTGTCGCTACTGGATAATGCTTCGGCTCTAGGCCGTATTGACGTTGCCTATGGTTGGTCTAAGTGGAATCAGGAAGTGGACGACAAGGAGTGGGGCATGCCTGCACACATGGTCAACGCCTACTACAATCCGCAGAAGAACTTGATTGTCTTTCCGGCTGCCATTTTGCAAGCGCCTTTCTATGACCTCAAGCAAACGGCTTCGCAAAACTTCGGTGGTATCGGTGCCGTGATTGCCCACGAAATTTCTCACGCCTTCGACACCAACGGTGCCTCTTTTGACGAAAACGGTAGTCTTAACAACTGGTGGACAGAAAGCGACTACCAAGCCTTTACGGAGCGTACGCAACAAGTAGTTGATCTTTTCGATGGACAAGATTCTTATGGGGCCAAGGTCAATGGGAAGCTGACCGTATCCGAAAATGTTGCAGATTTGGGTGGTGTGGCCTGCGCACTGGAAGCCGCTAAGAAGGAAGACGATTTCTCGGCGGAAGAGTTCTTTGTCAACTATGCGACCATTTGGCGGATGAAGGCACGTGAAGAGTACATGAAACTCTTGGCCTCTGTCGATGTGCATGGTCCGGCCAAGCTGCGCGTGAACCTACAAGTTCCGAATTTCCAAGAATTCTTTGAAACCTTTGATGTATCCCCTACCGACGGCATGTGGCGTGCACCAGAAGATCGGATTGTGATTTGGTAAATCAAGGACCCCTCAAGTGTGACTTGCGGGGGTCTTTGTATTGTTGGATGGTTTGTCAACAGCTGGGCGCAGAAGATTTCAGTCCGGTTTAGGACGTTTAAAGGCCTGTTTAGGAAATGCTGGCTTCAATCTGTTTTGCGTATGCTATACTGAAGCCAGGAAATACAACTAGGAGGATACATACGATGACAAACATGTTTGATGATGTGCAGACCTTAAGACATTCAGACTTGATGGCGGTCGAAGGAGGAGTTCCAGCAGGTTGGTACTCACCCTTTGCTTCAATCAGTGATCATATCATTTGCAGAAATGGCTATAGCCAAGCGAATATGCAAAATGGTTCTTGTCGGGTAGACTGGGGCAATGTGGCGAATCATGTAGCTGCCCGTATCGGGAATGACGCTCTGGGTGCAATGGTAGGCTGGTACCATTCCTTTGGAGCTTGAGATGAAGCAAGAGTATTTGTCTTTGTTGCGGCAGGCCTATATCGCTATGGATACCAATCCAGAAAAAAATAACCTTAGAAGCGCGTGTTTGAAGGAAATTCATCAAACTTATCACTATCTATGTCAACAGGATAGAGGGGATACTGCAATTTGTGGAGCATTGAGTCAACTTTTAATGGAAGTGAAAAGTCTGGAGCGTTCATACGGATGGACTCTCAACCGAGAAGAAAAGGAATTGCTAGGACGTATTCGCTACCTGTTAAATTCTCATGCTGCAGATATTGGGAATGTTTTCCTGTCTTTCGGAGGAATTTGAGGGGGAAAGTGCGAAGAAGCGGTCATCGTTTTTCTGATGCAAAATGAAAAGAAGGGATTGTTGGGCTACTATCAACAATTCCTTCTTTTTGATTGTCTAGCAAAAGGGTAGCCGAAGCTACCCTCTTAAATATAAACATGGTGGACGCGTTCGTGGTCGGCTTGATCAATTGGGTGCCAACCGTCGAGAAGGGCTTTACGA
>Cebus_capucinus_imitator_PRJNA485217_SSR118__coassemble_147_pt1 | contig 35603 bp, 26 predicted proteins | sample Cebus_capucinus_imitator_PRJNA485217_SSR118__metabat2_low_PE_001 | metagenome-assembled genome bin Cebus_capucinus_imitator_PRJNA485217_SSR118
AAAAAGCTCATGGTCCCCATGGTCTTATTGCGGGAACCACCGGTTCCGGGAAGTCGGAGTTGATACAATCCTACATCTTGTCGCTTGCCGTCAACTTCCACCCGCACGACGTGGCCTTTCTCCTCATCGACTATAAGGGTGGTGGCATGGCCAATCTCTTCAAGAATCTCCCGCACTTACTTGGCACCATCACCAACCTAGATGGCAACCAGTCTATGCGGGCTCTGGCGTCCATCAATGCCGAGCTAAAGAGACGCCAACGCCTCTTTGCGCAGGTGGATGTCAACCACATTAACCTCTATCAGAAAAAATATAAGCAGGGTCAAGCACCCGAACCCCTGCCTCATCTTTTTCTTATTTCCGACGAATTTGCGGAGCTTAAATCCAACCAGCCGGAATTTATGAAAGAGTTGGTTTCGACTGCTCGGATCGGGCGTTCATTGGGAATCCATCTGATTCTAGCCACCCAAAAACCAACCGGTGTGGTGGACGACCAAATCTGGTCCAACTCCCGTTTCAAGCTGGCACTTAAAGTGGCAGACCGCAGTGACTCCATGGAAATGCTTCATACCGGAGACGCCGCGGACATCACCCAAGTGGGGCGCGCCTATCTTCAAGTCGGCAACAACGAAATCTACGAGCTCTTTCAGTCTGCTTATTCCGGTGCAGATTACGCCCCAAATAAAGAAAAGCAGGGCATTGAAGACCAAGCCATTTATTTAATAAACGACCTGGGACAATACGAAATCCTCAACCAAGACCTGAGTGGATTAGACCAAGCCTTCAGTTACGAAGAAGTCCCAACCGAACTGGACGCCATCGTGGACTACATTCAAGAGCTGACCCAAGCCCAGAATATCCAATCCCTTCCTCAACCTTGGTTGCCTCCGCTTCCAGAGAAAATCTTTGTGGAAGAGTTAGAGAAGGAGTTTGAGGAAAAGGCTCCGAACAGCGGTTCACATAAAGACCTGGTCTTCACATTTGGTCTGGCGGATATCCCTCAGGAGCAGGCTCAAGAAGCCGTTTCCATCAACTTATCTCAAGATGGAAATGTAGCTCTTTACGGGAACCCAGGTTCCGGCAAGACCAGCTTTCTTCAAACGGCAGTCATGTCCCTGGCACGACACTATGATCCAAGCCAAGTCCAATTTTATCTGTTGGATTTTGGGACCAATGGTCTCGCACCTCTATCCAAACTTCCTCATGTGGCCGATTGGTTAACCTTGGATCAAGAAGAAAAGATTTCCAAATTCACGAGAATTCTGGATAAGGAAGTCAAACGAAGAAAGGCCCTCCTTGCCAAACACGGAGTGGGAACGATTAAACTGTATGAGGAAGTAACTGGAGACACAGAAGCTAGTCTTGTGATTGTCATAGACTCTTTTGAAGGTATGAAGGATGCGCCTTATGAGGAAGAGCTCCTCAAACTCTTGGTTCGTTTAACCCGTGAAGGACTTGCCATTGGGATTCATGTCATTCTCACAGCAGGGCGCCAACTCTCGCTTCGTGCTGCTCTTCACTCCAACATCAAGATTCAGATGTCCCTTCCACAGAATGATTACTCTGATGTCACAGCGGCAGTCGGGCCAACCCCACTTGCAAGAAGCATGGAGACCATCAAAGGCCGCATTCTCATGAAACGAGACGACGTCCAAGTCGTTCAAGTTGCCTTACCAATAGAGGCAACCACAGACGCAGCACTGATTGAGAAACTGAGAAACGAATCAATTGAGCGAAACAAGCAATGGACAGGCCTCCGACCAAGCGCTATCCCAATGGTTCCAGAGGAATTAACAGAGGAGTACTTCTATAATCTTCCATCAGTCCTAGAAGCCTTAGACAAAGGACAAATTCCACTGGGACTCGATATAGAAACGGTTGAGCCAATCACTTGGGATACTCGCGAAAATCTTCTTTATTTGACTGATAAAGAAACTCAAATGATTCGATTTGTAAATCTGATTGAAAAGGCAGCAGAGAGAGTTATTGTGTTAGCACCAGAATATGTGGAAATGGAAGAAAATGAGAGTTTAACCATTGCGCAAACTTCAATTTCTCAAGCAGGTGTTCTATTAGCTTTAAAGGAAAAACTTATGGAAGAAGCCCAGCTGTCGTCAGTGCAACGAATTTTGGTTTTGTATGACTGGATAAGTCTTCTGGATACTTTGGATAAAGAGTCATTAAAAACGCTGGATTATCTATTAACTCATGGGAAACGATTAGGTTGTCATGTAATCGTTATTTCTTCCCCTCTTTTAAGTGGAAAGATTGATAGCATTTCAAAACAATTACGGGCAAGTAAGCAGTCGATTGTTGGAATGCGATTATCTGATCAATCTGTTATTCAACAAGTTCAAAAACCATATCGTGAAAAGTGGCTCGAACCGCAAGAATTGTACTATGTTTGGAATGGACAAGTAATTAAGATGAAGACATTAATGGGGTAAATGAGAATGAATAAAAGTAGTGTTATCGATGCGATTGCAGCAACAAGTGGGAAGTTAATTTCACTTCAAGCTGAGATTACTAAATTTAAAACATTAAAAGCTGTTTTGGATTCGTCGCGGTCCTCTGTTTCTTATGTACTAGATGGAACAGATTTTTCCTCAACTTATAATTTGGAAGGAGAGCCATATGATCAGGCGACAAAATTAGAAATGGATAGTGTTAAGAATTTGAACCGTGATTTAATGACAATACAAAGTGAGGTCTCTAGTAAATTACAATCAAAAATTTCACAACTAGAGGCAGAGGCAAGTACTTGTCAAATGAGCTTAACTCTCTTACAATTAACATTGAGTTCTATGAAGGAGTAGACAATGAGTGATGATAAAATTTTTGTTAAAGATCTTAGTGGCATGGAGAAATATGGGAGTGCCCTTACAAATTTTGCGACGGTTGTTGAGACTGCGGGAGACGAAAGCCAACGTCAATTTGAAGTTAAAGGTGAGGGGACTGAATCACAAGCCTATTATAATTTTTTAAATTATTTGAATGAATTACAAAATAAGGTTTTTGACCAATTTCCAGCGACGATTAAAGAGTATGGAACAGGAGTAGGCACATTTGCGAGTGCGGTTAGGAGTACTGGATTTTCTAGTAAAGCCAAAACTTCAGACTCTGGTATCACTAGTGTTGCTTCTAAATTAGATACACAGAAGGATAAGGCAAGTGATACTATTAAACCATTTCAAAGTGCAGTGAGTGCGTCGACAGCTGCACTTGGGATAGATGATATCACTTTAAGTAAGTATGTAGAAATCATGGATCAAAACATACAAGAGTCCATAAGTAATCGAAAAATTACTCATCAATCGGTTAATTCCGCTCATGAAGCATTTGGAATGATGTTAAATAGTGTAAATAGTCAATTAGAATCTTATGAAACGGCTCTTAAGAATGTGGATGGTTTATCTGGATTTGATAAAGGTGGTATTATAAGCGTCCTGAGACGAAATAGAAGTGTTGCATTTGTAATGGTACAGTCAGTAGAAGATGCTCAAGCTTTGTCAGCTGTTTATGGTGATAATCCGGGTGCCTTTTTTGCGATTGATAATAACAAAATAAATGACTCGGTATCAGTACTTATTGTTGAAGAGCTTTTAAAATGGACTAATAAAGTTTCGTTAAATGATAGCGATAGTGCAGAATATTTAAGAAAGTTAAATAGTTTTGTGGATGGAGCAGAATTGCAGAGTGTTAATCATAATGAACCGATTTTGACAAGACTTAGCTTGTTAAGTCAACTAATGGGAGCAGGGATTATATCTCTAGAATCCAATGTATATGATTCTAATTTATCTGAAGAAATTAAACATTCAATTTTAGTTACTTATGAAAAGGAATTGACTATTTCTAATAATTTAACAGGTTTGTTAAACTCCATGTATAGTCTTGAAATAGGGACTAGAGATACCTTGAATCCATCTCCTACCTATGCAGGTTACAGAGAGTCAATTTCTAATCACTATCAAAATAAGATGAATATTACTGGTTTGATCAATAATAACTTTGAATTTGATGTCACAGAGTATCATTTAAGAAAAGTGATCAAGACTCATTCTGATAATCCATATTATTTTAAACTTGAAGAAAATAATTTTAATCCGACGAAAACGCATTATAATAGTGTTATGGCAACAACTTCAAGTGAAGTTACAAGTTCACATTTGAAGCATAGAATTGAAAAAATTGAACAAGAGAAAATAAAGAACTGGGAAGACCTTGCTAAGGCAGCTGGCAGAACTGTATCCTACATGATATTGGAGCATTTTTTTCCTGGTATTTCGCCTTGGGCGGAGCTTGTAGACAGTACTTTAATTGATAAGGATCCTAAACTAATGGGTAAGGGTGTAAACGGTATTCCTAAAACAGTAAACTTTTTAAAAGACGGATATTCTGAAATTGAAAGACACCCGGTGATAACTGGTACCATGCGATTGCCAGCTTTAATTTATAATTTAGGGGAGACACAAAAGAAAATAAGCAAGCTAGATAGAGAAAAAATAGAATTGACGGACTTACAAAAAGGTATCTATACAGATAAAGGAGACTGGCAACTTAGAAAGAAATCGGAGATTATTACCAGTTCGAGGTATTCTCAGTTAGATTCTGGGGAACTTTTACGATTACATGAACTTGATACAAAGGGAGTATTAGGGTTTTATCATAATGGTAATCTAGATGAAACTTGGGAAGATTCTAAGAAGGGATTGAGAGATATTCTGAAAAGTAGAAACATATCGGAAACAATGATAAGTTATATGGTTGGTGAATCGGATAGTAATCTTAAGAGTTTTACAGATTTTACAAATGAAGATCTTGAAGAATTTGAATACGGTTTGGAAGGGATTAAAACAGACACTGGTGTTTCTGCTCGCGTATCCTTTCTACAGTATCTAACAGATAAGTTTGAAGTTAAAGCAGGTGTTGTGAAATGAAACGGCAGATTAAACGTGTAATTTTATTTTTGTTAGTACTATCAATTATCTTTTTAGGTGAGTATGTCTATAATAATTTTATTGCATACAAATTAATGTACTTACCTAGTATTAAAGTTAGGGCATTTAAAAAAATTGATAATCAATTGTTAGCTATATCTTGGGAACTCGATACGGATAAGGAATTAGAGGATGAATCTCTTAAATCAGAAAATAGTAGTTGGTACACTGAGATGAAGTCCAGAAGAGCTGAGAGTGTAAAATCATCAGGTCGATATTTATCGGTTGATTTTTATAAATTAAATCAATTGAAAGAAGATAAGCAAGGGATAGGGACTTATTGGAAATTAAAAGTTTTTGATACTGAATCGGATAAATTAGAATCTAAAACCTACGATCTTCAAACGGTAGTGCACCAATACAATAAAGAAGAGGGGACTCGATATAGTTTATCTTCCGTTAATAGACCTTTTAAAAAAGATGGAAAAGAGTATAGGCTCTTAGTGCTAACTAATTACAGTGATAAAGCAATATTTAATAGGAGTATTGGTGTTGCTTTTAGTTTACAGGATGGTAGGATTGATAAAACGATACAGACAGAAAGTACATATCCTACAAAGTCTATTTTATATAGTAAGGAGTTAAGACAGAGGTATAGCAGTATTTTGGAGGAGATTCCACTTAGTACAGGTGGATTTGATATTGGTGGCTTGGTATTGAAACAACCGGTGTCGCCTGAAGTGAATTCCTGGAAATTATTCAAAGAGTTCCCGGGTATTTACGATATTTTAAAAGAAAATACTAGCGGCCTATACTATACAAAATACGATACTGATTTAGATAAGTTGGTTAAAGTCATCGATTATATAAGTCCTGAAGGAACCAATCTTTTTTACAACCAAGTAATGGTCCCAGGCTATTCACGCGATGGTAAAGAGCATGTAATTATGAATGCGAACGAATTTAAGATATGGTATCGAACGGAGAGGGAGTTCAGTTATGGGAAATCTAAGAATTAATCCTGAACAAATTCAGGCGACTCAGGCATCTTTTAATGTGGTCGAAGAAGAATCTCCAAATAAGGCTGGAGACTTATTGGAGTCTTCATTGACTGGAACTTTTGAAGATACAAGTGGTAAGGTGAAAGCCGTGGCAGCAGGACTAAAAGATGCGGTAACGAAATTAGATTCATTTTTAAATCAATTAGCTCAAGCGATGGCTGAGACAGACTCAGAATTATCTGAATCATTCACTATAACAACAACGTATCAAAAAGATAAAAATGAACGTAGAGACAGAGAACGAAGTAAAATGATTCAATTAGAAAAGGACTTATATAAAGGAAGAATCTAATTGAATATGTATTCTCAAGAATTCACAATTATAAAATTAGAATTAGGAATCCATTTGAACCGACTCAAATTGGTTTTCGCAGATTTTTTGTTAATTATGCAATATCTATGTTTATTAATGTCAAAATTTAGGAATTGATTAGGAGATTTATAATGAAAATCTTAATCGGGTGGTTAAAAAGAAAGTGGGAAGTAATAGCTATTGTATTGTTGCTAATTGGTGTTCAACCAGGATATTCGAAATGGGATTATCAGCTTCAGCCGAAACAGATGGATGGTAAATATGTACAAGTGAAAGCAGGAGTAGTCTTCTGTCAATATGTTGGACACCTTTTGAGAGAATTTTCTATGAAGCACTCTGTACATCATAATCATTTGTCGTAGTAAATTGAATACTGCTATGTCGTCGATGCTGATTATAAAATCCTTCGATATATCGAAACAAGCTTTGATAGCAGCTACCAGAGTCTTTATAACCTTGTTTAGCTTCGACGTATATACATTCTTTCTTAAGACTGGCATGAAAAGCTTCTATACAACTATTGTCGTAGGGATAGCCCTTAGCGCTATAGGAAGATTGAATACCATACTCATCTAGTAATTCTTGATAGGCTTGGGTAGTGTACTGACTACCGCGATCAGAATGAAGAATGAGACCTGGTTTCACCTTCCTTGTACTAAGTGCCATTCTTACTGTATCCAATACTAATTCTGTTTCCATTGTGCGAGATAATTTCCAAGCAATGACTTTTCTAGAGTAAAGGTCTAAAATGCACGAAAGATAGCACCATACGTCCGAAAGTGTATGAATATAGGTGATATCAGTCACCCATTTCTTATTGATCTTCGTTGTTGAAAAATCTTGATTTAGACAGTTTAAACAAGTTGTTTGTTGATTCTTTGAACTTGTTTTGGGACGGTGTTTTTTGATTGTAATTGATGAAATATTAAGCTCCTGCATGAGTTTTTGAACTCGTTTTTCAGATATTTGATATCCCTTGGAAAGTAAGTCTTGTCGAATTCTAGGGGTGCCGTAAATTTTATTAGAAGCTTGATAGGACGCTAAAATCTCTTGTTTTAAGATTTCATTCTCTTGACTACGTCAGCTTGGCTGATAGTTGATTTGAGCATAATAAGTCGAAGGGGCTACACTGAACAGACGACAGACAGCCCTGATGGAAAAGTTGTGCTCTTGATGGAGAATATGCATCATGTTTACGACCTTTGCTTGATTTATTTCTTGGCAAAGATCGTTAATGCTTTTTTAAAATTTCATTTTTTTCCTTCATTTTAGCCAATTCTTTTCGCATCTTTTCTACTTCGTATAAGGACAATTGGCTATCTGAACCACCTGTAGATTTACTGTGTAGCTGAATCTATCTATAGATTGTTTGACTAACCAGTCCATATTCTTCCACTAATTGGCTTACTGATATACCACTTTGATAAAGATTCACGATTGTTTGCTTGAATTCTATTGAATATTTTTTCGTCATTTGAACATCTCCTTTTGATAGTCAATATTCTACCAAAATGTGTCCAAGATATCATACTAACACCACTAGCTCGTTAGTAAGTTATTCATTCATCGCTGCTTGTTGTTTGATGATTTCTAATAACTCTTCTATCGTCATCCTCCTTCGAAAGTCTCCCTATCATTTTTTTCTCCCAACCAGTATTTGGGCTGCGATGGTGATCTGGGTTAGTTGGGTCCAATCAATCTGACTTTTATCCACATGAAAGAGGAGAGGGGTCATCTCAACGAGGGCGGTACGTGTGTCCTCATCTAGCGCGTAGGTCTGAGTGAGGGACTCCTGGTGAATCAGATCAACTTGTTCACTGAATAGCTGGACAATCTTTTTATTTGAATACCCGGAGTCGTGGAATTGGTTGGCAGCGAGTTGGCGGATTTCTTTTAGATGCTCGGTTGCAGGAACAATCTTGATGATCACTCCATCTTGGTCAAGGACGCGGTGGAACTCGGAGTAGTTAGCAGGGGAGAAGATGTCCAAGACCACTTGGAAGGCTTTTCCCGCAAGGGGGAGGTTAGCCAAATCACCGACAAACCACTTGACGGACAGGCTTTTATCTTCTTTGGCAGCGATGGTGATGGCTTCTTTGGAAAGGTCGAAGGCGTAGAGATCCAGGTCGGGCTTGGCTAGGGCCAGCTGGCGGGAGTAATAGCCTTCGCCGCATCCGATATCGAGGATGCGCTTTGCAGTGTCGGGGATAGCAGCAGCAACGGCGTCTAGAATGTGGTCGTAGAGGCCGGCCTCGAGGACGGTCTTACGGTGCGTGAAGCTTTCTTTGTCGTATTCGGCTGACGCTTTGGCCTGAGGTGCCAGGTTGAGGTAACCGAATTTGGCCAGGTCATAGGAGTGGCGGTTGAGGCAGGCGAAGCGGTTGTCCATGAGATGGAGTTTTTCTTTGCAGAGGGGGCAGATAAAGGCGTCGGCCTCTTGGAAGCGTTGGAGTTTTGGTTTGAGCATAGGAATTCCTTATATAAAAATGGAGGGACGAAGTGAACGTCCCTCAAATATTTTAGTAAGTCAAAATGGTGTTTTTCTTTTTACCGCGACGGATAACGGTGAGTTCGCCGTCAATCTTGTCAGCGTCGCTGAGGATGTAATCCAAGTCTTGAACACGGTCGCCGTTGATGTAGATGGCACCGTTGGTCACATCTTCACGCGCTTGGCGTTTGGATGGCGAGATACCAGCAGCTACGATGAGTTCAACGATGTTGCGGTCTTGGTCTGAGCTAACTGCGAAGGTCGGCACGTCGCCCAGTCCTGAGCGCAAGTCTTTGGCAGAAAGTTCTTTGAGGTTCCCTGCAAAGAGTTGTTCAGAAATGCGAAGGGCATCTTGGTAGGCTTGTTCGCCGTGTACCAAGGTCACGATTTCACGAGCCAAGACTTTTTGAGCCAGACGCTCATGTGGTGATGCTTCAAATTCTTTGGCAATTTCTGCGATTTCATCAAGTGAAAGGAATGTGAAAATTTTCAAGAAACGTACAGCGTCCGCATCCATGACGTTGAGGAAGAACTGGTAGAGTTCAAATGGCGATGTCTTTTCAGGATTGAGCCAAACGGCATTCCCTTCAGACTTACCAAACTTTTTACCGGTTGCATCCGTAATCAAAGGTACGGTCATGACGTGGCCAGTTGTGTTTCCTTTACGACGGAGGAGTTCGGTACCGGCTGTCATGTTGCCCCATTGGTCACTTCCACCAATTTGGAGGGTCACATTGTGGAGACGGTTGAGTTCGTAGAAATCGAACCCCTGCATGATTTGGTAAGCAAACTCGGTGTAGGAAATCCCGGTTTCAATCCGTTTCTTCACCGATTCCTTGCTCATCATGTAGTTGACCGTGAAGTATTTACCTACATCGCGCAAGAAGTCGATAAAGGTCATGTTCTCCATCCAGTCGTAGTTGTTGGTCATGACTGCCTTGTTGTCGCCTTCCTCAAATTCAAGGAAATTAGACAATTGCCCCTTGATGGATTCTACCCAGTCCTTGACCGTTTCTTTGGTTTGTAGGCTTCGTTCATCGTCTTTAAAAGATGGGTCTCCAATCAAACCAGTTGCTCCACCAACCAGTGGGTAAGGTTTGTGGCCAGCCAATTGCAAGTGGCGCATGACCAAAATTGGGACCAAATGTCCTAAGTGTAGGGAATCAGCAGTCGGATCAAACCCAGTATAATAGCTGACTTGTCCTTCTTCTAAAGCCTTTTTCAGGGCATCTTCATCAGTCGTCTGAAAAACGAGTCCGCGCTCTTTCAATTCATCAAAAATATGCATGAGTTTCTCCTTCTTTTATGATTATTTTATTGTACCACAAGACCCCCTAGAAAGGAATTGATTTAAGGCAACAAACAAACATTTCCTAGGAATTTTTTGATATAATGAAACAGATAAGGAGAAAACATGTTAGATAAGTTACGTGAAGCCCTTCAAAGCTTCTTAACAACAATCAAGGAATTTTTCCAGAGAAAGAAAAAGGAAGAAGGCGAGTCGGCAGTCAGTCCGGCAGAGGATCAAGCTGCAGCTGAAATGCCTGACGAGGTCGAAGAGCGTTGGACCTTCAAGGACGTCTTTTGGGTCTTCATGCGCACCCTCAAAATCCTCAGCAATGTCCTCTTTACCGTCGGTGTGGTCTGTCTCATCTTCGGTGCAGGGATTGCGGCCGGTTATGCGGCCAGTCTCTTCCACCAGGCCCAGGTGCCGACCAAGGAAGAACTCCTGACCCAGGTTAATAAGCTCTCCGGAATCTCCGAGTTGCGCTATGCGGACGGAAGTCTCATTTCACAGGTAGATAGCGATTTGTTACGGATTCCTGTGGAAGGTAAATCCATTTCAGATAACGTGAAAAAAGCAGTCATCGCAACCGAGGATGAAAATTTCCAAAGTCACAATGGAATAGTACCCAAGGCCGTCATTCGTGCCACGCTGGGTTCTGTCGTGGGAGTGGGTTCTTCGTCAGGTGGCTCCACGATCACGCAGCAGCTTATTAAGCAACAAGTAGTAGGCGATGCACCGACCTTTAGTCGTAAGGCCACTGAAATTCTCGATGCCCTTGCCTTGGAACGCAGTATGAGTAAGGAAGAAATTTTGACCGCTTACCTCAATATTGCTCCTTTTGGACGCAATCACAAGGGCCAAAATATTGCCGGTGTGGAAGAAGCAGCACAAGGGATTTTCGGTGTCAAAGCTAGTGAGTTAAGCGTACCACAGGCTGCTTTTATTGCAGGTCTTCCACAAAGTCCGATTTCCTATTCCCCTTACCAATCCAATGGTGCCTTTAAGGATGACGAATCCATGGCTTTGGGAATTGATCGGCAGAAAGACGTTCTTTACAACATGTACCGGACGGGCGTTTTATCGGAAGAAGCCTATAATGATGCAGTTGCATATGATATCAAACAAGACTTCTTACAACCTGGAGATGCGTCCGCAACGGATCACGATTATCTTTACTATACTGCTTTAGCAGAAGCACAAGATGCCGTTTATGACTACATCATTGAGCGTGATAAGGTGTCTAGCCGTGATCTCAAAAACGAAGACACGGTTGCATCATACAAAGAGCTAGCGAAAAAAGAATTAAGCGAAGGTGGTTACATTGTTACCACGACCATCAACAAAGGGGTTCATGAGGCCATGCAGAATGCGGTGGCCACATACGGTGGTCAATTGGATGATGGAACTGGTTTCGTCGATACTGGAAATGTCCTCATGAATAACCAGACCGGAGCCGTCCTTGGGTTCGTGGGTGGCCGTGATTATGCCAACAATAAAAACAATCACGCCTTTAATACCGTCCGTTCGCCTGGATCAACAATCAAACCTTTGATTGCTTACGGTATTGCGATTGACCAGGGCTTGATGGGTAGCCGGAGTATCTTGTCCAACTACCCAACCAATTTCTCTAGCGGCGAGCCAATCATGCACGTGTCTAGTCGCGGAACGGCCATGATGAACTTGCAGGATGCCCTCAATCGTTCGACCAATATCACGGCCTACTGGACCTATTTGATGCTCCGTAACCAAGGAGTGGATGTCAAAGGGTACATGGAAAAAATGGGATATGACATTCGTGAATACGGCATCGAGAGCTTGCCACTTGGTGGTGGGATTGAGGTTTCAGTCGCTCAACATACCAATGGTTTCCAAACGCTGGCCAATAACGGTACCTATATGAAGCGCTATATGGTCGACAAGATTCAGACGCGCGACGGCAAGGTGGTCTATCAACATAAAGCCAATCCGGTTCAAGTTTATTCTAAACCAACCGCAACCATCATGCAGGATCTCATGCGCGGGGTCATCGATTCTGGAACGACTACAACCTTCAAGAGTCGTTTGGCGGGGATTAACCCAAGTCTGGCCAACAATGTGGACTGGATTGGGAAAACCGGAACGTCTAGTGACGCGGTCGATATGTGGCTCATGTTGTCAACGCCTACCGTTTCTCTGGGAGGATGGATTGGACACGAAGACAATGCGTCCATGACCACCTTTACTGGTTACAACAACAACGCGCAATACATGGCCAACTTGGTCAACGCCATTAACAATGCGGATCCATCCATCTTTGGAGCGGGTCAACGCTTCCAGTTGGATCCAGGTGTGATTCGCAGTCAGGTCTTAGAATCGACCGGACAGCGGCCAGGAAATGTGACGGTCAATGGACGTAGCGTTAGCCTGAGCGGACCTACCGTAGTCAGCTACTGGGCTAAAAATGGCGCACCTAACACCCAATACCACTTTGCGATTGGAGGCAGCGAGGCCGACTACCAAGCGGCTTGGAGCCAAATCCTAGGTGGCGGTTCAAGCTCGAACAGCAACAATTCAAATAACAACCGCACCACCACACGGCGTTAGGTCGATAGGAAAAACTTCTTGAAATGGCGCAAAAGCCTTGATTTTTCAAAGGAAATAAGGTATACTGTATCTAATAATTTGTCGTGTATCTTATTTGAAATATTGTCCAAATAAGGTTTACAGCAGTTAAATCAAACTTTTTAAAAAGTCCGATTTAGCTGCTCTTTTTGTGTCTTGGGGATCAAATTTTGTCGAATGTAATATATACTTAAAGATTCTGACAATTCACTGAAATACATTCAGTGATCGAAATCCCTATAAGACAGGAATAAAAGGCGATGAAATAGAGGCTCAATACTGGAGCTGTGCTTGAATGAAAGAAGCTACAAGTTCTCTTTCATTTCGGAATAAAACAAAGGAGTTAGCGACTTGGCAGGACATGAAGTGAAGTACGGTAAACACCGTACACGTCGTAGTTTTTCAAGAATCAAAGAAGTTCTTGACTTACCAAACTTGATTGAAATCCAAACAGATTCATTCAAAGATTTCCTCGACCACGGTTTGAAAGAAGTATTTGAAGATGTACTTCCAATTTCAAACTTTACGGATACGATGGAACTCGAGTTTGTTGGATATGAATTGCGTGAACCAAAATATACCTTGGAAGAAGCACGTATCCACGATGCGAGTTATTCTGCACCAATCTTTGTTACCTTCCGTTTGGTAAACAAAGAAACAGGTGAAATTAAAACACAAGAGGTCTTCTTTGGAGACTTCCCATTGATGACTGAAATGGGTACCTTTATCATCAATGGTGGGGAACGGATTATCGTATCACAGTTGGTTCGTTCACCAGGTGTCTACTTCAATGATAAAGTAGATAAAAACGGAAAAGTAGGTTACGGCTCAACGGTTATCCCTAACCGTGGTGCTTGGCTGGAGTTGGAAACAGACTCAAAAGACATTGCCTACACACGTATTGACCGTACACGTAAGATTCCATTTACGACCTTGGTTCGTGCGCTTGGTTTCTCAGGGGATGACGAAATCGTGGATATCTTTGGTGAAAGCGAATTGGTTCGCAACACCTTAGAAAAAGACATTCACAAGAATCCATCAGACTCTCGTACAGACGAAGCCTTGAAAGAAATCTACGAGCGTCTTCGTCCAGGTGAGCCTAAGACTGCTGAAAGTTCTCGTTCCCTCTTGACAGCACGTTTCTTTGATCCACGTCGTTATGACTTGGCTGCTGTGGGACGTTACAAGATCAACAAGAAGTTGAACGTGAAAACACGTTTGCTCAACCAAACGATTGCGGAGCCATTGGTAGATCCTGAAACCGGAGAAATCTTGGTTGAAGCAGGAACCATCATGACACGTAGCGTTATTGACTCTATCGCAGATCAATTGGATGGGGATTTGAACAAAATCGTTTACATTCCAAACGATCAAGCGGTCTTGACAGAACCAGTTGTTCTTCAAAAATTCAAAGTGGTGGCTCCAAACGACCCAGATCGCGTTGTTACAATCATCGGTAATGGAAATCCATCTGATAAAGTAAGAATTGTTACACCAGCAGATATCTTGGCGGAAACAAGTTACTTCCTCAACCTTGCGGAAGGTCTGGGCCGCGTCGATGATATCGACCACTTGGGTAACCGTCGTATTCGTGCGGTTGGTGAGCTCTTGGCTAACCAAGTGCGTCTTGGATTGTCTCGTATGGAACGTAACGTTCGCGAACGGATGAGTGTACAAGATAACGAAAGCTTGACACCACAACAAATCATTAACATTCGTCCTGTAACAGCTGCCATCAAAGAATTCTTTGGTTCTTCACAGTTGTCACAGTTCATGGACCAACACAACCCCTTGTCTGAATTGTCTCACAAACGTCGTTTGTCTGCCTTAGGACCTGGTGGTTTGACACGTGACCGTGCTGGATATGAAGTGCGTGACGTGCACTATACCCATTATGGCCGTATGTGTCCAATTGAAACGCCTGAGGGACCAAACATCGGTTTGATCAATAACTTGTCTTCATATGGACACCTCAATAAATATGGTTTCATCCAAACACCATACCGTCGCGTAGATCGCGAAAAAGGCATCGTAACCAACGAAATCGTTTGGTTGACAGCGGATGAGGAAGATGAGTACATCGTAGCCCAAGCTAATTCTAAATTGAATGAAGCAGGCGGTTTCGCGGAAGACATCGTCATGGGGCGTCACCAAGGTAACAACCAAGAGTTTCCTTCAGTAGAAGTGGACTTCATGGACGTTTCTCCGAAACAGGTAGTTGCGGTTGCGACAGCATGTATTCCTTTCTTGGAAAACGATGACTCCAACCGTGCCCTCATGGGAGCCAACATGCAACGTCAAGCGGTTCCATTGATTGATCCAAAAGCACCTTATGTCGGTACGGGTATGGAATACCAAGCCGCGCATGACTCTGGTGCAGCAGTTATCGCTCAACACGATGGTAAAGTTGTCTATGCAGATGCAGACAAGGTTGAAGTCCGTCGCGAGGACGGTTCACTTGACGTCTACACGATCCAAAAATTCCGTCGCTCAAACTCTGGTACCGCCTACAACCAACGTACACTCGTTAAGGTGGGTGACAGTGTTGAGAAAGGCGACTTTATCGCTGATGGTCCATCTATGGAACGTGGTGAAATGGCGCTTGGTCAGAACCCAATCGTTGCCTACATGACATGGGAAGGGTATAACTTCGAGGATGCCGTTATCATGTCAGAACGTCTCGTGAAAGAGGACGTTTATACCTCAGTTCACTTGGAAGAATACGAATCAGAAACGCGCGACACCAAGTTAGGGCCTGAAGAGATTACACGTGAAATTCCAAACGTCGGAGAAGATGCGCTCAAAGACTTGGATGAAATGGGTATTATCCGTATTGGTGCCGAAGTGAAAGAAGGCGATATCTTGGTTGGTAAGGTCACACCGAAGGGTGAAAAAGACCTTTCTGCAGAAGAGCGTCTCCTTCACGCCATCTTTGGTGACAAGTCACGTGAAGTGCGTGATACCTCCCTTCGTGTACCTCACGGTGCTGACGGTGTGGTTCGTGACGTGAAAATCTTTACACGTGCGAACGGTGATGAATTGCAATCTGGTGTCAACATGTTGGTTCGTGTTTACATCGCGCAAAAACGTAAAATTAAGGTCGGAGATAAGATGGCCGGTCGTCACGGTAACAAGGGGGTTGTTTCCCGTATCGTTCCTGTAGAAGACATGCCTTACCTTCCAGACGGAACTCCGGTTGATATCATGTTGAACCCACTTGGGGTGCCATCTCGTATGAACATAGGTCAGGTTATGGAACTTCACTTGGGTATGGCGGCTCGTAACTTGGGTATCCACATCGCAACACCAGTCTTTGACGGTGCGTCTTCTGAAGACCTTTGGGATACCGTTAAAGAAGCGGGTATGGATAGCGATGCCAAGACCATCCTTTACGATGGTCGTACAGGTGAGCCATTCGACAACCGCGTTTCTGTTGGGGTCATGTACATGATCAAACTTCACCACATGGTCGATGATAAATTGCACGCGCGTTCTGTTGGACCTTACTCAATGGTTACCCAACAACCGCTCGGTGGTAAAGCACAATTCGGTGGACAACGTTTCGGTGAGATGGAGGTTTGGGCCCTGGAAGCTTATGGTGCCTCAAACGTTCTTCAAGAAATCTTGACTTACAAGTCCGATGACGTCAATGGTCGTCTCAAAGCCTATGAAGCCATCACCAAAGGGAAACCAATTCCAAAACCAGGTGTACCGGAATCCTTCCGCGTCTTGGTTAAAGAGTTGCAATCTCTTGGTTTGGATATGCGTGTCCTTGACGAAGACAACCATGAAGTGGAACTGCGTGACTTGGATGAAGGCGAAGACGACGACGTAATCCACGTAGACGATCTTGAAAAAGCACGTGAAAAAGCTGCAGCAGAGGCTAAAGCAGCCTTCGATGCAGAAGAAAGCAAAAAAGAAGAAACTAAAAAATAATCGTCAGCCATTTGGCTCGCTCAAAGATAGCGTCCATGGCGGACGAGGGAAAGGGTCTGTTAAAGGGGAAGGCGTGCTACAGTAGCACGGCCCCCTTAGACAGACTGTCATTTCCTTGCTGATACAGCACTATCTGAAACTATAAAAGAAAGGGATTGAAAAGTGGTTGATGTAAATCGTTTTAAAAGTATGCAAATCACTCTAGCTTCTCCAAGCAAAGTCCGTTCATGGTCTTACGGAGAAGTTAAGAAACCAGAAACCATCAATTACCGCACACTGAAACCAGAACGTGAAGGACTCTTTGACGAAGTCATCTTCGGTCCTACCAAAGACTGGGAATGTGCCTGTGGAAAGTACAAACGTATCCGCTATAAAGGAATCGTTTGTGACCGCTGTGGTGTTGAGGTAACCCGTGCCAAAGTTCGTCGCGAACGCATGGGACACATCGAATTGAAAGCACCAGTTTCACACATCTGGTACTTCAAAGGAATTCCAAGCCGTATGGGCTTGACCTTGGATATGAGCCCTCGTGCGCTGGAAGAAGTCATCTACTTCGCAGCCTACGTGGTGATCGATCCAAAAGACACTCCACTCGAACACAAATCGATTATGACAGAACGTGAGTACCGTGAACGCCTTCGCGAATACGGACCAGGTTCTTTCGTAGCAAAAATGGGTGCGGAAGCCATTCAAGACCTCCTCAAACAAGTGGATCTTGAAAAAGAAATCGCAGCCCTCAAAGAAGAGCTGAAGACAGCAACTGGACAAAAACGGATCAAAGCCATCCGCCGTCTAGACGTTTTGGATGCCTTCTACAAATCAGGGAATAAACCAGAATGGATGATTCTGAACATCCTTCCTGTTATTCCACCCGACCTTCGTCCCATGGTTCAATTGGACGGTGGCCGTTTTGCGGCATCTGACTTGAACGACCTCTATCGTCGTGTCATCAACCGGAACAACCGCTTGGCTCGTCTCTTGGAACTCAATGCGCCGGGAATCATCGTACAAAACGAAAAACGGATGTTGCAAGAAGCGGTTGACGCTTTGATTGACAATGGTCGTCGTGGTCGTCCAATTACGGGACCAGGAAGCCGCCCACTGAAATCACTCAGCCACATGCTGAAAGGGAAACAAGGTCGTTTCCGTCAAAACTTGCTCGGTAAACGTGTCGACTTCTCCGGTCGTTCCGTTATCGCCGTTGGTCCGACTTTGAAAATGTATCAGTGTGGAGTTCCGCGTGAAATGGCCATCGAGCTCTTCAAGCCATTCGTGATGCGCGAAATTGTAGCGCGTGACATCGTACAAAACGTAAAAGCAGCCAAACGTCTGGTTGAACGTGGAGACGAACGCATTTGGGACATCTTGGAAGAAGTCATCAAAGAACACCCTGTTCTTTTGAATCGCGCACCAACCCTTCACCGTTTGGGGATCCAAGCCTTTGAACCTGTCTTGATTGACGGTAAAGCGCTTCGTCTTCACCCACTGGTTTGTGAGGCCTACAATGCCGACTTTGACGGGGACCAAATGGCCATCCACGTACCGCTTTCTGAAGAAGCGCAAGCAGAAGCGCGTATCCTCATGTTAGCGGCCGAACACATCCTCAACCCTAAAGATGGTAAACCAGTTGTTACCCCATCTCAGGATATGGTCTTGGGTAACTACTACTTGACCATGGAAGAAGCAGGACGTGAAGGTGAAGGCATGGTCTTCAAGGATATGGATGAAGCGGTTATGGCTCTTCGTAATGGTTATGTTCACTTGCATTCTCGTGTTGGGATTGCAACCGATAGCTTGGACAAACCATGGACAGAAGAACAAAAGCACACCATCTTGATGACGACTGTTGGTAAGATTCTATTCAACGCCATCATGCCAGCTGAGTTGCCTTACCTCAATGAGCCAAGTAACGAAAACTTGACAGAAGGTGTCCCAAGTAAGTACTTCTTGAAACCTGGACAAGACATTAAGGAAGCCATTGAAGCTCTTCCGCTCAATGTCCCATTCAAGAAGAAAAACCTTGGAAATATCATCGCTGAAATCTTCAAACGTTTCCGTACAACAGAAACTTCTGCCCTTCTTGACCGTCTGAAAGACTTGGGTTACTACCACTCAACCCTTGCTGGTTTGACCGTGGGTATTGCCGATATCCCAGTTGTTGAGAATAAGGCAGAAATCATTGAAGAAGCCCACCACCGTGTGGAACAAATTACCAAACAGTTCCGTCGTGGTATGATCACAGACGACGAGCGTTACAACGCCGTTACAGCTGAATGGCGTGCGGCGCGTGAACGTCTTGAAAAAGAACTGATTGCCAACCAAGATCCGAAGAACCCAATCGTTATGATGATGGACTCTGGTGCCCGTGGTAACATCTCCAACTTCTCCCAGTTGGCCGGTATGCGTGGTCTGATGGCCGCTCCAAACGGACGTATCATGGAATTGCCAATCCTGTCTAACTTCCGTGAAGGTCTCTCTGTTTTGGAAATGTTCTTCTCTACTCACGGAGCGCGTAAAGGTATGACCGATACGGCCCTTAAGACAGCCGACTCAGGTTACTTGACTCGTCGTTTGGTTGACGTGGCGCAAGACGTTATCATTCGTGAAGACGACTGTGGAACAGACCGAGGACTTCTGATTACCTCTATTGCAGACGGTAAAGAAATGATCGAACCACTTGAAGAACGCCTCAATGGACGTTACACTAAGAAAACGGTTAAACACCCTGAAACAGGTGCTGTTATCATTGGTCCAAACGAATTGATTACCGAAGACAAGGCACGTGAAATTGTGAACGCAGGTGTAGAAGCCGTTACTATCCGTTCCGTCTTCACATGTAACACCCGTCACGGTGTTTGTCGTCACTGTTACGGAATCAACTTGGCAACTGGTGATGCCGTTGAAGTTGGTGAAGCAGTTGGTACCATCGCTGCCCAATCTATCGGGGAACCTGGTACACAGTTGACCATGCGTACCTTCCACACGGGTGGGGTTGCGTCTAACACCGATATCACCCAGGGTCTTCCTCGTGTCCAAGAAATCTTTGAAGCACGGAACCCTAAAGGGGAAGCGGTTATCACTGAAGTCAAAGGTGAAGTCACTGCCATTGAAGAAGATGCGTCTACACGTACCAAGAAAGTCTTTGTTTCTGGTAAAACAGGTGAAGGCGAATACGTGGTACCATTCACTGCACGTATGCGTGTAGAAGTGGGCGACCAAGTTTCTCGTGGTCAAGCTCTTACAGAAGGTTCCATCCAACCAAAACACCTCCTTGCCGTACGTGATGTCTTGTCTGTTGAAACCTACCTTCTTGCGGAAGTACAAAAAGTATACCGTAGCCAAGGGGTGGAAATCGGTGACAAACACATCGAGGTAATGGTTCGTCAAATGATCCGTAAAGTACGTGTCATGGATCCAGGTGATACAGAGTTGCTCATGGGAACTCTCATGGATATCAACGACTTCACAGACGCCAATAAAGATGTCTTGATTGCAGGTGGTATCCCAGCGACTGCTCGTCCAGTCCTTATGGGAATTACCAAGGCCTCTCTTGAAACCAACAGCTTCTTGTCAGCTGCCTCCTTCCAAGAAACCACACGTGTCCTTACAGACGCGGCGATCCGTGGTAAGAAAGACCATCTCCTTGGACTCAAGGAAAATGTTATCATCGGTAAGATCATCCCAGCTGGTACTGGTATGGCACGCTACCGTAACTTGGAACCAAAAGCAGTCAACGACAATGAAGAACTTGATTTCGAAAACGCCGTTGCAGAAGAACTAGCTGAAGAAATGACAGGCATCGAACCTGTAACAGTTAGTGAATAAACGATAATACAAAAAGGCTGGAGAAAACTCCGGCCTTTTTGTATGGTTTGATGATCAGTATATTATTAGGTAAAATCATGTTCATCAAAGTAAAGTAAACATAGAGAAATATGGATTTTTATCGGAGGTAGTCTGTGTAATAGACTAATCTTCACACAGTGAAGTGTCTTGAAGTTTAAAACTGCAGATTGCAGTACAATGAGGTTAATGGTTAAAATCAAATATTTTGTCTGCTATATTTATTATCTCAGAGTCATGAGTAATAATACAGATAATTTTACCTTCGGAACGTAAATTAGAAATAGAATCCAGAAATTTCTCTTTTGAGCTTGTATCGAGATTGCTTGTTGGTTCATCAAAAAGATAGACTGCTTTATCATCGTATAAAGCCCTTTTCAATAAAGTTTTTTGTTGTTGTCCTTGTGATAGATTTTTACCGTTGGAGGAGACTTGATAGGTATTGGGTAGGCCTATGAAATTATCAGTTGTAGCGGAAAAGTTTACTGGATTTTCGAATAGACTAAATTTGTAATTATTTTCAATTGAATCTGCAAAAAGTCGAAATTCGTTTGAATAAACTCCGAAATATTTCCGGATGTCTGTACCAACTAAAGTATGGAATTTTATATCATTAATTTCTATCTCACCAAAAGTTGGTGAGATAAGGCCTAACAGAATTTTGAAAAAGGTTGACTTACCAGAACCATTCTCTCCTCGTAGGATATATATATGACCTTTGGCAAATTTCATATTCAGGTCTCTAAAAGCTATTAAATTTCCAAAATTTTTTCCAAGATTATTTATCTTTATAGTCTCAATGTCATCGTTTCTAATTTCAATTCTGTTTTTGTTATTCACATTTTTGATTTTATTTTTTACGTTAATGAAATGCAAAGAATATTGACTTCTTTTATAGGAAATCCATGTGGTTAGCAAAGGTTGTAATATACTGGCTACCAGAAGTATGATTAATACGGAGTTAGCGTAAGAGACAATTGAGGTTGAAAAATAAATAAAATGACTGCATAAAATCAAAGAGCTCAGTAAAAGAACGGAAAATACTTGAATCGAGGTCATTATTTCGTCATTTAGTTTAGCAGAAGCTAGCTTTACATCTAACATGTTAGTCAGACGCTTCTGAAATTCGTCATAAAATAAATCCTTTTTATTGAAAACGGAGATATCAAAAATACCGTCAATTGAACTTTCAAAAAGATATGAAAAATCTGAGCTAGAAGACACCATTTTTCTCTGTAGTAATTCAATATCATTTAATTTGTATCGAATATAAAGAAATAATAAAGTTAGTGCTATAACTGAAATGCTAGCAAATAAGAAATTATAATATAGCAGACATAAAATGATTCCAATAAAGATAACAAGGTAAACCTTTAAATAAAATTTTTGAAAAATACCAGTTACCGAATTTAATAAATTCCAAAAATATCCAGTGACAAAATCGTAATGAGTTTCTCCTGTATAGTTTTCAAATTGGCTTTTATAAAACTTTTGAAGAATCGTATTTAAAAATGAATTTTCTATTCTTGTCTTTTCATTTATTTCTAAGCATGCAAATAATTTGTAGAACAATAAAGAACATAATACACTAGAAACAATAAATATTTGTTCGCTGACTTTAGTGCTCAGTATATTCATCATAATATATTGAAGGGTAAGAGACATAACAATTGGTAAAACTGTTCTTGAGAGTCCTAAAATAAATATCTTAAATCTTTTTAATAAAGAGATATTTGATAAAAATGTTGCATATAATTTTTCAGATTCTAGTTGCTCCTTTGGATGTAGCGTCTTAGATTTTCTAGTTGTATGAAGCTCTGGAAGTAATATAATACCAGAAAACTCTCGAATGAAGGAGGTGAGGGATATATTTGAGAAGGTTGTATTGGCTGGATCTGAGATTGTGACTATAGAATTTTCCTCACTGACTACAATGATGTAATGAGGCAAGGAATTTCTATTTACTACGGCTAAATAAGGGAAAGTTAAATCTGTTAATTTTTCAAAATCATCAATTTGGTAGGATTCTGATTGAATTCAGAATTTTTTTAAAATTCTTTCAATGTCTAATAAAGACATCCCCTGTGTATTATTTGCATCAAAATACTGGTCCACATTTACCGTAATATCGTAGTAGGATAAAATCGTTTTGATACAAGCAATGCCACAGTCCAATAAAGAATTTTGTTGATGATGTCTAATCATGGAGTTAATCTCCTTTCACAATCCTTACATCGCTATAAGCATCGATTTTAACTATACTCTGACTTGTTTGGTTCGTATGAGGAACTTCTTTTAGGTGTGCACCATTATTTAAGGTAATATCATAGTGCCCTTCGAACGATTGTGGTACTTTTACATTTATTTCACCGGAAACGCTATCTAAGAAAATTTTATCTAATAGGACTTGGTTACCTAATTCAACAGTTATAGTTAAATGGTCTTTACCAGCGGATGTTGTAAGGAGTCTGAATCCATGTTTTGAGATAGGTACATATAGCATATTATCTGTTAATTCAGAATCCTTAATCGACTCAACAGACGATTTAGATAATTTACCAGTAATACTTACTGTTGTATTTTTATTTGTAGTTTGAAAGATTTGTAATTCTATCGGTTGTTCTGTTCCGTAAATTTCTATTTTTTGATGTTCAGGATTTTCAAGTGTCCAAGTTTTCTGAAAAGTTTGATCTGTTTTCGATTGATCATAGCTTATGTAAATAGCAAGGCCTAAGAATCCAAGCAATAAAACAAGAATTGGTATGATTTTTTTCATGTTGATACGCTCCTTATTTGAATTCGCGTGTATTAAAAAGATAGTATGTAATCAAAAAATACACAATGCTAAAAACGAGAGCAATAATTGTAGAATTTGTCAGGTACTCCCCTGTTCCTGTAATCATTTTTAATTGATTGAATAAGTAGAATTGGTTAAAAAAATCTGTTTTTAAAATATTACTTGTAATATAACTCAGTAAATTATCAAAAAGTAGTACGAATACGATATAGCTTATGTAAGCCTGGTATGCTTTGTCAAAATAGTTGAATATAAAGATTAGTAAGAAGATACTATATAAATAATAAGGGAGTTGGTACCAAGCCAAATGGATTAATAAGTTTAAGTTGATGTTTCCTACTGTGCATATTCTGGTTATTGTGATAGATATGAATATGAGCATAATAAACAGAACAGAAAACAGGAGACTCATGAATGTCTTATACAGAAATAAGGAAAAGCGAGATTTCGACTTAATAATCATTGTGTTAATGGTACGTGATGTGTAGGGTTCGGCCCAAAAGACTGTTGCGACGGATGTGAAAAAGAGCGGGACAAAGCCAGAAAGTGAAGAGGCAATTGTAACAAGTCCTTCGTCACCCTTGGAGTTTCTCATAAAGTAGGAGAATAGTCCTCCAGCTAAAATGCTTATGAATGTAGGAACTACAAAGCTTTTTTCTTTTATCATCTTGTATAAATCTGCTCTAAAACAGTTCATCATTTACTCGTCTCCCTTCAATGAGGTTTAGATAATACTCTTCAAACGATACCTGCTTTTTAAAGATTTCATTTATAGCGATGTTGTGTTGCCTTAGTATATCGATGATATTAGTGATGGTTAGATCTGATTCTCCAAGTTCAATTTCAGGTCCTTTAGTACGACATGCAATGCCTTGATTGTTTAAGGCTATTAAGACTTTTTCATTGCAAGGACTGCTTATAATAATTTTCTTTTCTAGAGAGCTCTTTACTTCCTCATTTGATACGACTTTTATAATTGTACCTTTATTCATGATGATATAATCATCTGCGACTAGGTCTAATTCGGATAATATGTGACTGGATATGAGAATTGTCATGGAATAGTCCTTTTTTAATGTATTGAGAACATCTCGAACATCTTTAATGCCCCTCGGATCAAGTCCATTGATAGGCTCGTCCAGAATTAAGAGTTTTGGCGAATCAATAATCGCTATCCCAATTGCTAATCTTTGCTTCATACCCATGGAATAGTCTTTCACTTTTTTCTTTTTGTCAACATTCGATAAGCCAACTAACTTTAAAATTTCCTGTATTTTATTTTTGAAATCCTTGTTACCGCAAAGAAGTGATTGATACTTCAAATTTTCGTAAGCAGTTAAATTTAAATGTAAGGCTGGACCTTCTACAATTGAACTTATATTCATTTTCGATAAGCCGTTTATAGAACCACTATTTTCTTTAATAAGTCCAGATAATATTCTAATGAGCGTAGTTTTCCCTGCACCATTTTCTCCGATTAGTCCACAAATTTTTCCTGGTTCTATTGCGAATGAGATATCTTTCAAAACATGGTGTTTCGAATATATTTTGTTTATGTTCTTGACTTCAAATAAGTAATCATTCATCATAATTCAAACTCCCAAAGTAAAAAGCCGGTATAAAGTGACAAACTACCGACTTTGAGCCAACGTTTACCATCTTGTCAGATGGTAAACGTTAATCCCAACAGAACAGCCCGAAGCCTCCGGGGATTCCAAGGAGGCAGAAGCGACCGGCAACAATGAGCATCTTTTGTTTGAGTGTCAGTTTTTTCATGGTAAAGCTCCACTTCTAATCCCTTTTGGGGGATAAGACACAATTCATAAAATCCTTAGTCACTTTTAAATTTAAGGTTTTATGAGAACAAAGTTAACTGATTTCTTCTAGTAGAGAGAGTAATTCAGACTTTTCTGTACTCTCTATGATAACTTTTTCAATAATTCCATCTTGATTGACGATATATATAGTTGGAATTGCTTTGATATTTAAAGAATGATAAACCATGTTGTCCTTATCAAAAAAGACTGGTAAATTTAATTGATGCTTGTTGTAAAAAGTTTTAGCAGAATCAAACGTCTCGCCTCTAAAATTAATGAGCGCAATGGAAATAAAGCGCGCTTTTTCTTTATAGTCAGCATAAACCCTATTTATTATAGGTAATCCTCTTTGACAATCTGGACACCAACTTGCCCATACAATATATATCGTATATTGCTTGCTATCACTAGAGAGTGACAAGGTGTTTCCAGACGTATCTAATACTTCTAAAGTTGGTAGAACTTTTCCTTCCCAACTCTTGATATAATTTTGAGTACGATCCTCTATTTCTTTTTTGGTTACATTTTGAATAGCAGAGTTAGTATCTGTGATCTTTTCCTGATTCTGTATCCATATGCCTAATGTAATCAAAAGTGAAATTCCTATTAGACTAATAATGATTGTCTTTAATTTCATAACAGCCTCCTACAGTTGAAACTACTATGATTTTGAAACCGATTACTTATATACATATTATAACATGTTTTTGTGAATTTGCAATCGTTCTTTTGATTTTTGCTATCTAGCATTTTTATGACTTTGGAATTTTATTTTTCGCTTATTAAGAGATATGACCAACTATGTGGCGTTTTATTTGAGGTTTCTAGCATGCTACCTACGTATTGGAACGAGTCTTTTTGTGTATTTGCAACCGTCATTTTCTCCATATTTATTTATGGTATAATAAAGGAGAATTTGACAGGAAAGAGCTTTGTATGAAAGAAATTTTGCGTCTTTATATTACGCTGATGCCCGTCATTTTGGCGGGCATTTTTAATATGATATTTGTTAAAAGCAGGGTCCTAGAGAAGACCTATATCCCCATGGATCAAAATCGTACCTGGCGTGATGGCAAGCCCCTCTTTGGTCCTAACAAGACCTGGAAGGGCTTCTTTGGCATGGTCGCACTCACCGCCCTTAGCCAAGTCGCTTGGGGCGCCCTCCTCGCGCAGCTTCCCTCTTGGCAGACCCTTCACCTGGTCTATACCTACCAGCCCAACACCCCTCTCTTTAACCTGCTTTTAGGTGCTCTCTTGGGTCTCTCCTACGTCCTCTTCGAGCTCCCCAACTCCTTTATCAAACGGAGGCTCGATATCCCTGCAGGCAAACCCGCCAACAACCACTGGCGGACCGCCTTTATCCTCATCGACCAAATCGACTCCCTCTTTGGCTGCGCCCTGGTCCTCGCCCTCTTCAGTCCCGTCAGCCTGAGTCAATTCCTCCTCTTACTAGCAATCGGAACCCTGACGCACCTGGGCGTCAACCGCCTCCTCTACCTGGCCAAACTCCGCAAGAACCAAATGTAACATAGAAAAGGATCAACCATGCACAATTACGGTGGCAAGATAGCAAACTTACAGCGATTAGAAGATTTAGGCTTTTCTGTGCCAAGCGGCTGGCCCCTGCCAGCCTCTCAGATCAAGGAATGGCTCCTGAGCGCACTTCCCGATCTCCCGCAGACCTATGGGACCTTGAACCGCCAAACTGTAGAGCACTTGCTCTCGGAGACCCCTTTTCCAAACGATTGGAGAGAAGACCTCCTCCAGTTCCTTGATCCGACCGGCGTTTACATCGTACGCTCCTCTGCTCTACTAGAAGATGGATCCAGCGCCTCTTTTGCCGGCCAATACGACTCCATCCTGCACTGCCGGGGCATTGATGAGGTGGAAGCCGGAATCCGCTCCTGCGTCGCTTCTCTTTTTAACCCAGAAGCGCAGCGTTACTTTGAGCGGGAAGGATTCGACTTGGCCCATCTAGGAATGGCTGTCATCGTTCAAGAACAACTAGATCCAGCTGTGGCAGGAGTGGCCTTCAGCATGGACCTCCTCGCCAACGACGACCAGCGCATGGTCATCGAATATGTGCCAGGCCTCGCGACCGGCTTGGTGGACGGCCACGTCCAGCCCCATCAAGTAAGCCTTGGCTGGTACGACGTCGACTGGAACCACTATGAAGAGGACGGTTTGCTCTCACGAGCGCGTCTTCAGGAGCTGCACGCGGCGGTCCTCAAAATTGTCGACGCCTACGGCCGCCCCATGGATATTGAGTGGGCGGTCCAAGATGACCAGCTCTATCTCTTACAAGCGAGGCCCATCACCACGCTGCCGTCACAGGTAGCAGAAGGGCGGTGGACGACCGCCAATTTTAGAGACGGTGGGGTGGCGGCCCAGGACTGTCCGGGACTTATGTGGTCGCTCTATCGTCATTCTTGGCAAATCAGCTTGTCGAGTTTCTTAGAGCGGATTGGTCTCTCTCCCGTCCAGCCCCTGCCAGCTTTGTCAGTCATGCATGTTGCTCGTCCTTATTGGAATCTGGGGATTGTGAAAGAGGCCATGAAGGGCGTGCCAGGCTATATTGAGCGTGATTTTGATGATGAACTTGGCGTCAAAAAAGACTATATAGGCAAGGGCTTTGAGACCAAACTGTCGCCCAAGCTCTTATGGAATTTTGCTGGTGTGGCTTATCGAACCTATCGTCTGACCAAGCAGCATCAGAACCAAGCGCCTCAGCTTTTAGAAGACCTCCGCAGTCGCTTGTCACAAGTAGAAGAGGACTTAGCAGACTTGAAAGAGGAGATGAGGCGGGACTCGAAGACCGCTCTTCGCAAACTAGAAGGAGTCTTTCGAAACCTGGTAACCGAGCTTTACTTGGATTGTGAGGGAACCTATTTTAAACAGGTCTTTATCAATACGGTTCATTTGTCTATGAAGAAGACTGCTCTACTCAAGAAAATGTCGGCGGACGATTTTTTTAATCTGATTGCCCATATTGGCAACGTCTCACATACCAAGCCTATCGCAGCAGTTTTAGAAATTGTGGATATCTTGAAGGCCCATCCGGACTGGCAGGAAGATTGGCGCCAACCGGCGGATTCAGCCGAGTGGGCAAGGATATTTGAGGAGCGTCAAGCCAATCTGAGTTCGATTGATACACAGATATTTGAGGAACAATCCGAGGGCCGCTACGAATCAGGTCCGACAGCGCAGAACTGTCTCGTGTCTACAACTGACATAGCCGTCCGCCCGGACTGGGACTTGACAGCTGCTTACCTACGTTCTTACGGCCATCATTCGCGTCGGGAGTTGGATTTGCGGGTGCCTTCTTATGTGGAGGAGCCCGAGCGTCTAAGAGACTTGGTTCTACGGATTCTAGATGATGCATCCTATGAAGCTGCCTTGCGGGCTTCTCTTCAGTCTGAAAAACATCTTCAAGCGCTGGACCGTAAGACTCAAAAAACGGTTGATGGCTTGCGGGAGCTCTTGTGGTGGCGGGAGGAATTTAAAGATATTTCCACGCGGACCTATCATCTGATTCGCCAAGTTAGTTTGGCTTTAGGTCGAGCCTATGAGTGGGAAGGCTATCTGAGGGATGCTAGTGATGTCTTCTATATTGAGAAGGAAGAGCTGCTTGCTTTTATGGACAAGTCTGAGCGAGACCTTGAGAGCTTGCAGAAGCAAGCAGCTCAAGGTCGTCACTATGCAAGAGCTTATCGCAAGGTGCAAGCGCCCGGAGACCTCATGCCTGCGGCTTCAAGTGTGAAAAGAGCCTCAGGAGGCGCGGGAGTGCTGTCTGGGATGGCGGCCAATGCCGGTCGAGTGACCGGCAGGGTCCGCCTCATTCTGGATTTGGCGGACCTTGACCAAATCAAACCAGGGGAAATCCTGGTGACTCGTTTCACAGATACCGGCTGGTCCTATGTCTTTGGGATTTTAGGGGGCTTAGTGACGGAGACGGGTGGGGTGCTCTGTCACGCCTCTATTGTTGCGCGCGAGTGCGGGATACCGGCTCTGGTTTGTGTGGAAGGTGCGACGGCGCGGCTAAAAACGGGCATGCTGGTGACACTGGACAGTCAGACAGGCCAAATTGTAATAGAAGAATAGTGAACATAAAGGAGAAATGATGAAGTTTATTGGAGAATATGATAAATCGGTCCTCTTGACCTATGCTGGAGTAGCCTTTTCCTTATTTGGAATCTACGCGACCTTTTATATGAATCTGAAGGGGGCCATGATGTGTTTGATTTTGGCGGGGATTTGCGATCTCTTTGATGGGGTGGTCGCGCGGCGGATGAAGCGGACACCGGCCCAGGAAGCCTTTGGTGTGGAGATTGATTCTCTCTGTGATATGATTTCCTTCGCGGCTTTTCCGGCGGTCTTTCTCATGTGGATTCTGCCTTTTGAAATGGGCAATGTGGTCCTTGTTTTGCTCTATGTCTTGGCAGCAGTCACGCGCCTGGCTCATTTTAATCGCTTGGCCAAAGGTCAAGAGGGGTCTGCGACGCATTTTATCGGCTTACCAGTGACCTATAGTGCCTTGGTTTTTCCGCTGGTCTTTCTTTTCTTTCAGCTGTGTGCGAAAGCTTGGCTTTCCTTGGGCTTGGCTTTTGCGGCAATCGTCCTTGCTGTTCTTTTTGTCTGGGATGTGTTGATTGCCAAACCAAATAAAGCCGGCTATATTGGTCTGTCTATCTTAGCTGTGGTGATGTTGATCGTTTTAGGAGTACTCTAAGTATGACGCGATACTATCAGCGGGACATTCGAGAATACCAGGAAGAAGAGGCCTATGGAGACGCCCTTTTAGAGAAATTTTATGGCGGGCGTCTGTCTTTTCTAAGACCGATTCTGACGCATCCCTTGACCTCGGAAATCTTGACCATCAGGGACCGGTTACCTAGTCGCGCGTCCCAACAAAAAGTGGCGCACTTTATCCACACCTATCAGATTGATAGCGATGAACTTGTGGAAAAGGAGTTTAAAAGTTTTTCAAAATTTTTCACACGAACCATCAAGCCCAGCCAACGTCCTCGGGCCCAAGTTCCAGCCGCATACGCAGTGGCAGATGCCAAACTCCTGGTGCAGGACTTGAGTGTGGACGTTCATTTGACCATCAAGAATCAGACCTATGATTTAGCAAGTCTCCTGCAGGATGAGGAGACAGCAGCGCTATTTAAGGGCGGGACTGCCTGCATCTATCGCTTGGGGCTGGAAGATATCCACCATTATTTAGTGGCGGAAGCGGGGACTGTGGAAAAGTCTAAAAAGATCTCTGGAAAACTCCATACGGTGAGAGAAATCGCTCAGAGTCAGCACAAGATTTTTAAGGAAAATAAACGGACCTGGACCCTGCTGGAGACGACTCTGGGTCCGGTCCTCCAGATGGAAGTGGGGGCGCTCCTGGTTGGAAAAATTATCAACAAGGACCAAGCCCGCTTTGATCGTGGACAGGAAAAAGGCTATTTTACATTAGGAGGTTCGACCATTCTGGTCCTCTATCCACAGGGAGTACTAGCTGTGGACGACGATATTGCTGAGCAGTCAGCACAAGGCATAGAAACCCAAGTTAAAATGGGAGAAAGGATTGGCTATGTTCAAACGACTCAACATCTACTTTAAGGAAATGTTTCCCTTGGCGTCGCGCTTTTGCGTGGCTGCCCTCATGTTCTTTGAGATTTATTTTATTCTCTTGCTCAACTATGGCATCACCAAGTTCAAATTCAACATCCAAGAACTAATTGGTGTGTTCACCATCTTTGTCTTTCTCATGATTCTGCGCATCGCAGATGATTTCAAGGATTACAAGACTGACCAGCGTCTCTTCCCCCATCGCGCTTTGCCGTCTGGCCGCGTGCATAAGAAGGACTTGGCTATAGTCCTTGCCGTTATTGTTAGCGTATCGGTGGTTCTCAACCTTCTTTACATGAACAACCCCGGCTGGTTCCTTTTCCTCTATATCTATGGAACTCTCATGTCCTTCTGGTTCTTCAAACGTGAAATCATCCAGAACTCCCTCCCTATGGCCTTGGTGACCCATAATCCAGTTATGATGGTGCTCAATCTCTACACCATCTCCTTCGTCTGCTACAAGTACAACCTGCCACTCGTCAGCTGGCAAACCATCCTTCTAGCCTTCACCATGTATTTCCCAAGCCTAATTTGGGAAATCTGTCGCAAGATTCGCGCGCCAAAGGACGAGACCGCCTACGTCACCTATTCCAAACTCTTCGGCTACCAAAAAGCCACTCGCTTTATCGAAATTCTGACCATTGTGGATATCCTGACCAACTTCGCCCTCCTGTGGAATATTTCGAAAGTAGGGGTTGGCATTCTTTTCTTAAATGTCGTATGGATGACGGTTCAATTTGAGCAGTTTATCGGAGATCCAACGCGATTTGTCCTTCGTGAGCGTGTGGAGAGATATACCTTTATCACCGAATCAACCATGGTCTTATCGGTGGTCTTGTACCTTCTTATCGGAGCACATTGATGAAAGAACTGACACAAGAAGAGCGCAGGGTGGTGGGTGGGAAAGCTTACCACCTCTGTGCTTTACGAAATGCCGGTTTACCCGTACCAGACTTTGCAGTATTTGGATGTGATCTTTTTGAGCAGGAGGAGGCTCAAGCCTTCTTGCGTGAAATGGACGGGCGTTTGCAGGCTGGAGTGGAACCTTTGGCAGACTTAGCGGAGCGTTTGCAAAACTGGGCGCGGGATCGCTTCAGGGAAGAAGATTTGAGTGCAATCGAAGCTTGGTTAGCGGTTCAGGAGGACTTGGGACAGGGAGTGTTTGCGGTACGGTCCTCTGCTACGGTAGAAGATGGTAACGAATCTTCCTTTGCAGGGCAATTTGAAACATGTCTACATATATCAAAAGACGAAGTAGCAGGTGCTTTAGAAGCGGTTCTCCTGTCTCTTTATAGTGAGGCAGCGCTGGCTTATTTACAAAAGCAGGGCTTGGGGCTCTTGCAGGCGCGGATGGTTTGTGTGGTGCAGATTATGGTCCAGGGAGATGTGTCGGGGATTTATTTTACGGCTAATCCCAAGGGGATCTTGAACGAGCACGTGATTGTGGCGGGCTACGGTCTGGGGGATGCTATTGTGGAGGACCGAGTGCCGGTGACGACGGTGACCTTGCATCCGCAGGACCAGCTCTTTTACGCGGAGGAGTCGGAGGGCTCGCCGTCGGTGTCTCGGGGGCAGTTGGATGCCTTGGAGGGGCTAGCGGCGCGTGTCATGGAGCGGTTTGGGCCATCTATGGACATGGAATTTACCTTTGTGGGGGAGCGTCTCTATCTCTTGCAGGCGCGGCCCATTACGACTTTACCTGAGGAGCCGGAGGTGATTTTGGACAATAGCAATATTGTGGAATCCTATCCGGGGGTGTCGACGCCTTTGACCATTTCTTTTGTGCATATGGCTTACAGGGATATTTTTAAATCCTTGGCGACCCGGCTTTTGGGTGGGCGTAAAGAGGATCTGGAGCCTTATGAGGCGGTCTTTGACCATATGGTGGCGCCTTTAAATGGGCGGCTCTATTATCAGATTGATTCCTGGTACCAGCTTTTGCATCTCTTGCCGTTTTCTAAGCGGATTATTCCTATTTGGCAGGATATGTTGGGGGTGCGGGAGCGTGCGGTTCCAAAGCCAATCCTGCCCTTGTCTCTTTGGCAGCGGCTGGGAATTTCGTCTCGGATGCTGCGGCTATTTTGGAAGACGCCTCGTCTCATGGCGGATTTGGAGCGGCGCTACCAGGCAGTGGAAGAGCGGTTTGATGCGGTTTATGGGGAGTCAGCGACCTCGCAGGATTTGGTGGCTCTCTTTTGGGATTTGCATGACCAAGTGTTAGAGGACTGGGATCTGACTCTAGTCAACGATTTGTATGCTTTTGTTTTTACGGGTCTGCTGAAAAAGGTCAGCAAACGGCCTCAGGTGTCGGAGGAGATTTCCGGCATTGCGAATATTGAGAGCATGAAACCAGCCAGGGCCTTGGCGGGGCTGGTATCGGACTTGCGAGAAAGTCCGGAGCTGGTGGATCGGCTGGAGCTGGATGGGGTAGCCTTTTTAGAGACGGACCATGCGTTTGCGTGCAAGGTAGGCGACTTTATCGAGCGGTACGGTGACCGCGCGCCGGAAGAGTTGAAACTCGAGACCGAGACCTTCCGGACCCGGCCAGAGAAATTGCTAGACTTATTGCTGGCACAGGCGCGGGCCGGTGCGGCTGAGTCAGGTGATGCGGTTGGCATTGCAAGGATATTTGAGGACGATGAGTCTGGCGGTGCAAGGATATTTGAGGACGAATCGAATGTGGGTCGTTTGAATCTCATAGAGCGGTGGCTAGCGACGCGTGCCCAAATAGGCGTGGCCAATCGTGAGAGTTCCCGCCTCAATCGGACGCGGATCTACGGAATGGTGCGAGCGATTTTTAGACGCCTGGGCCAAGATCTGGTTTCAGCTGGTCAAATTGATCAGCTGGAAGACGTCTTTTATCTTTCAAAAGAGGAGGTCTTTGCGGCCCTAGAAAGCGGCATGAATCTGCGGGACCAGGTGGCGCAAGCTCGTCAGAAGGAGACGCTTGACCGGGAACTACCCACTTTCAGTCGCTTCGTTTTCCGAGGACAGCCTTTCGAGAAAAGCCTAGCGCCTTCTGGCCTGGTACGCGACTCGCTCTTTGAAGCCGGTCAACTCCAAGGCATGGGCTGTTCTGCGGGACGCGTTCGGGCGCAGGCGCTGGTCGTCGACGACGTCCAGCAGGTTGAGAGCCCGCAAGGGAAGATTATCGTCACGCGCATGACCGACCCCGGATGGGTCTATCTCTTGACCCAGGCGGCCGGCATCATCGCCGAGCAAGGCTCGCTCCTGTCCCACACGGCCATTATTTCGCGGGAACTGGGCATCCCGTCCGTGGTCCATGTGGTTGGCGCGACCCACCTGATCCAAACCGGCGACTGGCTGGAGCTGGACGGCCTGACCGGACAAATCATCAAAATCGATTCCAAGAGTGACATCAATAAGGAGGAAGCATGACGGAAACTTTACGCATTGTAAGAGTGGAGTCTGAGGGGGAAAGAGCCGAATTTTTAGAACTTCCACAGCGGCTCTATCCCCGTCAGCATCTACCGCAAGATAGAAAACTTGAAGAGGCACTCCTGGAGGGCAGCCACACCTTAAGTGGGCTCATGGGCTTCCAAGCCTACTTGGTTTATGATCAAGACCTTCCGATCATGCGGGCGGCTATGACCTATTATGAAAACCGCAACGACGCCTATCTGGGTTTCTTCGAAGGGGAGAATCGTCCTGACGCCATGCAGCTCCTAGTGGAGACGGTGGCTCAAGCGGCGCGTGAGCGCGGCTATGCAGCCCTTGTGGGACCGGTGCAAGCCAGTTTTTGGCTAGGATATCGGATGCAATTAACAGGTATGGAAGACCTTCCTTTTACAGGAGAGCCCCACAACCTACCTTATTATGAGAATCTATGGAGACAGGCGGGTTTTGAGCTACAAGACCGTTACTTGTCGACCTTTTATGACAAGATTCCAGCAGATGAAATGCGGGAGAAAATGGCGCGTCGCTTAGCACGATTTGAGAAAAAAGGCTATGTTTTTCGGTCTCCGAAAAAGGAAGAGTGGCCAGAGGTTTCTAGACAAGTTCATGTGCTTTTAGAAGAACTCTACCAGGACTTCCCCGTTTATCAGTCCCTTCCAGCGGAGTCCTTTGCAGACATGTTTGCCTCTTATCGAGAGATTTTGGATTTTTCTATGGTTCACTTGGCCTATAAGGATGGGGAATTGCAAGGCTTTATGATTACGGTCCCAGACTATGCAAATTTGGTTTACCAAAACTTGACACCTTGGACGCTGGCACGAATCCTATGGCGTAAGTTTCACCCCAAACAATATTTACTCTTGTATTTAGGAGCGCGAGAGCCGGGACTCGGTGCAGCACTTTCTTATCTTAGTTTTTTACAGGTGAAAGCTCGGGGAAGCTTTGCCGTGGGGGCCTTGATCCACGAGAGCGGACCTGCCCAAAACTATGCCAAGCATTTAAGGCTCAAGATCCACGAGTATGGCTTGTGGCGATTAAGCTTGTGAGCAGATGTTTGTGAAAATGTCAGAAAATTTTATATAATACCTATACGAAGAAAGCAGGATAACAATGTATAAGGTTTTTGAAATGTATGGGGATTATGAGCCCTGGTGGTTTTTGGATGGATGGGAGACCGATGTGACGCGGGTGACGGAGTTCGAGGACTACTACGAAGCGCTGAGTTTTTACAAGCGGCGCTGGTTGGACTTGTCGGAGGATAACCCGCAATATGAGAGTCGGAGCGATTTGATGACGGCTTTTTGGAATCCGACGGATCAGCGTTGGTGTGAGGAGTGCGACGAGTTCTTGCAGCAGTACCATTCGGTATTTTTGCTAGAGAACGGTGCCCAGATTCCCAAGGAAAAATGGCGTCCGGCCTATAGCAAGCATAAGGGTGCCCCACGACACCCCGTTTGCCGGGTTGGCGGGTAATGTGTGT